>FUWD013022017.1_pt1 | contig 17114 bp, 14 predicted proteins | sample 1063281 | NCBI WGS metagenome assembly FUWD01 (sample SAMEA79048168, study PRJEB19326) | metagenome | biome: marine | reverse complement strand
AAGAGTCTTGATTCTGCTGAATAAACTCAAGTACTTTCCCAAATTTGTCGGACTGAAAAAATGGAGAATCGTGGCTTTCGGTAAAATACCCTGTCATACGATTGTTTTTCAGATATAACTTAACAAACCCTATATTTCTGGCAAGCCATCTTAAACGAATAGTGTTAATAAGTGAAACTGCCTGATGAGGAAGAGGGCCAAAACGGTCAGTCATGCTTTCAATAAATGTAGTTAATCCTTGTTCGTTATCCATGTTATCAAGCTCCTTATATAGGCTCAATCGTTCTGTAATATTGTTAATATAGTCATCAGGAATACGAATTTCCAAATCAGTTTCAATTTGGCAATCACTAACAAAATCAATTTCTTTTTGTTCATTATTGTAGAGCTCAGCAAATTCACTTTCCTTTAGTTCAAGTATAGCCTCATCAAGTATCTTTTGATACATTTCATAACCAATATCAGAAATAAATCCGCTTTGTTCTGCACCAAGTATATTACCGGCTCCACGAATATCCAGATCGCGCATGGCAATATTAAAACCACTACCTAAATCTCCATTTTCTTCAATAGCTTTGAGCCTTTTACGTGCTTCAGATGTTAATGTAGAAAGTGGTGGCGACAATAAATAGCAAAAAGCCTGTCTGTTAGAACGCCCAACTCTACCTCTAAGCTGATGTAAATCACTCAAACCATGATTTTGGGCATCATTTATAATTATAGTGTTAGCATTTGGAATATCAAGCCCCGATTCAATTATTGTTGTTGCCAGTAGAACATCATAATCGCCATCAATAAAATCAAGCATTACTTTTTCAAGCTTCTGTCCTTCCATCTGTCCATGGCCTATGCCAATTCTTATTCCGGGCACAAACTTCATTAGCATATCATGCACATCCAATATATTTTGCACCCTGTTGTGCACAAAAAATACTTGTCCGCCTCTTGAAATTTCATAATTTATAGCATCACTTATTACTTCTGCTCCAAACGATCTGATTTGAGTTTGGATTGGATGACGGTTAGGAGGTGCTGTATTTATTATACTTAAATCGCGAGCCCCCATAAGTGAAAACTGTAACGTACGAGGAATTGGTGTAGCTGTGAGTGTTAACGTATCTACATTAGCCCTAATTTGCTTTAGCTTTTCTTTGGCTGCAACACCAAATTTTTGCTCCTCATCAACAATAAAAAGCCCCAAATCTTTAAATTCAATATCCTTACTTAACAGCCTGTGAGTTCCAATAAGAATATCAACTTTACCTTCTTTAAGCTTCAGTAGAGTATCTTTTTGCCGTTTCGCACTTTTAAAACGATTAACATAATCAACCGTAACAGGAAACTCCTTAAGTCGTTGGCTAAAAGTGTTAAAATGTTGAAGAGCTAAAATTGTTGTTGGAACAAGAACAGCTACCTGCTTGCTTTCGCTTACGGCTTTAAATGCTGCCCTAATTGCAATTTCCGTCTTGCCAAATCCAACATCACCACATACCAAACGATCCATTGGGAAGGAAGCCTCCATATCTTTTTTTGTATCAATAGTAGCTTTTAGCTGATCGGGAGTATCTTCATAAATAAATGACGCCTCAAGTTCATTTTGAAGATATGTGTCGGGAGAATATTGAATTCCTTTTACGTCTTTACGAAGAGCATATAACTTAATCAAATCACGGGCAATATCTTTTACTCTGCTTTTGGTTTTACTTTTTAATTTACTCCATGTTTTTGTCCCTAACTTATTAAGGGTAGGCGGAGTACCATCTTTTCCTACATATTTTGAAATTCGATGTAAAGAGTGAATACTAACATAAAGTATATCACTGTTTTTATAGATTATTCTAATCGCTTCTTGTTTTTTGCCATTATTGTCAATTGTTTGTAGTCCATCAAAACGACCAACTCCATGATCAATATGTGTAACAAAATCACCGGGATTTAAATTGTATAATTCTTTAATTGAAATAACTTCCTTGTTACCAAATCCTTCGCGCAATTTGAATTTGTGATAGCGATTAAATATTTGATGATCTGTATAACAAAGCAGCTTTAGTTCGCCATCAACAAACCCACTACTAATACTTTGATTTACAGGTATAAACCTTGCCTTATCTTTTTCAGATATTTCGGCTTGCATATCTTCAAAGATGTCATATAGTCGTTCAATCTGTTTTTGGTTATTTGAAAAAATCAGGCAACTAAATCCAGCTAACGATTGTTTCTTAATATCATTTATTAATAATTCAAAGTTTTTATTAAATGATGGTTGAGGTTTTTGATTAAATTCAATCTTTTGTACATCCTTAAAAAAACTATCACTTGAAAACTCAACTGTAGAAAAATCAGATATATGGTTACTAATTGACTTACTATCAGAAAAAAGAGTTTCCGGATTATTAGTTGTTTTAGCATTTTCTAATTTAGCAAAACCGGCTAAAGCTTTTTTATATTCATTTTCAATACTATCAATAGTAAAATCAATATTATCGAACCATAGCAACGTTGAAGAAGGTATAAAATCCAGAAAGCCAACCCGCTCTTCACTTATCTCGCGGTTTTGAACATTGGGTAACAATGTAATCCGGGTTAAATGTTGTAGAGATAATTGGGTAGAAGGATTAAACGTTCTGATTGATTCAACTTCATCACCAAAAAACTCAATACGATACGGATGTTCATTGGAAAATGAAAACACATCTATAATTCCACCTCTTATGGCAAACTGTCCGGGTTCAGCAACAAAATCAACGTACTCAAATTCAAAATCAAAAAGCAAATCACTTATAAAATCTAACGATACCTCTTCACCTTTTCTTAATTTCATTAGATTTTTAGAAAGGTATTTTTTAGTAATAACTTTCTCCGCTAATGCCTCAGAATATGTTACTATAATAGTTTTTTTATCACCAGACATGGTACGCTTAAGAACCTCTGTTCTTGAAAGTTGGTATGTGCGATCAACAGTTTCAGGTTCATAAGGACGTTTGTACGATGTGGGATAAAATAATACTCTCTTTTGATTTAAGTCAGAATCTGATTCATCAAGTAAACTTTCAACATCATTGTAAAAATATGCTGCTTGCTCTTTATCAGGTAATACAACCAAGTGTTGTTGTTTTCCTTTTTGACTAAAAACAGAAGCTACCAATAGAGCAGTTGAAGACCCAATTAAACCTTTTGCAAGTATATGTTGATTACCATCATCAATTAGCTTTTGGAATAGCCCAGTTACAGGATTTTCCAAAAATAGTTTTATGAGTTGAGATGGAATCAAGAGTTAATTATTTTTGTCATTGATAGTCATTTGTTGTCATTGTTAGTCATTGGTTGTCATTGTTAGTCACTTGAATTAATCTACAACCCAACAACTTAATAATTCGGCAACCCGACAACTTTTCCAATATTTTTCAGTTGTCAAAACTAATTAATTTTCAATCTCATTCCGGCTTTACGCTTATTTGATTATGGTTTTGTAATTTTGTAGAAAAATTCAATTAACCTTCAATGATAAATATGGATAAGTTTGACATAAAACAATATGCTTCCAAAGACCTTGAAAAAGATATTAAGTACTTAAATCTGTTAGCTGAGAGATTCCATGATATTCAATCGGCAAGTACCGAAATAATCAACCTTGAAGCAATATTAAATCTTCCGAAAGGAACAGAACATTTTCTATCAGACATTCATGGGGAATACGAAACTTTTAGCCATGTACTTGCAAATGCATCAGGTGTAGTAAAGCGCAAAATTGATGAAATTTTTGGCAAAACCTTACGTAAAAAGGAAAAATCTTTATTAGCAACATTAATATATTATCCCAAAGAAAAACTAGAATTAGTTATTAAAACAGAAGAGGATATTTATGAATGGTACGCCATTACTTTGCAAAGGCTGGCAAAAGTGGCACGGGGAGCTGCTTCAAAATACACACGATCGAAAGTGAGAAAATCTATGCCAACCGACTTTGCTTATATAATTGATGAGTTGCTTAATGAAAGTGGTGAAGACAAAGAAGAATATTTTGAAGGAATTATTAATTCAATAATAAATATTGATAGAGCGGAAGCTTTTATTGTGGCACTTTGTGAATTTATACAAAGGTTGTTGGTCGACAGGCTACATATTATTGGGGATATATTTGATCGGGGGCCACATCCTGAGAAAGTAATGGACAGGCTCATTAATTATCATGCAGTTGATATTCAATGGGGGAACCATGATATTGTTTGGATGGGGGCTGCAGCTGGAAATCTCGCACTTATTGCTAGTGTTATACGTATTTCGTTGCGCTATAATAATCTCGACACTCTTGAGGATGCTTATGGCATAAATATGCTACCATTAGCAAGGTTTGCAATGGATCAGTACAAAAATGATCCTTGCGACTTGTATGCTGTGAAAGGTGAAGCCAAACATACTGATATCAAACTGCTAAAACAAATGCAGAAAGCCATATCAATAATCCAATTTAAACTTGAAGGCCAAACAGTTAAAAGAAATCCTAATTATAAAATGGATGATAGACTAGTGTTTGACAATATCGATTTTGAAAAAGGAACCATGGTAATTGATGGTAAACCACACAAGCTATTAGATTCGGACTTCTCAACTGTAGACCCCAGTAACCCATACAAGTTAAGCGATGAAGAACAGGGAGTTATGGATTTGCTTAAGTCGAGCTTTTTGAACAATACTCGTCTTCAGGAGCATGTAGATTTTCTGTTTACAAAGGGAAGTATGTACTTAACTTATAATTCAAACTTACTGTATCATGGGTGTATACCAATGACTAAAGATGGAAAGTTTGAGAAATTTGAGACAGAAGGGGCTCGCTTTTCAGGAAAAATGTTATGCGATTTTTTTGATAGGGTTGCCCGTAAAGCATATTATAACCGAAGCCTAAAAAGTGAACAAAACAAAGTTCTTGATTACATGTGGTATTTATGGTGTGGATCAATGTCGCCATTGTTTGGAAAAATGAAGATGGCCACTTTTGAACGTTATTATATTGCTGATAAAGAAACACATATAGAATCCAGAAATTCATATTACACATTGGCATTTAACGAAGAAAAATACTGTGATAAAATATTAGTTGAATTCCGTTTAGATCCAAAAATATCACATATTGTAAATGGGCATGTTCCGGTTAAAGTAAAAAAGGAGAGAGCCCGATAAAAGCAAATGGAAAGCTTTTTGTTATTGATGGAGGCATGTCGATACCATACCAAAAAGTAACCGGGTTATCCGGATACACACTAATTTATAACTCATATGGAATTGTTTTGGTTGAACATAAAGAATTCGAATCAATGTCGAAAGCCATTAGAGAAGAAAAAGATATAATTTCAAATCGTGTATTTACCGAACCCAACGCAATAAGAAAAGATGTAGGTGACACCGATGTTGGTACAGAGTTAAGGGTTCAGATAAGTAATTTGAAGATGTTACTGGCTGCTTTCAGAAAGGGACTTATAAAAGAAAAACGTTGAAAAGAGTTATGAAATTTGGGGGAGCATTAATGGGTAATGCTTCCGGCATTATTACGGTAGGAAGACTCATTGAAGAATATAGTTGCGAACCATTAATTGTAGTTGTTTCAGCTTTAGGTAAAACAACTAATGCGCTTGAACATTTATATGAACTTTATTTGGATGGAAAAGAAATGGCTGATGATTTCTTCAAAGTTAAGCAGTTTCATCTTTCCATTGTTCATGATATACTACCACAAGTACCTAATGAATTAAGTGCACAACTTGATATTATTTTCGACAAGCTTTGGGATGCTTTAGCTGACAAATATGAAAATAGATATGATGCATACGATTGTATCGTTTCGTATGGAGAAGAGCTTTCGAGTTGTATTATATTTCACTATTTACAATATTTAGGTTTAAAAACACGGTTAATATGTGCTAAAGAGCTGATAGTTACTGATAGTAATTTTACTGATGCATCAATTGATTGGAAATTTACTTCAAAGACTGTAAGTGCAAAGCTACTTCCGGTTCTCAAAATAATGAAGTAGTAATTACACAGGGATTTGTTGGTGCTGATATGCATGGCAAAACCACTACATTAGGCAGAGAAGGATCAGACTTTACAGCTGCTATTATTGGTAATTTATTGGACTTTGATGAGGTAACAATATGGAAAACTGTACCCGGATTAATGAATGCTGACCCTCATAGGTTCTCAAATGCTGTTAAACTCGACAATTTATCTTATCATGAAGCTATAGAACTTGCTTATTACGGTGCTTCAGTTATTCATCCAAAAACAATACAACCATTAAAACAAAAAAATATTCCGCTTTTTGTACGGCCATTTTATGATTCATCTTTATCACCAACATCTATAACAAAAGACTCGAGTAAGGATAAAGAACTACCAAGTATTATAGTTAAAGACAATCAAATTCTTTTATCAATAAGTACTCGTAATTTATCGTTTATTGAAGAAGAAAATCTAAAGAATATTTTTGATGCTTTTAGCAAAAACAAGATTCATATAAACTTAATGCAAAATTCAGCTGTAAGTTTTTCGGTTTGTTTTAACGAAAACCTGGTTAAACTCGAGGCATTAATTTCTGAACTTTCCGATGATTTTAGCATGAAGTATAATACCGGATTACAGCTTATTACTATTAGGCATTATACCGATGAACTTGTTAATGAACTAGTTGGAAACAAAAAAGTTTATTTGTTTCAAAAAAGCCGTGTTAATGCACAGTTTTTGGTTAAAGATAAAATTTAATACGTAAAACTATTTTATACCAAAAGAATCCAAAAAAATGCCAGATAGAATTATTCCACCTGGCATTCCATAAGGTATTCGATTTATCACATAAATAACTTCTTTGTATATACCATCCCATTTTTATTTAATGAGACAATATAAAGACCAGATTGATTACTTGCCGGTATCTTAGTATTAGTAATTAATGAATGACCAGCATTGTAAACATACTAACCTACCATGCTAGTAATCAAGACATCAGCATTATTCCACTTTTCATCAACTCTTGCTTGTTTTTCTTTCCAGGTTTTCTCAAGCTCAATTACCATTCCATTCAGAGCATTGATATTAGTTTTTGCTTGAGCAAACAACTGCCCCGAAATTAAGATTACCATAAGTGATAATAAATAATTTGTAATTTTTTATCTTTGCAATCCTATATTTAAAGAAAACTAAATAATGAAAGAATCAATTGCAATAATATGTGGCGGAGGTCCCGCACCTGGTATTAACTCAGTAATTAGCTCAGTTTCACTCGTATTTCTAAAATCAGGATTTAGAGTTATAGGTATTCATGAAGGATATAAGGGTCTGTTTGCTGAAACTCCTAAAACGGTAGAAATTGACTTCCAATTTGCTGATGATATCCATAAACAAGGCGGGTCAGCGCTTCAAATGAGTAGACATAAACCAAAAAATACTGAGTTTTCAACTAAGTTCTTTGTAGACAATAATGTTCAGCTTCTTGTTACAATTGGTGGTGATGATACTGCTTCCACAGCCAACAGAATTTCAAAGTTTTTGCGCAACCACGATGTAAGTATTCAAAACATCCATGTACCTAAAACTATTGATAACGATTTACCCCTACCTGCTGGTATTCCAACTTTTGGTTATCATTCTGCAAAGCAGGAAGGTGTTCGTATTTCACAAACTATTTATGAAGATGCCAGAACGAGTGGTAACTGGTTTGTGCTAGCTGCTATGGGAAGAGAAGCTGGCCATTTAGCCTTTGGAATAGGAGCTGCTTGTCATTTCCCAATGATAATAATTCCTGAAATGTTTGACAAAGTTAAGGTGACATTCGACAGGATTATTAACCTTGTTATTTCGGCAATAATTAAAAGAAAAATTGAAGGCATTGATTATGGTGTAGCCATTATAAGTGAGGGTGTTTTTCATTTTATGAACGATGAAGAAATCAAGAATTCAGGCATCAATTTTACATATGACGATCACGGACATCCCGAACTTGGAAATGTTAGCAAGGCACATATATTCAATTTATTATTACAGAATAAGCTGAAGGAACTTGGCGTTAGTGTTAAAAGTCGCCCGGTTGAACTTGGTTATGAACTTAGATGTGTTCAGCCAAATGCATATGATTTGATGTATTGTGGCATGCTGGGATTTGGTGTAAAAAAACTTTATGATGAAGGTAAAACAAGTTGTATGGTTACAGCTGATTCAACTGGTAAAATAGCTCCGCTTTATCTTGATGATGTAGCGGATAAATCGGGAAAAGTACAGCCACGGCTTGTAGATTTAACTAGTGATAAAGCACAGATGGTATTTAATGATGGTTTGCAGTTCATTGAGCCTGGTGATTTTGAGAATGCTAAAAAGTTTGTGAGTAATCCGGAAAATTTGGATTTCAGAGCCATTTTGGGTTGGTAACGAATTTATTAAAAACCAGGTATATTTGTATTTGATTTTTTTGAATAGTAAATTACCCATCTAACTCGTGCAACTTTTTTATATAGTTTTGTTGTCTATATGTGCTATAGAGGGGATGGAACTGGTGTTCCGCCTTGTCTTCAAAACCAGTAGCAGACGTATAAAACCGGCTGTGGCAGGTTCGATTCCTGCCCCCTCTGCAAGTATATAGTTCAAATCCTGAAAAAAGATACTATTTTTGGTTGAGTTTAATAAAATACCTGGTGTAGATACAATACTAAATAATCATGAAATCAAAGATTTGATCTCAAGTACCGATGTTGATTTAGTAAAATATATTACCAGAAACATTATAAGCAGAATAAAGGATGAGGCAAAAAGTGGAAACTCAATTCCCGATCTATCCAATATTGTTAATCAAATAGTTTCTGAAGTAAACAAAATAAGATCTAAAAATCTTACTTATGTTATTAATGCTACCGGAATAATAATCCACACAAACCTGGGACGTGCTCCATATAGTGAAGAAATTTTAGCTGATACTTTAAAAACACTTGAAGGTTATAACAATCTTGAATTTGATCTTGAAAAAGCAAGTAGAGGCTCCAGAAATTCTCATGCTTCCGACTTGCTTAAATATCTTTGTGGCGCAGAAGATGTGTTGGTAGTTAACAATAATGCAGCTGCAGTAATGCTAATCCTGAGAACCTTTGCGAAAGAAAAAGAAGTTATAGTTTCAAGAGGTGAACTGATTGAAATAGGTGGTTCATTCAGGTTACCCGATATTATTGCTGCTTCCGATTGCAAAATGATTGAAGTTGGAACAACTAACAAAACAAAGGTATCAGATTATGAGAATGCAATTAACGAAAACACAGGTGTTCTTTTCAAAGCACATAAATCAAATTATTCCATTGAAGGATTTACTCATGAAGTGAAGCTTAATGAGATGGTTTCATTAGGAAACAAAATAATATCCCGGTGGTTTACGATATGGGTTCGGGACTCTTAAATAGCAAATACACTAAAGATCTGAAAAATGAACCCAACGTAATGCAAACTCTAAAAACTGGTGTTGGATTGGTATGTTTCAGTGGAGATAAATTACTTGGAGGGCCACAAGCCGGAATAATTGCAGGGAAAAAAGAACTTGTTCAAAAACTGAAAAAAGAGCCGCTATTAAGGGCGTTAAGAGTTGACAAATTGACCTTGGCCTTTTTAGAAACCAACTGCAACTATTTCTTGGATGAAAAAATTCTTAATAAAAAAATCTTTTTTATAATACTATCAATCAGCAACAAATTGAAATTGAAAACAAGGCCATACTGCTTCAAAAGCATTTGAAAAGGTATGGAATTGATTCTGAAGTTGTTACCAGCAAAGGTCAGTTTGGTGGTGGAGCTTTACCAGGTAGCGAAATTATTAGTTTTGCTGTTAAATTAATAATAATAAAAGACACTTCAAAAAAGAGGTCAGTATTTGCAGAAAATCTGTATAAAAAGCTGTTACTGCAGAGCATCCCGGTACTTGGTGTTTTACGAAAAGGTAATATTTATTTTGATGTGTTAACAATACAGAATAAGGAACTCGAATTAACTGCAAAGTTAATTAGTGATGTGTATAAACAAATATCTGGATAATGCGCCACTTGATAATAGGAACTGCCGGACATGTTGATCATGGTAAAACAGCATTAATAAAAGCCCTTACTCAAATTGATTGCGATACCCATAAAGAAGAAAAAGAGCGTGGCATTACAATAAACCTGGGGTTTGCACATGCTAGCCTGCCTTCTGGCGAAACAATTGGAATTGTTGATGTTCCTGGTCATAAAGATTTTATTAAAACAATGGTTGCAGGAGCTTTTGGAGTAGATATTGCTCTTTTAGTAGTGGCTGCCAACAGCGGTATTATGCCTCAAACAGTTGAGCATTTACAGATTATTGAACTTCTTGGTATTAATAATGGTATTGTTGTTATTACAAAAAAAGATCTGGCAGATGATGAAATGCTTGAGCTTGCCCAACTTGAAGTAGATGAGTTTCTCCAGGGATCAATTTTAGAAAATGCACCTATTGTTTCGGTTTCATCAACAACAGGTGAAGGAATTGATAAACTAATATCCGAAATATCAAATTTGATCCCCAAGCTTAAAAACAAAACTAATACAGAACTTTTTCGAATGTACGTTGACAGGGTATTTAATATAGTTGGTGTTGGATTTGTTGTAACCGGCTCAGTTTTGGGAGGAAGAATTGAAACAGGAAAAAATCTATACCTTTTACCAGGGAAAGTTAAGAATTTAAGGGTGAGAAACATTGAACGATATGGTATTTCCGTAAGTGATGTCGTAACTGGTGACAGAGCTGCCATAAATTTGTCAGGATTTAAAAATGAAGATTTTGAGAGAGGAATGGTATTATCTGATAAAATTATTGAAGAAACAGTTTTAATAGATACTACTTTACAATTATTTGCTGACAATTACGAATTAGGTATCTGGTCAAGAGTTATTTTTTATTCCGGAACATTCGAATGTGCTGCAAAAATGCATCTTTTAAATAAGGATATATTAAAAAGCGGTGAAAAGGCCATTATTCAGATTCATCTCGAAAAGCCTGCAATACTAGTAAACAAAGACAGATTCATAATTAGAAATTCATCAAATGACACTACCCTTGGTGGCGGCATTATACTAGATGTAAAACCGCTTCATCACAGGAGAAGAACACCCAAGTTAGGAAAAGCAATTAATGAGTTGCTAGATGTGACTTTAAATAGTGATAAGCAATTCAATATTATTAAGTTTGAATTAAAGAAAAGAAGATTACCCCTTATGGCTGAGCAATTAGCTGAAGTAATAGAAATGGAACCAGATAAGGTTCTTACAGAGTGTTTGGAAAATAATGATGGAACAGTAAAAATATATAAAGTTTCAGGGAAAAATATTCTGATAAACAAAGATTTACAAAATGATTTTATTGAAGTAATCCTTAATGCGCTGAAAGAATATCATTCAAATAATTTATTGATTGATGAAGGAATGGAAGCTAATGAGTTTTCAGGAAAATTTAATTTTAAGTTAAATGAGGCCGGCAAAATGTACATAAGTGCATTGTTAGCTTCTTTGGAAAAAGATAAAATAATTAAAAAGTTGGTGATACCTGGGCACTTTATGAGCATTTTGTTAGAATTAATGACAAAACGTTGAAGCAGCTTAAGTGGCTTGAGGATACTTTGAAAAAATATAACAAACAAACCCCGTTAATAAAGGAAGTTGAGTCTAAGGCCTTTTCAGAAAAAATCAATAAAGAAAATCTGAAAATGCTATTAAAATATTTGGTTAACAATGGAAAATTAAAGTTAACAGAAGGGGAATATATACATTTAGATATCGTTAACGAAGTTAAAAAACAACTTCTTTTCGAGTTAAATAAAAAGGAAAAAGGGATTAATGAAAAAGAGTTCCGACTATTAATAGACAGCACAAAAATATTTGTTAAAACTGCTATAAGAATATTTGTCGAAGAAGGAATAATAACAAAATCAGAATTTTATATTCATATAACTGAAAAGGGAAAAGAGTTAATTAATTAGATTATGAAAACAATAGATGTACAAGGAAAACCATGTCCTTTGCCACTGATTGCTACTAAAAAAGCACTCAAAGAAAGCACTAATGATGAGCAAATTAAAATAATAACCAATAGTGAAACCTCTGCAAAAAATGTAATACGATATCTAAACGATAATGGAATAAAGGTGAATCAGCAAATTATAGGTAATAGCTATGAATTAGTATTTAGTAAGAATGGAGAAGAACCTATAATTGAAGAAGCTGAAGAATATTGTACTGGCTCACAACCAGATGATAAAGGTTTTGCCGTAGTATTTGGTAAGGACAGATTAGGAGAAGGATCGGAAGAGCTAGGAAAAATGATGGTGGGAGGTATGTTAACTGCCTTTTATGAAACGGAACGTATTCCTAAAAAAATTATTTTTATGAACTCGGGAATTAACTTAGTAGTAGAAGGTTCGACTGTTTTGAACATATTAAAAAAGTTGGAAATAAACGGAAGCAAACTACTAGTATGTGGTACATGCCTAGAATATTATAATAAAGTGAATAACATTAAAGTAGGAAATATCTCAAATATGGATGAAATATTGGAGGTATTAACAACCTATACAAAAGTGGTAAACATTTAATTGACAAATGAAAAAGAAAATAGATTTATTGAATTTTGTTGAACAAGGTGGATGCTCTGCTAAACTATCAGCATCAGAATTAAACAAGGCTCTGGCAGGATTGCCAAAAATGAAACACAAGAATCTACTTGTTGATATTGACACTCATGATGATGCGGGTGTTTATAAAATCAATGATGATTATGCACTTGTTCAAACAACCGATTTTTTTCCTCCAGTATGTTCCGACCCATATGATTTTGGGCAAATTGCAGCTGTTAATGCGCTTAGCGATATATATGCTATGGGCGGACAGGTATTAACCGCACTTAATATAGTTTTGTTCCCGTCAAGTTTATCTTTAACAATACTTAAAGAAATTTTAAGAGGAGGACAGGACAAAGTTAGCGAAGCCGGAGGTATTTTACTTGGTGGACATACTATTACCAATGATATTCCAACATATGGCCTTGCGGTTACCGGTTGGGTGCATCCTGATAAAATTATTACAAATGCTAATGCCAAGGTTGGAGACGTATTAATTCTTACAAAACCAATTGGAACAGGAGTAATTATCTCCGCAAAAAAAAACGACCTGGTTAGTGATGACAGTTATTTGGCTGCTGTTGAAAATATGAAACTATTAAATAAAAGAGCAGCAGAAATAATGATGAAGTATTCAGTAAACAGCGCAACTGATATTACTGGTTTTGGACTTCTCGGACATACGTTAAAAATGGCTTTAGGCAGTAATGTTTCTATTAGATTGTATTCAAAAAGAGTACCTGTTTTAGTTGGAGTAATGGAACTCATCGATTTAGGAGTTATTCCGAGTGCCGGATTCAGAAATCTTGAATACGCAGAAAAAGATTGCTTTTTTAGCGATACATTAGATTACAACAGAAAGATGTTGCTTGCGGATGCACAAACATCAGGAGGCTTACTATTATCAATTGCTGCTACTGAGGCTGACTCACTAATTTCTGATTTAAAAAAAGCAGGAGAAGGTTGTTCTGTAGTTGGAGAGGTAATCAACAAAGCTGAGAAGTTTGTTTATGTTGAGTAAACATACAATCTATTACGAGTTATAACTACTTCAAAAAATATCTCTCTGCTAGATTTTATTGCATTTATAACTCTCCAGACGAAGTTCTACTTCATAATCTGGGTTATAAGGCACGTAGAAACTCTGCCACAAGTACTCCAAGATAATTACCTACGGCATAACCTATTATTCCTACTGTTAATCCAGAAACTATAATCTCTTTGTTTTTGATAGCGCCTGCAACTGCTGGTACAAATGGCGGGCTGCAAATAAGTGCTGTTGATGTAACTATTACAGTATCAGTATCAATTTTGAAAAATACCGAGAGAAGAACCTGTAAAAATAATGAGCCAAAAACTACGAGAAATACATAGTAGAAAATTGTAGGTGAAGCGTTAGCTATATTTGTTAAATCAACCATTGAAGCCACATCAATGCTAAATACAAGAATGAAGTACATACCCAACTCAAAGGTATTTTTAAGCTTATTAACAGATGGAGACAATGAAAATAAAATTCCAAGTGTAGTTATTAATAGTATAACTACTATCATCTGATTTTTTTCAGGCGTAAATAGTGTTGTTGAGCCAGCAATTGCAAATATTCCCACCGATAATCCTAATGCCTTAAGCATTGGAATGCGGTTTTCCTTTTTGGCAAGTCCCCACATAGGGTTAACCGACATATCATTTAGTACATTCTGATCGTTACTTTTTAAACTGGGCTTAAACTTTGGTAATACATAGCCAAATACCTTTTGTCCAATTGTAATTAGAAAAAAGAAATAACCTGCTCCAATAAGCATATCATAAGCATGAGTAATTAAATATGTGTCATTATTAACATCAAGCATCAATTTTAATGCTGCAAGATTGGGTGTGCCGCCAGTATATACCCCAATTAGTAATCCACCAACTTTCCATAAATCCTGAATGTCATCTGTCCTAAATGCAAAATAACCAACTACAACTGCAGCTACAACAGCAAAAAAAGCAATTATCATCGAAATAACAGTGGTTCCGGCTAGTCTGGTCCATGCTTTTATATCCGAAGAAAACAGCATCAATGGAAGTGCTATAGGAATAGTAATTGTTGCTATAATATCTTGTATTTCGGCGCTATTCTCAGGCAATAAGCCCGAAACACCCGCTACTAAACCAACACCATAAGCAATAATTATAGCACCTATTCTTCTTAAAATCGATAATTTTTGACAAGAGTATAGAATTAGAAAAGGTGTAAATACGTAAAATATAACGAGCAAGGTTGTAGAAATCATTATAAAATAGGATTTGTGAAAATAACAGAAGTGATTTTGCTTTGTTGCAAAGTAATATTTTTTTAAGGTGATAAATATAGATATTTTTCGTGGAACAGAATTTCAAAAACTAAAATATCTATAACTCAATAGCTGGATCCCAAAAAACCTTCTCAAAATATAAAACTTTGCTGTCCTCAACTTTCAGCCCTTCGCTAATAAGCAATTGGGCCATAACATCATTGCCTCCAAAATGTTGTTTTCCGGTTAGCAGCCCGTTTCGGTTTACAACTCGGTGTGCAGGAAGATTCTGAGGTAAGTTTTTACTTGAGTTCATTGCCCAGCCAACCATACGTGCAGATCCATGGCTACCAATATATGATGCAATAGCGCCATAAGAAGTTACTCTTCCGTATGGAATTTGACTAGCAACATCATATACTTTTTGAAAAAAACCCTTTTCCATTTTTGCGGTTGTGTTGAGAATTAAAAATTAATCAAAGTGGTTTAAGTCTAAATTTCAAATACTTAATTTTTGTGTTATTCTCAAGCCACTTTTTTTCATAGTATGTTTGAATTTGGGTGAGCGCTTTGTCATTTTCCTCACCATAAACATCATACGTGTAATATAATAACTCATGGTTATTTTCTTTTATCACATCCAAAGTATATTCGAAAAAGATTATGTTATCAGTTTTTAAATGAATAACACCCTCCGGCTTTAATACATCATAGTACCTGTTTAAAAACTGTGGCGAAGTCAAGCGTCTCTTCTCTCTAATTTTACTTGGATGAGGGTCGGGAAATGTAATCCATATTTCCGATACTTCATTTTTTTCAAAAAAATATTCAAGGAGATTAATTCGGCTGCGGATAAAAGCTACATTTTTTAGTTTTTGTTCCTCAGTATTTTTCAAGCCACGCCATATTCTTGCACCCTTAATATCTATCCCAATAAAGTTTGAATTAGGGAACATTTGTGCTTGGCCTACAGTGTATTCACCTTTGCCACAACCTAGTTCAAGTACTATTTTATTCTCATTATTAAAAAATTCTTTATTCCAATTGCCTTTGTACTTAAAACCTTCAATAATTTCTTCATAACTTAATTGAAACATATTGTCGAATGTAGCGTTTTCGGCAAAGTGTTGAAGCTTATTCTTTTTGCTCACCTCTGGAAATTATTGTTTATTTAACAAGTAACCAGGCCTTTGGGTTGGCCTCATTACGAATTGCCACCAATTTATGTTCAGCAGTAGCACGGTTTTCAAAAGTTGAAAAAGCAACCCTATACATCCCGTATTTGTTTGTATCAGCAATTAATGCATCAAAGCCCTGATTTTTAAGTTTACTTACTAACCGCACTGCATTTGATTCTTTTGAAAACGAGCCTGCAATAATAAAGAATTTCTCAGAGGAAGAACTTATTAAAGAAATTGGTTTAGAAATTTTGATGTTTTCGGTTTTAACAACCGGGATATTGATATCTTCAATAACCTTAGTTGGCATTTCTTCTGCTAGATATTCATTTTCAGTTACAACAACCGGGTTCTCATTTTCATCATTAGCAGGAACTTCAGATAATTGATCTGTAGCTTTTTCTTGTACAACAGCACTTTCTTTATCATCATTTGCTACTACCTCTGTTTTTCTTCTTCAAGAAAAAAGGGGAAAATGATGTTGTACTACGGCTTAACCTGGCAACGGAAGTTGAATTAATATTCGTTGATAAATAATCGTTTACACTAGAATAAAAGAAAGGAACTTGCGAGGAATACTGGCTAATATAATATAACATCGAATCCCTACGCATATATATATAGCCACTTCCCATAATAAAAGCAACTACTAATAAAAAGATAATATTGTTTGAAAAAGTAGACTTCCTCCGGTTAGCTTGCATTTTTTTTCCGGGGGGGTTGTTTAATTTCTTTTGTGTCTTTATTTTTTTTTCTATCAACAGGTTTTTTTCTTGTTTTATTTTTATTGATAGCCGATTTTACAATATTCTTAACCTTTTCCTCATCGGAAACTCTTCTTATTGCAGGAGAAACCAAACTGCTTAGTCCAAAAGAATTAGGATTATAATTAACCTTAGCATCTTGTTGAAAGACTACGTTCTTATCCACATCAAAATATATAGATCCAATATTTTAAAATTTATTTTTTACCTGAATTTAATGCAGTGTGACATTGAAAGACAAATTG
>FUWD013180966.1_pt1 | contig 17160 bp, 17 predicted proteins | sample 1063281 | NCBI WGS metagenome assembly FUWD01 (sample SAMEA79048168, study PRJEB19326) | metagenome | biome: marine | reverse complement strand
AGGGTAGGGGAGATATGGCTTGTGGACATATCTCATAGAAAAACTTAAAGTGAAGTTCAGAACTATTTAAGTCGGGGAAAGTAACTTGTCAGAAGTGTAAAGACAGTTGTAAATAAATTCTAAATTCCAAAGGAGGAATCAATGAGTAGATTAAAAGAGATTGGCGGTAGATCCGCTTACAAAGCTTACAAAGAGTGGGAAGAAGGTGACTTTATTGAAGGAGAGTACCAAGGAATTATCGGTAGAGATAAGTTTGGTAAACCTAAGTACGGAGTAAAGGTATCAGATTCCTTTTTGGAGGATGGTACTAAATTAGAGGTGGGTGAAAGATTTTCTGTAAATGCCTGTGGTCTTCTCGATAAGAAGATGGAAGATGTTGAGGAAGGTACTAACATCCGTGTAGAGTACGGCGGTGAAGGCACAATCGAAAAGGGTACGTGGGCAGGCTCCACAGCTCATAATGTGAAACTATTTATTTTAGATGATGATGATACTGAGACTGAGCAGGAAGGTACAGGTAAAGGTAGATTTCTATGAGTGGTTGCCGAGTAGTTAAAGGGTTACCTAATCCAGAATACCATAAGCAACAGCCAGTTTCGGAACATTACTTTTCTAGTTCTCAGGTTAAGGATGCTTACAAAAATATTGGTCACTTTGCTGAGAAGCATATCAAGAGGACCATTATAAGTAATATGGACAAGCCTTCATTAAGGAAGGGAACATATTTCCATGCGATGATTCTTGAACCTGATACTCTACCCGGACAACCTAATGAAGAGATACTTCATTACACAGAGTCTAAAACTCGTAGTGGAAAGAAGTGGAAAGAATTTCAGGAAGCTAATCCCGGGAAAACTATTCTCACGGATTCTGAGATTGAAGAAGCTAAGGAGATGGCATCAGTAGCTCTTAGGGACCCAAATATCCTTAACCTACTACAAGGTTCAGAATATGAGATCTCTTATTTTTTAGATGATCTTATGGGTTTTCAGGTAAAAGCGAGAGCAGATATTATCAGCAGCGCTGGCTTTGTAGCAGACTTAAAATCCTGTGCAGGAGATCCCCAAGATATAGACTATATTAAGGGTGAAGTTTCTAAATGGGGTTATGATGTATCCGCAGCATTCTACATGGACATTATTAATAAGTGTTTAGAGTTGAATGGAGATGACTATAGGATTGAGAAATGGTTTTGGGCATTCGCATCTGGAGTTAAACAAACTTCTAAGGTTTATCAAGCGACAGATGAGGTACTACGGATCGGTAGATACAAATACCAACAAGGTATGAAGGGTATGGCCAAAGCTCAAGCAGCTAACTGGGAAATACCAAATGAGATTGAGTACATTGACCCAGTTTATTGGGACCGTGAATTCCTAGACAAAATAGAACAACAATCAACAAGCCCGAAGGGGTCAAATTTTCTTTAAGGAGAGACAATGCAATACAAAGAACTAGTTTACAAAGAATCAAGAGACACAGGCAAAGGTTGGAAAACTTTTGGCGCAACAGTTGAGCTATGCCATGGGGATGTAGTTGATAGTTGTTTTGACGAACTATACCAACTAGTAGTTGGTAAGTTGGGTGGAGTACCTATGGGAGGAACTCCTGAGAAACCAACAGTAGTTCCAGCAACAGTACCTCCAGTAATTCCTACTAAGAGTGTGGTGAATACTGATAAGGAAGCAAAGAAGAAGAAAGCCGATGTTGAGAAGAAAGCCGCAATAGCAGAGGCCTTAGCGGCGAAGAAGAAAGAGATTGCTGAGAAAAAGAAAAGTACTCCTTACAATCGAGAAGTAGAGTTACATAAGGATACTTTGAGCGAGTTACTAGAGGAACACCTTGGCGAAAATTGGTATGAACAAGAAGGAGTTGTAGATAAAGCAAAACAATTCTCTGAGTATTGTACTAAGAATAAAGTTGATATATTCGATGCTAAGGGAGAAGTCCTCCCAACATTTAAAGAAAATCTTGCTGAAGCATTTAAGAAAAGTGCGAAACCTAAACTATAATATTGAGTTAGTCACAAAGAGAACATTAACGCCCTTCCAAGTGGAGGGCGTTTCTCACCTCCTAAAACACCACTACACAATACTCGCTGATGATATGGGATTGGGTAAGACTACTCAGGCAATCGTCGCTGCAATGATAGCAGGGGAGAGGATTATCGTAGTTTGTCCCGCTTACATTAGGAAGAACTTACAGCGAGAAGTTTATAAAATAATTAAGAAATTCCGATTCGTACATATGATTGAGTCGGGGAAGGACATAGCGAGATGGAATGAGGGGCATGACATTGCCATCATTAGCTATAGTCTCTTCTACAGAATGAAACACAGATTAAAGTTTTATGGTACTTGGATCTTTGATGAATGCCATTACCTTAAAAACCCAAGCTCAGGCAGGACTAAAGAAGTTTATAAGATGTTGGATGAGCATATACCTAAAAGGGTGATGTTACTCTCCGGGACTCCAGCAGAGAACTACATTCATGAATACTATTCCTTACTTGCTATTTGTTCCGCTAATCCAAAGGATACTAGTGGTCTAGATATAATAAAGAATTACCCGACTAAGGATAAATTCCTAGAGAGATTCTGTAATCGAGTACTATCCCAACATAATAGGGGACCAGAGTACCATGGAGTAAAGAACATCCCACTCCTCATTAAGTACTTTAAGGGGAAGTATTTAAGGAGGGAGACTGCGGATGTCCATCTCCTTCCATCAATGAATAGCCAGTTCGTTAAGATTATTACCGAGGTAAGTTATATCGACCTAGCATGGGAACTACTAGAGGCAGGAGATTTGGAGGAGATACATCCCCCTACAGAAAAGAGACTGAATGCCATGGCGAAAGTGCCAGAGTGTATTAAGTTTGTTAAGGACATCTTGTCACAAGGGGAGAAGGTAGTAGTCTTTACGGACCATCCTGATGCCGCTAAACTTATTTCTGAGGGGATTAAGAATTCCGCCTACATCATCGGTGGAATGAGCGACAAGAAACGAGATAAGGTTAATATAGACTTTCAAGAGGGAGATCTCCGATGCGCAGTACTGACTTACGGTGCAGGGGCAGCGGGATTAAATTGGACAGCAGGGAGAATCACAGTGTTAAGCGATATCACATACAAGGCCAAACTAATTCAACAAGCAAAGAAACGTACTAATAGGATGGGACAGAATAGGGATTGTCTCTACTACTATTTAGTGTCGAGTGAGATAGATGAAATGATTATAAGGAAGGTGGAGTCTAAGATTAAGGACTTAAATAAATTAGAGAGCCAGATATGAACTTTAGTCATATGAAATTAAATCCCAGGAATTGGGAAGGGATATCCGTGCATTGTTCCGCATCTGATAGAGAGGATCAATCTACTTTAGAGGACATTCACTTTCTACATACGTCCCCTAAATACAGAAGATTTATATGGGGGAAATATCACGTTTCTGGCAGAGGGTATGACGATGTTGGATACAACTACATCATAGAACCTACTGGTAAGTTAAGGGAAGGGAGACCTCTACATATAGCAGGAGCACATACTCTTGGTTACAATGGAACTCATATCGGGATTTGTGTTATAGGTGATAAGGATTTCCAAGTAAAACAATTTAAAACTCTTCACAAATTAATTGATGATTTGAAGAAGGAATTTAATATTAATGAGGAGAAAGTAAGACCACATAATTATTTTGATAGTAGAAAAACTTGTCCCAATTTTAACTTAGAAGCTCATAGGAGGGCACATGAAGAATATCAAAGGCGCAAAACCAAATAGGGAGGAGCGCAGAGCTACCGAATCATATCAGAGGAAGAGGGCTAGGAGGTACTCAGAGATTACTAAGGAACTTACTGATGCTGAGAAGAACTATGAGGGTAACGTAGATTTCTCCATCTTTAATATGGTCTTAGAACGGATACCCTTTCAAGGTTACACGGATACTATGGATGTGCTGAGAACTTTTTACAAGGGACTATATCCCTTCATGAGATCGTTAACAGCAAAGAATATGTATTATAAGGAGATAATGCAGGAGCCACCTGTTAAGAAATTTCTACAGGATAATGGATATATTGAGGAGGAGGAGTTCAACCCTATCGTAGATAGTCCTGACGATCCATTCACAGAGTGTAAGAAGATTCTGGAGAAGATTAGAGAAGAAGCTAAGAAGGGGATTAAGTCCTCAATTATTAAACCAAAACATAATATTATAACGAGGTAATTAAGGACCTAAAGAGTAGGAATGAGTAGCTTACGCTACTCTCCTATTAGAAAATGAATAAATGTAATGATTCTTCCTGCTGTAATACCAGTAGTACCTACTCCGATATCATACTGTGGAGTACATCCGTCAGACCAAACTCCACTTGTAGCTGAGTTATCTTTCGGTACTCCAAATCTAACAGTTTCAATTGTATCATCTGTTAAATCTACAGCAGCAAGTAAGTCACCAGCACTTTCACATGTTAAAGCAATTGTATTATCACTCACACTTACGATTACCGTAGGAATATGCATAGTCACTTTATGAATTACTGCCCCGGGTGGTATCTTATTTGGGAAAACAATCGTTGATCCTGAAGCTGCTGTAGATGAGAACGAGTACTCGTACCTCAATACCTTCTGAACAGACTCCCCATTAAGTACTTCACCGTTTTCTAATTGTTTAAAATAATTCCACTGCGCTTCCGTATGTGGGGTTGGGGCGGCAAATGCTGTCGTTGCTGCCAAGAATAAAACTAGTATTAGCATTAATGCTTTCATTTTTATCTCCTCGATATTAATACTTTAACATCCTATCAGATTGAAAATCTATACAAAAGACTAATATCAAAATAGATATTACCCCAGTTGATGCGATATGTAATGGGAATGCTGACATCATCGTCAGCAAAAGTACACAGAGAGCTGATTGAAAGTGAGGATCTTTGCCCCGAAGTGCCTTCCAGATCCCTCCTAAGAAGATACCCAACCCAACTATCCCGAACTGGAAAAGGATGCTTATATACTCATTGTGAGGGTGTGAGAATACCTCTTTAGTACTCAATAGCTTTCTAATGAAGTGCTTGAAGATACCGGGACCAAATCCAAAGAGTTGAGAAGAAAGTCCAGACTTAAACCATATCCCCAGAGACTCTACCCACACTTGAGTCCTAGACCCCGGACTCATAAATCTAGGGTCATATAACACAAATGCCGCCACAGCACCTAATATCAGGTAAGTAGCTAATGCCCTATATTCCTTTGAGTAGAATAGATATGCTGCTATGGATATCCCAATACCCAGAATACCTGTAGCGCTTTCGGAGATTACTACTGCTACAAGAGCACAGGGGATAAATAAAACCCAATCCCTCCTAATCAGGAAGGGGAAAGTCAGTGCCAAAAAGTTAGCACTAACCATTATATTGTCCAAAGAACCAGCCACTCGCATGTTAATCCGACTAATAGAATCCCCACCGGCCATCCTCCGCATAATCCCGAACCACCCCGCTGGATCAAATCCTAAGTAATTTATGAATATCCAAATAGCTTGACCTATACAGGCCAAAGCAAGCAGGTCCTTTAAAATATCAACGTCAAATGAATCCTTAGAAGTATATAGTTTACTAAAAAGTAGCACAGATGCCAGTACTACAATAGATTTCCAAGCTACCCCAGTATGTGCCATCGGGAAAAGAAAGATCCATATAAAAGCAATCCCTGTGAATACAGATATATAGATACTCTCTCTAGTTTTTGGGAGGAACATTGAACCAAATGCAGCATAGAAAAACATTATGGTTTTAAAGTATCTGGAATCCCCCGGCTCTGCTCTAACCCAGAATGCTAGAACAAATATAGCAATCCCCCAATAAATAGATGAAATCATAAACCCCCAAAACAGAAAAGGCCTTCCCAAATATAATTAGAGAAGACCTTCCAGAGACAAAACTACACACACTTTTATATCCTATTTTTTTAATTAAGAAGCGTCAAGAGCCGGGTACCATCCCGCCATTACGCCGAAGTACCCGTAATTTAAAACCATAATCCCTTAACTTTCTAACCGCTTCCTCACTATCCATATACCACTTCTCTTCACGCCACTTCTCTTTTTTACATGTGTCCTTAGAAAGCCAGCGATAATCTTCACAGTACTGATAATGAGCATAAGCTACCTTCTTATCACTGTCCCACTCTAGATACAGAGTCCTGTCTTCCAATTTCGGTATTAACTCTTTGGATGAGGTTCCGCACGAAAAACTCATAATTATCAAGACGAGCAAAATCAGGCTTGCCTTTAGATTTCTCTTCATAGTATTTCTCCCGGTACTCTGCTAGTTCTTTCTGATACCTTTTCGTCTCCTTCAAATTGAGATGGACGAAAAGGTTATTCGCAGTTTCTAATAAAAGTTCGAAGATATTCACGGAGAGATTCTCTTAACCGCTTTAATCCTACCGATCATAGCGACTACACCGCCGACAATCCCTGTAATAGCAGTTACCCACGCAATTGGATCACCCAAATCTACCTTGAATAAGGTAGCAACGACAGAAGCAATAGACATAATCGCCCCATAAAATGTTGTGGACTCCCACCATTTTTTGATTCATTCATATAAGTCCTCCTAGACTATTACTCGGAAATATCCGAGTCTTATTAGATTAATTAACCCTAACCAAAAACCCTTGAAAATATATTGAAACATCAAGGTTAGTTGTACTACCAAAACTTTGCCCCTTTACAATTAATGGGCCTTGAAAACATCTATAGGGGATATAGGCCCTAGTAAAGTTAGAAGTACCTGCTGTATTTAATCCCTCAGTATCAATAGTAGAAAATACCGTTGGTCTATTGGCGGGGTCTTTATTATACAAAAAGCGATTATCAGAGAGTTTCGTCGAACCACCACCCGCATTTAAACTACCCCCTCCACCAGTAAGGCAGAAAGTATCATTCGAGGATGCCCCATATATCGCCATACTCGTTTGCCCCTGATCTACTAGGATTTGTGCGGTTATAGTCGAATCAACCGCAGCAGTTGCTTTGATTATCCCTACATTAATCTTTGTTGTTCCGGATGTAAGCACTTCCATCCTATGTATAATGACATAGGAATTAACAGTATTCACAGGGGTAGTCCCATTCATAATAATATCTTCAGAAGATTCCGAAGTATCCCAATCTACTAATCCCCAAATTCGAAGGGTTCTTGCCCCTACTCCTACGGGACTTCCGTCATCGTCAGTCGAACTTGAAACGATAGCATGAATCCTTGCTGCTGTTGGAGCAAGCCAGATGTCTTGATCTAATGTTGCATTAGCCCCATCCCAAATATCTGTAGAGGTGGCATCCACATTAGTCGATCTCCCAAACTTAAATACGGGGGAGATATTAGCAGAATTCCCTAACCCAACCCATAGAGGGTTACTGAAGGAGGAAATACTCGCTAATGCTTGGGGGGTAGTGGCCTGTAAACTAAGTGCACTTGCTAACCCGGGGAGAGTCATTAAAATTAAAAGTAAAATCTTTTTCATTGGGGATCCTTTTGTAAATATTTGTAGCAAATTGTATCATCTTTCTTTATAAGGTGTTTACAGAGTAATCTAACAACAACTTCAATACCTCGCTTATTCTCAAGGCCTTGTGCTTTAACATCTTGAAACTCAATAATAGCAGTACCAGAAAAACCTACCGCGCTAATTATTCCGGCTATTATTAAGGCAGTTACAATTTTACCCGTATCGACGTTAAACTTCATCTCTTCTCAATATTGGCTCAAGTATCAGTAAAGCTGACTTTAGTTCTGCACAAGTATCTCCCGCTTTATAAGCATAACTTTTTTCATCAAAATAGCTTCTTAATCTTTTGACGCACTTATTTTCATTGTGTCTTGCCATTGCCCTATCATCTGCTAGCTTCTCATGATACGAGTATCTTTTAAGTTCAGAATTGTATTTCTCGTTATTAATAAAACTTCTAAGGCTAGTGCATTGCTCAGTCGTAAATTTCCCTGATGCACAATCTGCTTCCATATCAACACTAAAATCATTCGCTGCTTTTAATCTTTCCTCTGCAACAATATTCCCATCTACTTCTAATAGGGGACTCCTTGATGCAAATACTGATGTGCTAATTAAAAATAAAACTAAAAATTTCATATACCTTCCTTTGGTTAGTCTGCTAAATAAGACATTGTTGCTCTTGACCCTGCATTTACTCTTGCTGATGACGCCCCTGTTCCAGCATCTATATAAGTAAAATTTAAAGTACCGTCAGCTTGCGCGTTGATAGAATAAATATTACCAGCAGCCGCAGCGTGATAACTGTTTAATACAGATGCATTGGGACGCGCCCATACTGGTAAAAAACCTGATGCAGAAGATGCAGAAGACAGAGACAAATGGGTTATTGTAGACTGCACCTCAATAGTCACTTGTTTAAAAATCTTAACAATCCTTATTGACCCTCCGGTAAAATCACCAGTTGATGAAGTTGACAGAGTTACATCGTGAATATCCATGCCCTCCCAGTCAGCATCTGAACCCCTTTTAACTACCGTAAAATTAGAACTTATATCACCATTCGTTAACGCTATAGCGCCACTTGATGAATTATGATAAAATCCTATTGTAACGATATCGTCTTTGTCTAGTTTCACATATTCGTCAATTACAAAATCTCTATTAGGAGATACAAGCGTGCCCTCTATTTTGTAATTTTTCTTTCCACCTCTATATTGTTAACAAATATACTAATATTAAGACCATCAGCAGCGTCTAGGTCAATATCAGTTGAATGAATTTTTGATTTAACATGATATGTATCTGTTTTAGGCGAAGTAAAATAAGTTGCGCTTGTGTAAGTAGTACTTGAAGCAGATCCAACATTTGTAAAATTGCCATCTATATCAAAGCCATCATAAGCTGTATTAAACCCAATATGGTACTGAGTAGAAGCCGACATCGAAGTAGTAGCATTATTTACAGCCTTACTTATGTTAACGGAAGTTGTCGGAGTAATTACGTTTGTTGTAGTTGCTGACCAGCCGACAATTGGCACATTGTAAGAATAATAAAAAGAATCACCGTTAGCGGCTTGAGAGCCATCAAATATATTAGCAGTTTCTTGTTCTTCAAATCTTACTGTTGTAGCACTAGCGTATTTCGCTTGAAGTCCTCCGTATTTTGTACCGGAATCAAACCATCGACCTTTCCCTTTGATAGCATTACTTCCACCTATAGAAGTTAATTTATTAGTGTCCATGACTAAACTATTCGGCAATTCTGTTGTTAATGTTGCCCCAGCACCAGCGCCATTGTATTCGTGATAGCCTTCTACAAAAAGCCTACTTCCTACTCGCCAATAAATCCCCGTGTTAGCTGTAACGCTAGTATTATCAGAAAGAGTTGGTGTAAATGCAGCCTCATTAGTATTGTTACTTAGTTCAGAAAATTGCATTAAAGGATTCTCTAGCTTGCAATCATCAAGAGTTGCCTTGTCTGTATTGGCAGTAAGGGATTTGAGACGTACACAAATTTCGTTTCCTGTCTTAACGTCCATTCTTGCAACAAGCTTTCTATACTCATCTGAATCATCATAATCCGAACATTGAATATCACCACTATCATCAGTTGTAGCAGAATCATTATTAGAGCATAGTTGTAAATCTGTTATAGAAGATTTAACCTCACATGAAACTTGCGCCTTCTTTCCTACCCATGGGGTAGTAGTAGTGAAACATCTTTTTATATTGACTACTGTTCCAGTTGTATCTACATCTAATGTCTTAGCCCCATTAATTTGATTTGCGGCTGTTGTACTAGAAGAGCAAGCACCAGCAGTGCATGTCCAATCAGCAACGCCACTCTCAAAACTGCCATTGGTAAACAAGTTATCAGCATTTATGCCAACACCACTTTTTGAAACTGACCCGATTGCTGCTAAAACAGATCCATCAAAAGTTAAATTTGCAGAGCTGTCAGTTGAATTGGTTCCATCAAAAATTGCTACTTGATTTCCAGTCCCAACAGCATTTGGAATATAGGTTCTACTATTTAAAAGATCTAATTCCGCTGAAGCTGTTGTTGATTCTACAATCGCACCACCAACAGATTCCATAACTAAGCTATTTGATAAAGCAGAAGAAGAATTTGAACCTCCGTTAGCAATTGGTAAGACTCCTGAAATATCAGCAGTAAGACTAAGATCTTGAGAAACTAAATTTCCAGAAGCATCAATGTATGCAGGCTGTGAGACTGTTAAGTCTGGGAGATTAACATTACCTGTAGTATCAGGATTTAAAACAATATCCCCAGCGGCATCAGTAGACGAAATTGTGTTTCCATCAAGCCTTAAATTGTCTGCGTTTAATTGCCCTGTAATAGTTTCAGTGCCAGTTAAACTTACTGTAGTTCCGTCAAAAGTTAGATTTGCTGAACTATCTAACGAATTAACTCCATCATAAGTAGCAATCCTATTGTCCACGCCAACAGCATTTGGAATATAGGTTCTACTATTTAAAAGATCTAATTCCGCTGAAGTTGTTGTTGATTCTACAATCGCACCACCAACAGATTCCATAACTAAGCTATTTGATAAAGCAGAAGAAGAATTTGTCCCTCCGTTAGCAATCGGTAAGATACCGGATACATCAGCAGTAAGACTAAGATCTTGAGAAACTAAACTCCCAGAAGCATCAATGTATGCAGGCTGTGATATCGTCAAGTCTGGGAAAGTGACATTACCCGTAGTATCAGGATTTAAGATAATACTACCAGCAGCATCAGTAGAGGAAATTGTGTTTCCATCAATCCTTAAATTATCTACATTCAGTTGAGTTGCCCCACCCACTACACCAACATCACTAACTGTCAGGAGTGAGTTTTGTACGTCATCCCCTCCCGTTCCATCCCATCTTGCAACAGCGTTATCCGTTACAGACGTTTCCCTGCTAAGGTCATCACTTAATTCTGACCAAAGACTATTACCTAAGTCAGTGAGGAAAGTCCCGGAAAGATGATCTCCTAAAGCGGCATACATCTTGTAATTACCATCAAACCAGACAATAGCATCAGTAGCATATTGCGAAGCAGTGACCCACTTAGCAACCCCACCACCCAATCCAGACCATGAAGTACCGTCGTAGTACTGGTATTTAGAAACATCAGTATTGAAAATACACATACTCACTACAGTAGTAGCTATCAAATCTCTTTGAGCTGTAGTCATTTGAGGGCAGAAAATTGATGCTTTATCAGTTGAAACTAATTGTAAAATTGTATCGGATGCCAAACTACCGGAAGTGCCTAGATATAATTCTTGGGCTGTGATATCTCCCACCACACCTAATTGGTTAAGAGTAGCATCATATGTGAAATCACTACCGTCATCACTAATCTGTCCAAGAGCATCTACATGAACCACAGAGCCAGAAGTTAATCCACCCCCAGCGAGTCCCAATGTGACCCAAGTAGCCCCATTATAACTTTGTAAAAAGTTGGTAGTAGTATTGTGGACTACCATCCCCTCAATAGGAGTTAGTAAATCCCTTTGAGCAGTTGTTAACCGAGTAGGGAGGAATGCTTTATCAGTTCCCTCAAGTTGTAATACTACATCAGCAGTAGGTTTCACCGACCCACCTATGGTAATATCTTGGGGTAGCATCTTGTACCCCACTGCATATAGGAGGGTAGGAATCAAAAATAAAGCAAATAAAAATAGTCGTTTCATATACCACCTATACGGGAGATTTTACAGTTTCTCTTATTGTCCAAGTAATAAGGGAGAAATCAGTATCGTAATTCCCCCCAATCATGTTGTCGGTTTGGTACTCAATGTGGGCGACCTCATCTACCTCGACGACTTGGAGGAGGACAGCGGAAGGGTCACCTGTAAGAACAACCTCATCCCTTATACCTAAATACCAAGTCCCATCTACATAATGAAGTTCTGCATATATTCTTGTGAATCTAACTTCCCCGTCATCTTTCCTTTTAACCTCTATTACTACCTCAGCGGAATGGGCACCATCAGGATCTAACTGACAAGCAGAGCCTCTTCCTCCTTCTCCGACTTCAGCAGTTAATCTCTGCCAAGTAGACTGATTATTATCTAATCTCTGTTGTCCAGTAGCGTGAGTAATTTGTGAAGACCCTTCTACGGAGGTAAGTCTGCCAGATATTGCTATAATACTTGATTCTGCCTCAGACATTCTAGTAGTCAGTGCTGTGATTAAAGCTTGAGTAGCAGTCCCGACATTTGCATTTATAGATTGGAGTACCCTAAGGGCAGTCATCCCTTTAGTATTTTCTGTTCCTGCTTGAGCTTCTGCTTGACTCGCGATTGCTGAGAAGATCCCTGCTGCCCCTGCTGCCCCATTAGCTCCCGCTGCTCCGGTAGGTCCGGTAGGTCCATCGTCTCCCTTAGTTCCTTTTCCACCAGTAGCCCCGGTACTGCCCGCAGGACCAGAGATAGCGGTAAACTTAGTAACATCAAGACTAGTGACCGAAGTATGAGCAGAGGTACACTTGTAGATAGCATTACCATCCACAACAAGATTCCCGATAGCATAGATAGTTGTGATAGCCCAATCCGGAATCGCTTCATCATTTTCAAATCCCGTTATATCATCCTTCCATTTTATATATTTGTTAATCTCTTCTGTAGGTAATACTGCTGATGCAGAAGACCCAGAGGCCAATCCTAGTTTATCCCCAAGCTGACGGATCAAGTCTTGAACCATCATTACCACTTTATCGAAAGTGTTTTCTACTGATTGAGATGGAAATGAGGTTCCAGTAAAGTCCGAATCCTGTACTACATCTTGATCTCTAACAATTTTAATAACATCATTCTCATCTCTAGCAACAGTAAAGGTTAGAGTACCAGTTGTGGCAATTCCGTCAGTAGCAGCGCCTTCCGCTAAAGTGTAATCGCCCGGATCGACTAATGTGCCTTGATCATATACTGAGAAGACATCGTCTACAGTATTCTCAACATAAGCTATTCCCGTGAAGGGAAATATCTTCTGAGATGCTGCTGACGTATAAGATTGCTCACTCAGCGTAGTAGAAAAACTCATTTTAATCTCCGAGTAGTTTAGGAATTATCCATTCCTGCCCTTGTTCCCTCATCCTCTTTCTCTTTCTGGCCTTATAGCCAGGGGATAGGTTCTCTTGAATCCCATCTAAAAAGAGATAATCAAGTCCAGCCCTTGTATAGAATAGATTAGAGTAAGGTACGTTATTTATCAAAAGGTTAAATGCTTTGTAGGCATTTGGCTCTCCGCGTCTCATCCCTGCCCAAACTTCCGCAGCAGTATTGAATGAGCCACCAATCACGGGTCCTAGTACATCTTGTGAGAGAGATCTGTAGTTGGAGTCATATTCTCCAAATATAAAGTCCCCATACAATCCCATACCCCCGCCTGAAACCATTGCTTGCATCCAGAACTCGGCATTGTCAGGATGTCTTGGAGTTTTACCCTTTACCATATCAGATGCCCAGATACCCACAGCACCCATCACTGTAGTGCCAAGCATCAGATTACCCATATTAACTCCGACACCCCGCCAATCATCCTTAATAATATTTCCAAAGGATTTTCCAGCATGGTCAGGATTACTCATAATCACATGTCGAGCTACTTTTACAGCAGACATTCCAAAGCTCTTAAACTGCCCAGCGAAAAGTACCATCTGTCCTGCAATAGAATCAGGGTCTACTCTCCCTTGGAAGAAATTTCTCTCAGCTACTCCCGGAGTAGGAGACATTAAGTATTCGGAACTTTCCCTTAGATATGCACTAATCTTTAATCTAAGTTCTCTTTTCTGTTTAGCTGGTAGATTTAGTTGATCCACGGCATAGGGGGTTATTAATTTCTCCCCTTCCACTACTTCAAAAGCAGTTCGGATATGGTCCCAATCTCCAGAAGTAATTCCATATCTACCTAGTGTGGCCTTATCATATTTATTTAAACTACCCAGCGGAGTGTCTGAAATATCCGCTAAATGATTAGAGAATACGTTACCATTCCCAGACTTCCAAATATCGTTTTGTTGTTTCATTAAATTGGCTTTAAAGAAAGTATTGATCCCCTTAGAGATTGTTCCTCCGGGAGCATCATCTGGATTAAACCTAGAGAAAACTTCCCCTAATCCGTTATCCGTATATGTCTTCATTCTTTTTGCTAATATTTTTCTCTTCCTTGGAGAAAGATTTTTCCCTATTCCTTTAATAACTTTCCAGTAGGACTCTAGGATTCCCTTACCCGTCTTGGCACGTAGTACGGATGCTGCTGTAGCAATATCAGTAGTACCCGCTTTAATCACTGCCCCACCCAGCATTGCCATAGACACTACTGACCTAGTGTTTGTAGAATAACGGGCCAAGGCTGAAGAACCATGTCTAAACCCGGTTACCGTATTCTCAAACAATGCATCAAGATTAGATTCTTTTGCTTTAAATTTCTTAGAGAGTTCTGGATTCCCTCTCATGTCCTTTTTAATCTGAGACTTAATAGTCTCATAAGTGAGCCGGGGATTTGAACCTAAACGATTCATCGATGCTGCGTTCCTGGAATCTCTCTCAATTGAGTTGAGAAGATTCTCAAGCGTAGACCCTTTTCCAAATTCTTCCATATAAGCGAATTCAAGTTCCCCGCTTTTAAACTTATATACTCTTTTCTTCGACAGTCTCTTATCAAGTCCTGCCCCTTTAATTTCTATGAATTTACCAGAGGATGACTGAGTATGACCTGAATCATATTCCCCAAGGATGATGTTCTCATAATCCTCTTTGAGTATAGATTCAATTTTAGCAGCATCCTTCGTCCCAAAACTTTCCTCTGGATCTATCCCTTTAAGTAGGGAAGCTTTCCATTTATCAAAACCACCTTGCTCGATTTTAAGAGCATCATGACTCCGCTTCAGATACCCATCCAACCTATTCCTTAAGGAGCCGGATATCTCCATATTATCTTGGAGATGGTTATAAAGTTTGGTGTATGCAGTAGCTATTCTCTGAGCTTCTGGGGAGACTGTAACTTGTTGCTTATTTGCCATCTGATGTTTTGCTATATAAATTTCCCTATCCAATGCACCAGACTTAGCTACTTTAAGCAGACCTTCATCCTCAAGAGCATCCACTAACATTCTCCGTGCGCCATCCGATAAAGTCATAGCATCCATAAATATGGATCGACTCCCGCCCTCTATAATATGATCAGACCCAGATAGTAGTGATTTGACTGCTTCCCATGGACGTTCTTTAAAATCCGAACCTCCCACGAAAGAGAGTTCCTTATCTAATTTCTGAATATCCTCAACTTTCTGAGTAAGTTTCCTAGCTTGATGTTTCTTAACTTCTGCGTAATGTGCCTGTGATTTCTTCTTAAAATCCACAGAATTTTTAGAAGTAGCACGAAGTCTCTCAACTTCCTCTACAACTTCACGAATCAGTTCCCTATCCATATCCATGAATTCTTTTGATATCTTAGCTATGCAACTTTCTGTACTCATTACTCACACCCGTAAGCAGATTTCAATGCTTTCTGCGTTTGTTCCATATTCGCTTTAAACTCATCAACTTGATCCGCAAGCTTCTTACCCACTGGACTAAGCAGTTCCCTATTTAATTCCGGGACTTCTGCCACTTCAACATTCCTCTGCTCAACGAAACCATCAGGAGAGTTCTCATAAGCGGTTCTAGTTTTTGAATCATAATATTGGTCATTCTCTGGGGAGAGAAGACTACTTCTCATTTCAGTTTGTTTAGCATTGGGTACCATCTCACTAGATGGAGTGAATGTCCGACTGTTAGTCATTTTACTCTCATCTAATCGGAATACATTCATAGCAGTAGTTTCAACGCCATCAACATTTTGTTTTGATATCACCCCGTCATACCCTAAATCGGTCAAGACTCTTCTGACCTCATTAGTATGTGCCCCTCTCATAATGTTTGGAGCAGAGTCCAGAGCTTCTTGTAGGCTCATATTCTTCTTACCACCCGATCCTAAATCCGAAGCTATGTCCTCAACTAGAAGTCTGAGTTCCATACTTAATTCACTTTTAGGAGCTGTCCCGTCTACTAATCTAAGATCAGAGACATCAAACTCAGCGAGCTGTCCCTTACTTTTGATTAGGGAGGATGCTTCTCTTCTCCCAGCATAGAGTACTTCTGTCCCTTCTAGGATCCCACCTGTTACCATTCTCCCACCTTCGAACGCTGCTGTAGCTACATTGGGGGTATCTGGCAAGCGTTCCGAATGCGGAATACCTGGAATCCTATCTACTGGGATAGGTGGCGGGGATTTTGCAGTTAGATGTCGGGGTAGTGATGGCGGAGTGAAAGCATCATCGGGGATTAAAGGAGTATCAAAGACTTCTCTTGATGAGGAAGTATGTTCTATTGCATCCCCATTCCCTTTAAAACCTTTAGTCTCTACATCAACATTTACTCTCTTACCTGTTACCATCTGTGAGATAGCAGTCTGTAATCTCTTTCCGAAACTACCATCAGCAGATTTAAAATTCTTATAAACAGCTTTGCCACCTACTCCACCTACATGGAGGGTAGTACCTAATAAAGCCCCACCAACGACACTAGTAAAAGAGTCTTCAGCTGTATATTGTTCTTGAGCTTCATGCATTCCATAAACCATTAAGGGTTCTACTAATAAGTTACCAGCTACATTGCCTATAAAAGCACGAGCAGCGAGAGTACCTAATCCAGCAGTTATTGCCATAGGTCCCATGGCCATAGCAAAGACAGCGGAACCCGCAACCCCGGCACTAAATTCCCATTTATCTATAGCGTGTGGTGCCATTTGGGCACTAAAATTTAACATAGTTTGAAAGGCATTATTCGGACCTTCCTGTATAATTCTTTGAAATGCTAGTCGTTCCCGAGTTCTCTCAGCAATAGCATTTGCTACACCAATTGGAGTTGCTCTAGTAAAAGGCTTCTCTAGTCCGGGGTATAATTGATTTAATCTAACTGGGTCAACCATCTCTGTAGAATCCTGTTTCCCGCTATTGTCTTGGAAATCAAGGAGCGCTGTAGCAGTACCCATCTTACTTAATTTATATGCAGCTTCAGCGGATTGCCGGGCACTCGATTCTGGAGTGATGTTATCATAAGCTTGTTTCGTAGAGTCAGCGAATGGAT
>FUWD013429875.1_pt7 | contig 17182 bp, 17 predicted proteins | sample 1063281 | NCBI WGS metagenome assembly FUWD01 (sample SAMEA79048168, study PRJEB19326) | metagenome | biome: marine | reverse complement strand
AGCGACCACGATAGCGACTTTGCACGACGAGCGTGAGATAAAATGAGAGCAGGAAAACTACTGCTTGGGTTGGGCTTTCACGCCAAAATCCAAGCAAAATTGTTGAACCAGCCGTAATCCAAAAAATCCATGGAGCTGGGTTAAGGAAGTTGATTAGTCCGCCCTGAGCAATCAAGGGAAGCTTCTGGAGCCGGGAAGACCCTTTGCTATCCATGTGAACTTCATCGCTGTGCATTTTGTAGGCAGACCAAAGAATCTCACTACCGAAGGCGAAGACGACAATCGCTCCAACGATTCCCAACACGGTTATTGCACCCTCGGGTAACTGCGCGACCAGCGTGAGGGAGAGAAAAATAATCACTGAGTCGGAAATAAGTGGTGCAATCGCAATCCGCAACCCTGACCCGAGCCCGCTCCTGAGAGTGGTTGAAATTGCCAACCCGGTAAGTGGCCCGGGTGCGACTCCCGAGCCAAAGCCAATGCTGAGACCCGCAAAGAGTGCCGTCAGCACGTTAACTCGTTAACAATCTCAATTACTTGGGTTAACTCACTCACTTCACGGGTCGGCGTGGCATCTAGTTCTTCAGGAGTTTCACTATTTCGATTGATCCAACAGGTCGTGAACCCAAACCAAGTTGCACCGATTGCATCCCATTGGTTCGCAGTGACAAAAAGGACGTTATCGCGAGAGTTAACTCCACGCGAGTGTGCCCAATTAAGCGCTTGTTGGTACAAAGTAGGGGAAACTTTAAAGTCGTGAACTTGATCTGAGGTTATGAGTTGGTCTGTGTCGATCGCAATTCCAGCCTGGCTCAATATTGGATCGATAAAGTCGCGATCGCCATTGGTCAGGATTGACCACGGAGTTGAGAGCGTTTGGAGAACCAACTGCGAATCGTCGAACGCATTGCATGTGCGGTATTGGTTCATAACCTCTGTGACTAAGTCGGTTTCCGGTGAAATATCAAAGGAGCGCAATGTCGCAGTTAGTGCGTCTTGAGTAACTTCACCAAAAGGCTTGTATTTGCCTCCGATGGACCGCAAGCGCGTGTAGTCAATCTGTTTCATGCGCCACACTGAACCGATTTGCTCACCCAAGGTGGGGAATCGTTGTTCAAGAAAATCATTGACTGTAGCAATGTCAATGAGAGTGCCGAAAGCATCAAAGCAGATCGCATGTATTCTCAAAGGAAAATCGGGAACCATAGGTTCAGTATTACGGGTCGCACACATAGTTAACTCGAAAGGTAGAAATGAAGTCAAAAATCAACTTATTTACGGGAATAGCAGCAGTAGGGGCTCTAACTCTTAGCTTTTCAGCATTATCGATTCCAGCTTCAGCGTATGACAAGGCTGCCTACGGTTATGCCGCTTCACATTTTTTGAATGAAAAACAGATTCCCAAAGTTTTTGCACCAAAAGCAAAGGGATTCAACGTCTCGATTAACCCGGTCGAGTCTGCCCAGGTCGTCTGTGGCTATGGCCCTGGTGGAAACACAGAAGTCAAGTTGGCCAAGGGAATAATTGAAAGCTATGCCGGATACGGGCTCAAGGTCGGGATGAACGACCTCTCCGTCAACGTGATCCAGTACAAGAGCAATGTCGCCGCAGAAAAAGCTTTCATGTCAATGAGTAAGTTATTAAAGAAGTGTGACGGGACTGTAGATACGTCCTGGACAGATAATGACGGAACGGTTTACCCGTCAAGTACCCTCACAACGACGGGATCAGTCCCGGGCGTCACAGTCACAGGTGTTCAGTCAGTGTTTATTGACTTGGATTCAACCTTTGCTGCAACAGCGAATAGCCCAGCTTCGGTGAATGATCAACGCAAGGTTTTCACATTGTTGAACGACGTCATTATTCAAAGTGGATACTTTTCAGGCACTTCGAAAAATATGACTTCCGCTCAAAAGAAGGGCTTGAACAAAGTGGCCTTTGACATGGTGGATTCCTGGGTTGACTAAACCCACGTAGGCATCCACATGCGAAGCCGCCACTGGTCATAAGGGATTACCTCTCCGGTCCAGATCGGATAGAACCACCAGGCCGCCGCAATGACAGCGATCAGGTAAAGCGCAACCAGCGCCACAACCACCCGCTGTTGTTGTGGCGGTTTTCTTTGCAAAATTTTCATGATTGTCAGAGCCACCGCCATGACAACAAATGGCACGTAAATCACGGTATAAAAAGTAAAGATGGTTCTGTTGAGGTACAGCATCCATGGCAACCAACCAGCGGCAATGCCGGCGAGGATTGCACCGGATCGCCAGTCACGGGTCGTAATCCAATTCCAAAGTTGATAGGGAATCGCAAGTAGTGCGGCCCACCAAATAAGGGGATTTCCCAGGGCCAGAACTTCTTGGGCACAGTTATCTGTAGGGCAACCCAAGGATCCATCTTTAATACTTTCGTAATAAAAACTTGTCGGTCTAGTCATGAGAGGCCAAGAAATTGGATTACTTTGGTAACTGTGTTCGCTATCGAGCGTTACGTGAAAATTCCAGGCTTGTCGGTGGTAGTCGAATAGTGATCTCAGGGCATTGGGAACAATTGAGGGTTCTTGACTCGCAGCCCAATTTCGACCCCAACCTGTAGTTCCAAGGAACCAGCCGCTCCAGGATAGGAGATAGATCACGATAAGAGTTCCCATGGAGGTGGCCACAACGATCGGCGCGCTCTTCGCCAGAGTCCCTAACCAAGGCCGTTTGACACCAACGGTTCGACGAGTGGAGACATCCCAGAAAAGGGACAGCAACATAAAGATTGCAATGAACCAAAGGGCCGACCATTTCACGCTGACAGCAAGTGCGAGGAAAACAATCGCTAGCAGTCGCCATGGCCTAACGCCCAGACCGGGCCCAAACCCTTGTGACATCAGGGTCCAACTCTCACCTGATTTGGCTCCCAATGAGGCTAAGCGTCTTCTGGTTCTATCGCGGTCCAAAACCAAAGCACCGAATCCGGCGAGAACACAGGCACTGTGCACCATGTCAAGTAACCCGGTGCGGCTCATAACAATATGAATGCCGTCTAGCGCGAGTAGCAGGCCAGCAATTACACCGATGAGATCTGATCTGGTCATGCGCCGCACAATTCGCGCGATCATTAACACGGACAACGTGCCAAGGAGTGCTACTGCAAACCGCCATCCAAATGGTGAGACCCCAAACAGATACTCGCCAGAGGCAATTACCCACTTACCCGTTGGCGGGTGAACTACAAATGAACCTTCGCTGGTGAATCCGGCAACATTTCGCCAGTTGTCACCAGCCGTGAGCATGATTGTGTCGTGTTCTTCAACAGCCTTGTGTTCAACACCGAACCGAAGGAGCGCCCAGGCGTCCTTGGCGTAATAGGTCTCGTCAAAACCACAGCATTAGGTGTCCCAAGGTTGACGAAGCGAATCACCCCCGCAAAAAGTGCGACCAAAAGCGGCGCAATCCAGCTACGCAGACCGGTTGTTGAGAACGAAGGGTAGAGACGCTCCGCGATAGTGGCGACACTGCGCTCGGGGCCAGAAGCGCCAGAAAGTCGCTCGCGGAGTGTGGGGGACACCCACACATATTAGGTCGTGATGCACTATTGCCGGGTGAGTGAGACTGAATCGATGCAATCCGGTGGGCGACTTGTTTTTGCGGCTACCCCGATGGGAAACGTCGGTGATGCGTCAGCCCGCTTGATCGAAGTGATTCAACAGGCAAACGTAATAGCGGCGGAAGACACTCGAAAGTTCATTAATTTGTGCTCTCGGTTGGGAATTCGCTACACCGCAAAATTGGTGTCCAATTACGAAGCAAATGAAGTCGGGCGCATCGCACAGTTGCTTGAGGCTGTTTCTTCGGGAGAGTTAGTTCTGGTTGTCAGCGATGCTGGGATGCCACAGGTGAGTGACCCCGGTTACCGACTTGCAGTTGCCGCTATCCAGGCCGGGGTTGACTACCAGGTGCTGCCGGGGCCTTCTGCTGTACTTACGGCCTTATTGCTTTCAGGGTTACCGGCAGACAGGTTCTGTTTTGAGGGCTTTCTTCCGCGAAAAAGTGGGGACCGGATCAAGGCATTGAGCGCATTGACACGTGAACCTCGAACCATGATCTTTTTTGAAGCACCGCACCGCCTTGCTAAAACTTTGATTGACATGTCCCAAGTCTTTGGACCTGAACGTGCCGCTGCGATTGCCCGCGAGATGACCAAAACCTATGAAGAAGTGGTGCGAGGTTCATTACATGAACTCAATGAGTGGGCGTTGGGAGAAATTAAGGGTGAAATCACCCTGGTGGTTGCCGGAAGTGCGATTGACTCTGCCGGCGAGGTACCACTTTCAGAGCTAGTGGCATTAGTCCAAGAACGAGTGGCTGCCGGAGCATCAACGAAAGATGCCGCATCTGCGACCGCATTGGAATTTGGTCGGGCCAAGCGCGAGGTCTATGAGGCGGTAATCGCCGCGAAATCCGGTCCAATCACGCAGGGCTAGGATTCGAGCATGAATTCGGTGGCCAAATCCTTTTACGTGACCACTCCGATTTATTACGTTAACGATGCCCCGCATATTGGCCATGCCTATACGAGTACGGCAGGCGACGTATTAACCCGCTGGCACAGGCAGCGGGGAGAGAGCGTGTGGTTCCTTACGGGTGTTGACGAGCACGGAACCAAAGTTCAGCGAGCAGCCGAAGCCGGTGGAGTCACTCCCCAAGAGTGGGTTGACACTCTGGTGAATGACTCGTGGAAACCGGTACTCAACACGATCGATGCCAGGAACGACGACTTCATTCGTACAACGGAAGCGCGCCATGTCGAGCGGGTTCGTAAGTTTTGGGACACCGTAAAGGAAAACGGATATGTTTTTTCGGACTCCTATGAGGGACCGTACTGCGTTGGTTGTGAAGAGTTCAAATTTCCCGCAGACCTAGTACCCGGTACCGGTGAATTCGACGGGCAGCAAGTGTGCGCGGTTCACGGACGACCCCCTGAAGAATTGAGTGAGGACAATTGGTTCTTCAAACTCTCCGCATTCACCCAACCACTCATTGATCGCTATGAAGCGAATCCGAATGCTGTTCGCCCAGCGAGTGCCTACAACGAAGTCATGAGTTTCCTACGTGGCGGACTCGTCGACATTTCTATGTCACGTTCGAGTGTCAAGTGGGGAATCCCCTTAAGTTGGGACGAATCACAAGTCGTTTATGTGTGGTTCGACGCGTTACTCAACTACGTCACGGCCGTGGGTTACGGAGCTGAACCAGCGAGCAGTGAGGCTGAACTCTTTGAGGGAGTATGGCCGGCAAATGTTCAACTAGTTGGCAAAGACATTCTGCGTTTTCATGCTGTCTACTGGCCCGCAATGCTGATGGCTGCTGGGCTGCAGCCACCCGACCAGGTATTCGCCCATGGCTGGTTACTCGTCGGTGGTGAAAAAATGTCCAAGACAAAGCTCACCGGGATAGCTCCTGAAGTGATCATCGACCACTTTGGCTCTGATGCCTTCCGGTACTACTTCATGCGTGCAATTGCATTTGGCCAAGACGGTTCTTTCTCATGGGAAGACATGAGCGCTCGTTACACCTCTGAATTGGCCAACGGCTTGGGTAACCTTGCATCTCGCGCAACTGCAATGGTGGGAAAGTATTTTGACGGGGAACTGCCGGCTGCTGGTCCGATCAGCGACGCAGAAACGACGATCCACGCTTTACTCACTAAAACCGTTGTAGACGCTGACGCCTGTATCAATGAACTGGACTTTTCCGGCGCGATTAATCAAGTAAAGACGTTCATTGAACACATCAATGGTTACGTTACCGAGCAGGAACCTTGGGTACTCGCCAAGAGTGAAGAAACACAAGGCGCACTCGCCACGGTTCTCTACACGGTCTGCGAGTCATTGCGTGCGATTGCAATTCTTTACAACCCGGTAATGCCAAAGGCCATGACCGAACTGTGGTCAAATATTGGCGCATTTGAGTCGTTGGGGAAACTAGATGACCAACCAGTTCACACTGCGAATACTTGGGGTCAACTACCTGTGGGTGTTCGAGTCACAAAGGGAGCGTCACTCTTTCCTCGACTTGAGGATCCCGAAAACGTCTAATGACCCGGACATTCACATGGCCAACTGCGCCTGAACCACTTCGGGGAACCGTCATTGATTCCCATACGCACCTTGACGTCTATGACAAGTCATTGCACGGCGAACTACCACCGGATCCAAGTGAGTTGCTCGATCAAGCCCGAGCGGTGGGAGTTGACCGTGTGGTTCAGGTGGGCTGCGATGTCAATTCCTCACGTTGGGCACTTGAGGCAGCAACTCGTTTCCCCAATGTTGTGGCGACGGTTGCACTGCACCCCAATGAAGCACCGCGCCTTGCTGAAAAAGGCGAACTACAAGCTTCACTTGCCCAAATCTCTGAATTGGCAAACTCCCCGCTCGTCAGAGGAATCGGTGAAAGCGGTTTGGACTATTTCAGAACTCCTGCAGCTGGCAGAGCCGCGCAACATGAGTCGTTTCGATATCACATTGATCTAGCAAAGCGGCTTGACAAAACTTTGGTGATTCACGACCGAGATGCACACGAAGACGTAATTTCCGTGCTGCTGGATCAGGGGCCACCAGAACGGGTTGTGTTTCATTGCTTCAGCGGTGACGCCGCGATGGCGCATGTCTGTGCCTCCCACGGTTGGTACATGTCTTTTGCTGGTGTCATTACTTTCAAAAATTCGGTAGCGCTGCGTGAAGCCTTAATGGTTGCGCCGATCGATTTACTACTTGTCGAAACAGATGCACCGTATTTGACGCCAACTCCCAATCGAGGGAAAGTGAACGCTAGTTACCTGATGCCCTACACGGTGCGAACCATTGCAGAGTTGCGTGAACTTAGTGAGGAAGAAACCGCAGCGACACTGACAGGCAACACTATCCGCGTTTTTGGAGATTGGTAGGCGTGGTTGCCGCGTTGGGTGCCGGGGCAATCCGAGAGTTAGCCGCTCGAGTGGGAATCGTTCCGACCAAAAAACTTGGGCAAAACTTTGTAATTGATCCCAATACGGTCCGCTACATAGTTGAACAATCGCGCGTGAATCCCGACAGCCATGTCGTGGAAATAGGGCCAGGCCTAGGCAGCTTGACCCTGCGATTACTGGAAGTTGTATCCCATGTCACGGCAGTCGAGATTGACGGACGGTTATCGGATCAGTTACCGGTAACCGTGAGGGAAAACTGCCCGGAATTATTAGGCAAGCTCACTGTAATCAATCGGGATGCACTTGAGATTCACGCTGGTGAGATTAACCCCGCTCCGAGTGACCTGATTGCCAATCTTCCCTACAACGTTGCGGTGCCGGTGCTCTTACATTTTCTTGCGGAGATACCAGAATTGACGGGTGTCCTCGTTATGGTTCAGAAAGAGGTAGCCGATCGCCTTTGCGCGGGACCTGGTTCACGCGTGTATGGAATACCGAGTGTCAAAATCCAATGGTTTGGCAAGGCCGAGGGTGCGGGCAATATTGGCAAGAATGTTTTTTGGCCCGCTCCAAATGTTGACTCTGGATTAGTGCGCGTGCATGTCACGCATCCTTACCTTCACCTTGAGAATCAAAGGGGTTGGATTTTTCAGGTAGTGGATGCAGCTTTCGCGCACCGTCGCAAGACTTTGCGTGCTGGCATGGCGGACTTCGTCGGAACAGCTGACGCTGCCGAACGTGCATTAGTCAACGCCGACATTGATCCTGGTGCTCGCGCTGAAACTTTGGGACTTGACGCATTTGTGCGCCTTGCAGCTTCGATCAGTGAACAGCGAAATTAGAGGGCATTAGAATTCAATTGTTATGAGTACCAGATCAGTCACCGTTGAGGTCCCGGCAAAAATTAATCTGGCCTTGAAAATTGCACCACTTGGGCCAGACAACTTCCATCAACTAGTCACAGTTTTTCACGCGGTGTCCCTCTTTGACACCGTGACCGCTAGCACTGGAACAACTGGAGTCAATCTTTCGATTGACGGCGAGGGTGCGCATTTCCTACCCGTAAATTCGTCGAATCTTGCGGTAAAAGCCGCCAAGCTCCTCGCAAGACACCACGGAATGGACTCATCGGTTGAACTACACATTACGAAAAGAATCCCGATCTCAGGCGGCATGGCCGGTGGCTCAGCCGATGCTGCCGGTGCCCTAATCGCATGTGACCGATTGTGGGGAGCGAACTCTTCGAGAGAGGAACTCGAGTCCCTGGCGGCAGAGTTGGGGTCAGACGTTGCTTTCTTGCTTCACGGTGGAACGGCACTGGGCAGTGGCCGGGGTGAATTACTCACCAGCGTGATCACAACAGGTGAGTACCACTGGGTGATCGCACTAGCCGAGGGTGGTCTTTCAACACCTAAAGTTTATGCAGAGTTTGATGCACTCTCAGAGTCTCTGTCGGAATCCTCTCCCGAACGTCCACTTGAAATCCCAACCGAGTTACTCATTGCGCTTCGCGCAGGTGACCCCCAAGAACTCGGAGCCTCGTTAGCGAACGACCTAGAACCAGCGGCTTTGTCCTTGATGCCAAACCTTGCAAAGACACTTCACGTGGGTGTCGACCTTGGAGCGCTGGGTGCACTGGTTTCTGGCAGCGGACCGACCTGTGTTTTCTTGGTGCGATCACAGGATCAAGCGGTCAGCCTTGCCGCAAGCCTGTCTGGTGCGGGCGTGTGCCGCAGCGTAAGGATTGCTTCGGGCCCTGCGCTCACTCGAATCACCAGCGGTTAATTACCAGCGATTAAAACTGATCAAGCAGGCCGCGCAATAGAGTCGCTAGCTGTTCTTGTGACCCACGGTCTAAGCCGCTTAGTGCGGCCTTCTCCCGCTCCAAGAGATCTTTAAGTGCCCCGTCAACAGCAATCTGCCCGGCGTCGGAGAGTGCTATCAAGACCCCCCTGCGGTCGTTAGTGTCGGGAAAGCGAGCGACGAACCCACGTTCCAGGAGTCGGTCAACGCGGGTTGTCATGGTGCCACTGGTGACATGTGTCTGGGTGGAGAGCGTTCCCGCAGAAAGTGTGAAAGGTGGACCGGTTCGTCGAAGTGCGGCAAGAACGTCAAACTCCCATGAGTCCAGATCGTGATCACGAAAAGCCTTCGCGCGAGCGGTATCCAGTTGGGCTGAAACTCGCGTCAACCTGGAAAGCACCTGCAATGGGGTGACGTCAAGATCCGGGCGTTGTACCTGCCAGGCGGCAACAATCTGATCAACGTCGTCGGGCGTAGACATGGGAGAAGTCTACGTCAAGAATCTTGAGGTCAAGATTCTTGACGGATCAAGTGTTCTTTTTCCCCGCCAGGCTTGGTTTGCTGTCTAAGTGTCGTAGTCCATTCCAAGCCAAGTTCACGAGGTGAGACACGACTTCTTCCTTTTTTGGTTTACGCACGTCGAGCCACCACTGGCCCGTGAACGCGACCATGCCGACCAGCATCTGGGAATACATGGGTGCGAATTTGTCGTTGATCCCGTGAGCTTTGAACTCTGCTGCCAGAACGTCTTCCACTTGTGTTGCAATGTCAACCATGAGACTGGCAAAGGACCCGGTCTGGGTAGTGACCGGGGAGTCGCGAACCAGAATGCGGAAGCCCTGAGGGTTGGAGTCGATGTAGTTGAACAAAGCCATGCCGGCCTGTTCAACAAGTTCTCGCGCACTAGCTCCTTCATTGCGTGACCCTGTCAACGACTGACTAATTGAGTCAAGGAGGTAATTCATCTCGCGGTCGACAACAACGGCGTAAAGACCTTCTTTGCCGCCAAAGTGTTCGTAGACAACAGGTTTTGACACGCCTGCCTTTGCCGCGATCTCTTCAACCGTAACCGTTTCGAATCCTTTTTCCGCGAAAAGTTTGCGCCCCACACTAAGCAACTGTTCCCGGCGTTGCTGCCCGGTCATGCGGACTTTGGCTCCACTTGGCTTGCGGGGAGGTGGCACCGAGGTGGTTTTTAATTCAACAACGTTTGATAATTCTTCCGCGCTGTCCTGCTCGGTAGCCACGAACTATTCGCCTTTGTATCCGCGCAACCGGAAACGATCGTTGGGGTCCTTAAGTTTTTTAACCAGTCGCTCTGGCTTAGGCCAACGAACTTCGGTTACCAAGCCGGTTTTTTCCATTCCCCGGATCACGCTCGCTGACATATCGATCTGGCCTTTCATTACACCGTGACGTGCCGCAGTGGGGTCAACGTGATGCAGGTTATGCCACGACTCACCAAGTGAAGGGATTGCCAGCCAAGCAACATTGCTAGAGAGATCGCGGGAAGTAAACGGCCGGTTGCCGAAGACGTGACAAATACTGTTGATTGACCAGGTCACGTGGTGTACGAATGCAACTCGAACCAAGCCGGCCCAGAAGAATGCCGTCAAGGCGCCCATCCAAGACCAGGTGAGTAGTCCGCCAAGAATCCCTGGTAGCAACAGGCTTGCTGCGACAAAGATCCCAAAGTGCTTGGACATCCAGGTCAGGTCTTTGTCTTTGGCAATGTCTGGTGCGTATTTGTCGATTCCGGTGTTGTCGGTTTCGAAGAGCCAACCCACATGAGAGAACAGCAAGCCTTTCGCAATTGCTTTTTTGCTGGTACCGAAACGCCAGGGTGAGTGGGGGTCGCCAACTTCGTCGGAGAATTTATGATGTTTCCGGTGGTCAGCAACCCACTGATCAAGTGAACCTTCGATCGCGAGGGAGCCGCAGATTGCCAGCATGATCTTTACGCCACGATTGGCCTTGAATGATCCGTGGGTGAAGAAGCGGTGGTAACCAATTGTGATTCCACCAGCAGTTAGAAGCCAGAAGGAAATGGCCAAACCAATATCGAGCCAGCTCAGCCAATCACCCAAAGCAACGGGAATCGCGAAAGCAACCGCAATAAGTGGAATAACGACAAACGCACCAATCGTGATGCGCATTGGCATCCCGAGGTAGACGAGATCGTCGGCATTTTCATCTATGACGGGTTCGACGTCGACGTTGAACTGATTAATCACACTCATTGATTCTCCATAACAATCTCACTGAATTGGCACGCTGGTCATCGAAAAAAAATTACCTACGCAAGCGTAACCTACGGTAGCGTAACTTGCAAGCAAGGCCCCGATGGAATCTGAAGTCGGCCTCATTCACGGTGGATCCGTGCGAAGACATAGGGTTTGTGACGCAATCCCGGGTCGTCTAGCGGCAGGACAGCGGACTTTGAATCCGTCAACGGAGGTTCGATCCCTCCCCCGGGAGCCAGCGGTAACTAGGCTTAAACCTGTGCGTCCACCAATTGTGATCATCCTCGCTGCAGGCGAGGGAACCCGGATGAAATCTTCAACGCCCAAAGTCCTCCACGAAATCGCTGGGCGCAGCCTGCTCGGTCACGTGATTGAAGCCGCCGCAACTATTGAGCCTGAGCATCTCGTCGTGGTTGTGGGCCACGGTGGTGAAAGCGTCAATGCGCACCTAGAAGAAGTTGCACCGTGGGTGATCACGGTTGAACAAACCGAGCGCAATGGAACAGGGCACGCCGTCCGCATCGCATTGGAGTTTTTAGTCGAGCGCGGTGTTGAAATAGGAGAGTCACCGGTTGTCGTATTGACGGGCGATACGCCGCTGCTTACCGGAGCGTCTCTCATCAATATGTTGAAACAACATGTCGAAGCGGGTGCTCAAGCCAGTGTTCTCACCACTGAATTCGACAATCCATTTGGTTACGGGCGCATAATTCGCTCAGGCAATCAAGTCGTTGGAATAGTTGAAGAAAAAGACGCCACGCCGCAGCAGCGCGAAATTCGAGAGATCAACTCAGGAATGTATTCATTTGGTGGCGCGTCATTGCAGGAAGCAATTACTGGATTGAACAGGAATAATTCACAGGGCGAGGAATACCTGACCGACGTAATCGCGATTTTGACCTCGCGAGGGGAAACTGTTATCGGCGTTACAGCACAAGATTCAAGTGACATTCTCGGAATCAATGATCGAGCGCAGTTGTCCTGCGCTGCTGCAATCATGCGTGATCGGATCAATGCGAACTGGATGAAAGCAGGCGTCACCATGCTTGATCCAGCAAGTACCTGGATTGACGTTGACGCGGAGTTGGCACCGGATGTAACCCTGCTGCCGCAAACAATTCTACGTGGGCCCACATCAATTGAATCTGGTGCGGAAGTTGGTCCTGGAACAACGCTGATTTCAGCGGAGGTAGGTGCGAATGCAACCGTTCGTCACACGTGGGCCGAACTCGTGGTAATCGGGGCGGGTGCGAATGTAGGCCCGTATACCTATCTTCGGCCAGGAACAGTGATCGGCGACTCGGGTAAAGCTGGTGCCTTCGTTGAGATAAAGAATTCGCAGTTAGGGGACGGTTCGAAGGTTCCACATTTGTCGTACGTCGGTGACGCCACGATCGGTTCTGGCACCAACATTGGCGCCGGCACAATATTTGTGAACTATGACGGTGTAGAGAAAAACCACACAACCGTTGGCGATCAGGTCAGGGTTGGCTCAGACAACATGTTGATCGCTCCGATTGTGATCGGCGACGGGGCCTATACGGCAGCCGGTTCGGTAATAACCGAAGACGTCCCGGCGGGATCTATGGCCGTGGCCCGGGCGAAACAACGAAATATCTTGGACTGGGTGTTCCGAAAGAGACCGGGCACCGGCTCCGCGCAAGCGGCACAGAGGGCAACGCAATCCGACAAATAGGGACATGGAAAGGTTGCCCCTAGATCGCAACCAGAAAAGGTGGAGCAGTGGCCGAAAAGTCAGTCCCAACCCAAAAGCACCTCCTGCTTCTCTCTGGCAGGGCGCACCCTGAGTTGGCCGACCAGGTTGCTGAGCACCTGGGAATAGATCTCACCCCGGTTACCGCACACGACTTTGCCAATGGCGAGATCTTCGTTCGTTTCCGTGAGTCGGTCCGCGGTGGTGACGCATTCGTTATGCAAAGCCACACAACCCCAATTAATAAGTGGATCATGGAACAACTGATCATGATTGACGCACTCAAGCGCGCATCTGCAAAACGAATTACAGTTGTAGTTCCTTTCTACGGCTACGCACGTCAAGACAAAAAGCACCGCGGTCGCGAGCCAATTTCAGCCCGCCTTATGGCAGATCTTTTCAAGACCGCTGGAGCTGACCGCCTCATGACCGTTGACCTGCACACTTCCCAGATTCAAGGCTTCTTCGACGGTCCGGTCGACCACCTCTTCGCACTTCCTCTGCTTGCATCCCATGTCGCGACCAAGTTGGACAGCAGCAAGATCACGGTAGTTTCCCCCGATGCTGGGCGAGTCCGTGTAGCCGAGCGTTGGACCGACGTTCTTGGTGCTCCGCTAGCAATTATTCATAAGCGTCGCGATCCGGATATCCCCAATCAGGTCCGAGTTCTTGAGGTCGTGGGTGACGTCAAGGATCGAATTTGTGTTGTCGTCGACGACATGATTGACACCGGTGGCACGATTGTGAAGGCCTCTGAGACTTTGTTCGAAAACGGTGCGTCCCAGGTGATCGTCGCGGCAACCCACGGAATCCTCAGCGACCCGGCACGTGAACGTTTGCAGAACTCGAACATCTCCGAAGTGATTGTCACTGACACGCTACCGATCCCTGAGGAACGTCGATTCGAGAAACTTACGGTTCTCTCAATCGCACCATTGTTGGCCACAGCAATCAACGAGGTATTCACCGACGGGTCTGTTACCAGCATGTTTGAGGACGAAGACGCCGGTTCGCAGACCTCCTCGCACTAGTTCAAAGAGCACTTTGTAGACTCCGGTAGTTCCTCGGCGAGGGTGTTTCACAACTTGACACCGTTATCGACGTGTTCGGGCTTTAGCCCCTCTCCTTGGCGCGCGAATGCAACACCACATGTGCCTAATTACTACAAGGAGACTTCGTGACCAACGTCAACATCACCGCTTCCCCCCGCTCAGAGTTCGGCAAGGGCGCTTCCCGCCGGATTCGTCGCGGCGGTCAGATTCCTGCTGTTCTGTATGGCACCGACACCGCACTTATGCACGTCACCCTGCCTGAGCACGAACTCAACTTGGCACTTCGCAAGCCACGTGTCGTACTGAACATTGCATTTGACGGCCAGACTTACCTGACCAAGCCACGCGACATTCAGCGTGACCCAGTTCGTTTAAACCTGGAACACCTCGACCTTCTTGTGATCACCAAACAGGAAGCGGCACTTCGTAGCGACTACGCAGATGCCGTTGCACAGGTGCACGCTGCCGCCGAAGAAGCCGGCCTCGACTATGCCATGGTTATGCAGTCATGGGAAGAGTCTGTTGCAAATGGGGAACTTCCCCTTGCCGCTGTTGGCCACGCAGTTGCTGACGCTAAGGAAAAGGCAATTGAACTGGCGGCTGCCGCTGCCGCTGCCGCTGCTTCAGAGGACGCTGCGGCGATTGCAAGTGCATTGGATGCAGCTACACCAGCTGAGCCTGCTGAGCCTGCTGAGCCTGCTCACGCAGAGTAATGACCTTCGTTATCGCGGGGCTGGGAAATCCCGGCCCCGCATACGCTGGCACCAGGCACAACATTGGTGCAATGGCGGTGGCGGAACTCGCATCACAGCTCTCGGTGAAGCTGTCTCGACACAAGAAAGCTTTTGCTGGAGTGGGAGAGTCTCATATTGGGATCCCAGGCTCGCAGCAGAGCGTGGTTTTGGCAATCCCGTTGTGTTACATGAACGAGAGCGGAGGCCCGATCAAGTCGGTCCTAGATTTTTACGACGTCCCTCCAGAGAATTTGATTGTCGTCCATGACGAATTAGATATTGACTTCTCCACAATCCGTCTTAAGTTCGGTGGCGGTGATAACGGGCACAATGGGCTAAAGAGCATTAAAAAATCAATTGGAACGGGTGATTATTACCGGGCCAGATTGGGAATTGGTAGGCCACTAGGCCGCCAAGCACCAGCTGACTTCGTTCTCTCACCGTTTAGTTCAAGTGAACGAAAAGAACTACCTGAGTTTCTTGGTCGCGCGTGTGATGCACTCGAGTCCCTTGCGACCGACGGTTTAGAAAGATCCCAAAGCAAGTTCAACAGTTAACGCTAGTAAAGGTGATCACATGGTTGAAATGAATGACGCTGAACTCTCACGGTCAGTTGCACAAGAAGCGGGGCAACTATTGTTGAAGTTGCGCGAAGACTTCTTCCTCGCGCATCCAGCTGAAACGATTGACAAAACAATCAGTGACCTTCTGCGCGACCAGGCTGACCGTGCGGCCCACCTTTTTATTATGGACAAACTGTCAACGGCCCGACCACGTGATGCGATTCTGAGTGAGGAGGGAAAAGACAACGATGAACGGCTCTCGGCCGATCGCATCTGGATAGTTGACCCACTCGACGGGACATGGGAATACGGGCAAAACCGGAAAGACTTTGCGGTGCACATTGCGTTGTGGAATGCACAAGAGCAAGAGCTCAGCGCTGGCACCGTAGATCTACCAGACCAAGGCATGACTCGAAGCGTTCTTGACACCGTGGAGGCTCCAGCCAAAAAGGATTCAGTTATTCGGGTTGTTGCATCTCGGTCACGACCACCTGCCACGCTGAAAGAAATAGTTTCCAGACTTGGGGAATTGCTTACCGAGGCAGGAATTTCGCATTCAGGGGTGGAGATCGTTGATGTCGGATCGGTTGGTGCAAAGGTAAATGAAATCTTGTGCGGGCGCGCAGACGTGTATGTGCACAACACGGGCTTTTTTGAATGGGATGTTGCGGCCCCTTACATTGTTGCTGAGCATTACGGCCTAGTTGCTTCACATATGACGGGTGAGCCGATCACGTTTAATCACATGCCGCCCTATGTCACAGACCTTGTTGTTTCCCGCTCCGAGTTATACCCCCACGTCTTACGAGCAATCAAGGAAACACAGGGAGCGTGAGCGCGACGCAGCCACTTGCCGGACTCCTTGAATTGGTTCGTGCTGATCCGGCATTTCTTGCGATTTCAGAAGCGTCCAAAATCGCACGCACGGTCGACGTAGTCGGTCCAAGCGTTGTTTATCCGCTAGTGGCCGCCCAAATTGTTCAGTCACAGAGTGTGCGGCCGGAAAGCCCTAGTGTAACACTGATCCTGACCACGACAGGACGTGCAGCCGACGAGCTTGCATCTGAACTCAGTGCATATATTCCAGCTGAAGGAATCGCTGTTTTCCCGAGCTGGGAAACCCTCCCGCACGAGCGTCTTTCCCCCTCGGCGGACACGGTGGGTAAGCGCATGGCCGTGTTACGTAGGCTCGCACACCCGCTCGCGGGCAACCCGCACACTCAACCGATCGCTGTCCTGATCACATCTGTTCGGGCAGCACTGCAACCGATCGTTGCCGACTTAGGTGATCAGCCACCCGTAGAACTGAAAGTGGGGGATCAAGCCTCACTCACAGAAACCGTGACGCGATTGGTGGGACTGGGCTACGAAAGAGTTGATCTTGTTGACCGGCGCGGTCAAATCGCTGTCCGCGGCGGAATCCTAGATATCTTCCCACCAACCCAAGAGCATCCGATCCGGATTGAATTCTGGGGAGACGACGTTGAGGAACTTCGCTTCTTTGCAGTAGTTGACCAGCGTTCACTTGAGGTCGCCGAACATGGCCTTTGGGCGCCGCCCGTGCGGGAATTGCTTCTGACCGAGGAAGTCAAGGAAAAGGCCCGACTTCTGGGCGCGGCTCACATTGAAGTAGCGGCAATGTGTGAACAAATATCCAATGGCGTCTCAGTTGAGGGCATGGAATCGTTGTCTTCCGCCCTTGCAGGGGAGATGAAGCCGTTGCACGAGCTGCTCCCGCAGGAATCCAGCTTGATTTTGGTTGAGCCGGAACGCATTCTTTCCCGTGCACTCGATGTCGTGAAGACAGCGGAAGAGTTTTTGACCGCCGGGTGGCACAGTGCAGCTGTTGGTGGGGCGACCCCCATTGATCTTGCTGGATCAATGTTCACCACCATGGACGAAGTTGTCCACAGAGTCCGCGGGCGAAATGGTTCAGTATGGAACCTAACGCAACTGCCGCGGGATCTCGACGAAACCGTCATTTCCCTGAATGCACGTGAGATCAGCGGTTTTCACGGTGATGCCGAACTCGCAGGCAAAGAAATTGCTCACTCACTTGACACCAGTGCCATTGTGGTTGTGACCGCGCAAGGTCACGGTTCGATTGATCGAATCG
>FUWD013379391.1_pt1 | contig 17202 bp, 20 predicted proteins | sample 1063281 | NCBI WGS metagenome assembly FUWD01 (sample SAMEA79048168, study PRJEB19326) | metagenome | biome: marine | reverse complement strand
CGCTCCATGAGAGATGGCCAAAACTTTCGCTCCCGCGTAGTTTTCGAGCATTTGATCAAGAAGCTGCTTGGATCTGCGAATGATCGAATCATTTGACTCTGCCCCGGGAATTTCCTCTAGCTGGCCATATTTTTCGTGCCATTCGGAATAAAGCATTCCTTCACCGATACCGAAGGAACGCTCAATCAGCATCGGTTCAACCAGCAGCTCGGTGCCGGTCATTTCCGCCAAGATAATGTCAGCTGTTTCCTTGGCACGCCCAAGTGGCGAGGTGAGCACAATATCCCAATAAGAAAGATCAAGATTCTTGGTCGCAGTTCTTACTTGCTGCACGCCGTGACTATTGAGGGGTATCTCCGCTGTGCCCTGAAGCCTCAGTTCAATGTTCCAATCGGTTTGGCCGTGTCGAAAAAGGCCTAGTACTGTGCCACTCATAAAAATAGTGCTCTCAAGACATCGGCCGCCGATGCATTCAGTTTCACGTCTGCGATATTGTCCGCTTTGGTTTCGCCCAAGTTGATGATCACAATTTTCTGTCCCAGTTCTTTTGCTTGCTTCACGAGCCTGAGGCCAGAATTCACAGTGAGAGAGCTTCCTGCGACCAAAACCGCCTCTGCACGTTCAACTGCCGTTTTGGCTTCAGCGACCCTCAGTTGCGGAATCTGTTCTCCGAAGAACACTACGTCTGGCTTGTAGCGCCCGTTGCAGTTTTGACAGGTTGGGACCCTAAAGTCCTCCGGAACCTCAATTTCAGCGTCACCGTCTGGGGTGAATTCGATGTCGGCACTTCTGTTCATCGACGGGTTAGTGGCTTGAATCAAGCCATCCATATCCTGTCTAGATATTGATTCAGTGCAGTCAAGACAAACCACTCGGTCCAGACGACGTGAAGCTCTATGACGTCTCGATCCGGCTTTTGATGTAGTCCATCGACATTCTGTGTAATCAGCTGCTGAATTGACCGGTCTGCTCTGCTTGGCCAATGCCAAGTGAGAATCGTTGGGCTCTGCACTTGCAATTCGGTTCCATCCAACGTAGCTTCTGGCCCAATATCGAGCTTGATTTTCCCTCGAGGCTAAAAACTGGTCGAAAGTCAAAGGATGCTTTACCACTCGACCTTGGCCTCGGTAATCCGGAATACCGCTATCAGTAGAAACTCCGGCGCCGGTCATAGCTACGACATTTAGGCCGACAAGCATTTGTCGAGTTTGGGCTATCGCGTAATCAACCGCCGGGTCCAAGCTACCTATCACATGCCCAATTCTAAGTTGATTTTTTTAATTGTGTCCGGGAAGGGACTTGAACCCTCACCCTCGTAAGAGGACTAGCCCCTCAAGCTAGCGCGTCTACCATTTCGCCACCCGGACGGGTGAGTGCTCATTTTGCTTGAGCCAGATCCAAACTTATCATGAACACAGAATTCTAGAACAATTAGGTATTTGTCGCGACCGACACAAAGCGGTAGCTTATTACTATGCATCAAGAGCCGCAGGTCGCACTCCAGAAGCTCATAGGAGCTCTGGAAAGACATCTCGATGCCATCCTCACTCGGCGCGAGGGTGAAGACCCGGGGATTGAGCAGGCTTACATTCAAGTCGAAGATGCTTTTCTTGGCTACGAAGAGGCACTGTCGGCAAGTTTCGATGAGTTCCTGCCGATTGAACTAGCCGAAGAAGAATGAGCCCCCTAGAAGCCATAATTCTCGGTTTTGTTCAAGGCCTAACCGAGTTTCTCCCAATTTCATCAAGTGCCCATGTTCAAATTGCCCAAGAAGTATTCGGCTTCGGAGATTTGAACAAGCCGCAACTGACCGCATTTATTGCCACCATACAAATCGGAACCGAGCTTGCGGTTGTCAGCTATTTTGCCAAGTCAATAATTGAGATTCTTGGGTCTTGGTTCAAAAATGGGCTTCGTCCCTGGTCCAAGCAAGAGCCAAACTCCAGGCTTGGCTGGCTCGTGATTATTGGAACGGTTCCGATTGTGGTTCTCGGACTAATTTTTCAAGGTGCGATTGAGACGGAACTGCGCCAGCTTTGGATTATCGGAGTGATGTTGATTCTGTTTGGACTGCTACTGGGCTTTGCCGACCGAATTGGCTTCAAAACCAAGCAACTGGGGAACTTGAACCTTCGAAGTGGACTTGCCTTTGGTTTTGGACAGGCTTTGGCTCTGATTCCAGGGGTATCAAGATCGGGCGGGTCGATAACTATTGGTCTGATGCTTGGATTTACAAGAGAAGCTGCGGCGCGTTACAGCTTTTTGCTTGCAATACCGGCGGTGCTCGGTGCAGGAGCGTATCAGTTCTTGGGAAGCTATCAGGACTTACCAGATGACTTACTGGCAGCAACAATTGCCGCAACACTTGTAAGTTTCGTGGTGGGCTATGCGGTAATAGCCTGGCTGCTTCGATACCTAATTAAGGGCTCATACATACCGTTTGTCATTTGGCGAGTGGGCGTGGGGTCGGCTTTGCTAATCGCTCTTGGTTTAGGAGCGATTTAGGCCTTACCGGCCTCAGGTGAATCGGGCCTGGACTTCAGGTATTTCTCTAATTCTCTTGCCAGCGAATCGCCCGACGCCTGCTCACTGTCGAGAGCGTCCCTGCTAGTTTCAAGCTGCTCAATATAGGCTGCGAGCTCTTCATCATTCTCGGAAACTTCGTCAATTGATCGCTCCCACTCCGCGGCCTCCTCGAGGAGCGCAGAGCCCTCGAACTGGACACCAGTTAGAGCCTCCAGCTGGTTCAGAAAACCCAGAGACGCCTTCGGGTTTGAAGTGTTGTGAACGTAGTGGGGGACCGATGCCCACAGTGACATCACCGGGATGTTGTCGGCCTCAAATGCCTGAGCAAGGACCGCTAGAATCCCAACTGGTCCTTCGTAGCTAGAAGACTCTAGGTTGTTCAACTCTTGAAACGCTTTGTTTTGGGAACTTTTGAAAAACGGAACCGGTCTCGAGTGGGGAACATCGGCGAGCATAGCTCCGAGCATTATCACGTGGTCAATCTCGCGGTCCTGCACCATTTCCATCACCTCGGCAGCAAATGTGATCCAGCGTCTCGACGGCTCAGTTCCCAGTAACAGAAATATCTCTTGGAGTCTGGGCTGAGCTTTTGCTTTTTCCGGGCTTGCCTGTAAAAGCTCGGTCGTAGGCCAGTTAAGAAACCGTTGACCGTCATCGTCATACTCAGCAATAGGTCTGGAAAATTGAAAATCATAATAATCTTCCGGGTCCACTGCCTCTAAAATTTGACCCGAAATCTGCTCGGACAACGCCTTTAGCGCTCCAGTCGCAGCTTCGGTAGCGTCGTTCCAGCCCTCGAAGGCGACAATAAGAATGCGACCAGTCAGCAAGTGAACTCCTTTTATACCCACAAACTCTAATTGAAGCTGGAACTAGACTGGGACAAATGTCGAGTAATAACTTTCCGAAGGCTGTCTTGTGGGACATGGATGGCACTCTAATTGACTCCGAGCCCTACTGGATGCTGTCCGAGTCACGCCTTGCCAAACAGTACGGCAGCTCTTGGAGCGAAAAAGATGCGCTCCAGCTAATCGGCAATGATTTATTTCACGCCTCAGACCTCTTGAGAAATAAATTTGGTATCGAAGACCTGACCACCCGGGAGGTCATCGATCGACTGACCGAAGAAGTCATTGAGCAACTCAGGACAAAATTACCCTGGAGACCAGGCGCACTCGAACTGCTTGTTGAGCTAAAAAAGGCAGGCATTAAAACCGCTTTAGTAACTATGTCTATGCGAACCATGGCGCTCACGGTTGCCGATCAGATTGATTTTCAAGCCTTCGATGTGGTGGTGGCCGGCGACGATGTCATAAATGGGAAACCTCACCCGGAGCCATACCTCCGAGCAGCCGAGCTACTCGGAGTCGCGCCGGAGGACTGTCTCGCCTTCGAAGATTCTCCGACGGGCCTAGCTTCTGCCGAAGCGGCGGGCTGTCACGCGATCGGAGTAACCAACATCATCAATCTGCCAACGGGACTCAACCGGAGAATCATCTCCTCGCTGACCGAGGTGACCATGGAGAACCTAGCAACTTTGAGAATAAATAATGAGGACAAATGAACGAAATCTTTGAAGCTGGCGACAGAGTCCAGCTGACTGGCCCAAAGGGCATCATGAACACGATTCGGCTGACGGCCGGAACGAGGTTCGGATCTCATAAGGGAGAGATCCAGCACGATGACATCATCGGCAAACCTTCGGGATCGGTGATTGAAAATCACAACGGCGATCAGTATTTGGCCCTCAAGCCTTTACTCAGTGACTACGTGCTTTCTATGCCGCGCGGCGCTGCAATTGTGTATCCAAAGGATGCCGCGCAAATCTTGGTTGAAGGAGACATTTTCCCCGGGGCCAATGTCATTGAAGCTGGAGTTGGATCCGGGGCACTTTCTAGCTATTTGATAAGAGCCATTGGAGAAAACGGCAAACTAACGTCCTTCGAACGTCGGGCCGAGTTCGCAGAAATTGCCAAGGGTAACGTTGAAAATTTTTTGGGGGCGAAGCCCACTAATTGGAAGGTCGTCATTGGCGATCTGCAAGAAATGCTCCCCGAGCACTGCGAAGTGGCGAGCGCCGATCGGGTCGTCCTTGACATGCTTGCCCCTTGGGAATGCATCGATGCAGTTGCAACCGCAATGAAGCCAGGTGGTTTGGTTATCATTTATGTTGCCACCGTGACTCAGTTGAGCCGAACTTTTGAAGAGATCAGAGCCCACGGTGGCTTTACCGCTCCACTGGCTTGGGAGTCAATGGTTAGACCTTGGCACCTGGACGGCTTGGCTGTAAGGCCGGAGCACAGAATGATTTCACACACTGGCTTCTTGCTATCGGCTAGGCGCCTTGCTCCAGACACAGTCCTCCCAAGCTCAAGGCTAGAAGAGGCAATAAGACAGAGCACACCGATGAGGACATGGACATCTGGCTACCCCAGGCAATGGGCCAGCGACCGCTCAGTGAGAAAAAGCTTAGAAAAACGGTGCGCAAGGTCACGAACAACTTGAAACCAAGGCAGAATTAGGGTTACCCAGAAATGAGAACTAACTTGCGAAAAATAGCTGCGATTTCCATCCCCCTACTAATTCTTACTGGCTGTGCCAGTGAGCCAACCGGACCACTTAGCTACGCTGAGCTAAGCGTTGGGTTAGATACTCAATGCGAAAGCTTTCAAACCGGTGACGCAGCAGAACAAATAACAGTCCTGGGAGACCTCGGTACTCAGCCAGAGGTTACGTTTCCAGTTCCCCTTACGGGCACTGGCATTGAGACCGCAATCATCATCGAGGGTGATGGCGGCGAGGTTCTTGGTGGCCAGCAGGTGCTCCTGCATTTCGCCGGCTTCAATGCAGCTACTGGAGACACTCTTCAAGCTAGCGACTTCACCAGTCAGGATTATGCCCCGCAGGATCTTTACCCAGGCCTCGTGCCAGATTTTTGTAGTGCCCTTACCGGCGTGAACGTAGGATCCCGCGTCGCGGTGCTATTGGATGCTGAGAATGCCCACGGCAGCGTTGGCGTCCAAAGCCTTGGAATAGGTGCTTCTGACGCAGTCATTTTTGTTTTTGACATTCTTGATGCTTACCTGCCGAGGGCCAATGGAGACGCACAACCTGCCAAAGCGGGACTGCCCACGGTAGTTTCAGCGCCAGACGGACAGCCTGGTATCCAGCTTCCCTCTACTGACGCGCCGGATGAGTTCATGAGTGCAGTGCTAATTGAGGGCGGCGGAGAGCCGATCCAAATCGGCGACAACGTTGTGCTTCACTACACGGGCTGGACCTGGGATGGAGAGCAGTTCGACAGTTCGTGGGAAAGACAGTCTCCAGCTACATTTCCAATTACTGCTGACGGCCTTATAGAAGGCTTCGTTATGGCACTTGATCAAGTTACCGTTGGCTCTCGAGTTATCGCCGTGATTCCTCCGGAGCTTGGCTACGGAGACAGCGAACAGGGCAGTATCCCAGCCGGCTCAACCCTGATCTTCGTGATTGACGTCTTAGGAAAGTAGCTTTATGTCCGCAGGTGCGAGTAAGCAGAGCCCAGCCGAGAGGCTTTTTACTCTAACTTGCTGTCTAATGGCAGCCCCGGTAATTGGGCTCAGCAAGAATGACATCTTTCGGTCAGTTGTCTCCTACGCCGAGCAGGGTTCGGATTTGGCAAAAGAAAAGATGTTTGATCGCGACAAAAGTGATCTGCGGGAAATGGGGGTTCAGCTGGAGGTGATCGACTCCAGTAGCTTTGGAGAAACTGACAGTGCTAGATACCGAATTGCAAAAGGTAGCTTTGATTGGCCTGCGGACTTTGAAATAAACAACGAGCACATGACCCTTCTTGAATTGGCAGCCAAGGCCTGGAACAACCAATTGCTTTCCAAGCAAGCGCAGTCCGGCCTTATTAGGCTGCGTTCACTGGGGATTGTGGAATCTTCAAGGCAGCTATCTGCCTTTACACCTCGGTTATTGGCACCACAGGAAAGTTTCGCTCCACTGGCCGACGCGATCGCAGAGGGCAAGCTGGTTAGGTTCAGCTACCGCAAAATCGATGGAACCACTTCGGTCCGTGAGGTAACGCCATTGAAACTTAGGTTTATCGAGGGCCAGTGGGTCTTACTTGCCAAACAGTCAAAAGAAATAAAGAACTTTCTACTAAGAAGAATCGTTTCCAAGGTCAAATCTTCTGAACTCGCAGGAGAAACAGTCTCTTTGGTGCAGATTGATGAAGTCGAAGCAGCACTGGTTGAATTCGTGACCAAGAACATCGCCGTTCTGAAAATCGAGCAGGACAGCGAGGCTTGGTGGCATTTTGGAGCAAAAGACAGCGGGACCGTTGAAGTAAATTTCATGGATGAGGCCCTATTTGCCGAGGACCTAATGGAATTTGGGTCGGAAGTTCAAATACTTTCTCCCGAATCATTGAGACAAAGAATAGATTCGGGCTGGCAACAAGTATTGGATGCTCATGCCTAAGCAGGAAATGATGCTGAAGACTATCATCTCTCACTTTCGATGTGGGCTTAGTGCTCAGGGATGGCCCAATGCCACACCGAACTTGCTACGCACTTTGGCTACACCGAGAAAACCATTGTTCGAGCTGTCAAGACAATTGCTAACAGCGAGGACATCGGACGGTTCGAAACCCACTTCTATGTCGACGATGAGCTCCTTGCAAAAGGAGAGGTTGACTTTTCAATCGGCATGGCGGCTCTCAGACGCCCGCCATTGCTATCTAAGCGGCAAACAACCGCTCTGGCGGCGGGCCTTGATTTTTTGGCTGCCCTACCGCAGTTTGCTGGCAACGTAGCTTTGTCTCAGATTCGCAACCAGATTGGTTCCGGATCCCTACCGATAACCATCTTGGCATCACCGGCGCGGCAAGAAACCTTGCACACCATTCAGCAAGCGCTTGTAGACAAGACACAGCTAGTTGCTTCATACGTTAATCAGCTCGGAGAGAAATCTGAACGCGACATCGACCCCCTTAGAGTCGATTATGTTGGGAGAAGGCATTATTTGCGAGGTTGGTGTCATTCCAACCAAGCAGTCAGGTCATTTCGGTTGGATCGAATAACAAAAATTGAGAACACGGACAAACCAATTTCTCAGGCGGCCGAGTCAGCGGAAATACCCCTAGAAGTTTTCGGTCAAATTGAGAACGAAACAACGGTCAAAATCCGTGCCACCCATGAAGCAAGTGAGATTTTTTGGAATTTCCCAGCCACGGACATCCAACGAGATACTGAGGGTAACGTGACGGGCAAAATTCAAGTTGGAAGCGTCAAGGCCCTTGGGCGCCATGTTGCGCGCTACGCGGGTCAAGTTAGAGTACTGTCACCAGAAAGTGCTGTCGAGGCAGTTAGGCAGTTTGCCATACATGCCAGACATGGATCATTGACTCCGGAGGACCAAGACTGATGACTGGATTCGGCCTAATGTTTCTGCTTGTTGCAATGGCTTCTATCTACGCACTCGGACTTGTTGGATATCGATTGCTACTCTCGGCAAAAAGGCTCAACACCGAGCTAACAAAATCCAAAGAGTTGATTGAGGATCTCAATAGCTTCGAAACAACACTACCCAGTAAGGCCGTGGCAAATACCGGACCTGAGCTACTGTCTCTCTTGGGTCAAAGACGCAAGATCGGGCAAGCTAAGGAGCAACGAGTCAAGGCCAGAAGGCGTAGACTAATTGAAAGAATTATCGACATCGAAATAGATAAGAGGTAGGCATGAGACTTCAAGGCTGGGAATGGATAATTATCCTTGCAATCGTTCTTCTGCTATGGGGAGCACCTAAGCTACCGGCTTTGGCGAAGAGCGCAGCGCAATCTATGAGGATTTTCCGAAAAGAGATAGGCAAAAACGGCGAGGCTACCGAAGCGAAGGCTGAAGAAGTATCGGCTGAAGCGCCTAGTGAAGGCGACAAGAAGAAGGACTAATGCTCTGGCGCAAAAACAAAGAGCGCCGAATGAGCCTGTCATCTCACCTAAGAGAATTTCGAGTTCGTCTCTCATGGTCGGCTGGTTTCGTAATCGCGGGAACAGTGGTGGGTTGGTTTCTATTCGACCCAGTGTTCAAGGTCTTACAAGGCCCACTACTAGATGTCACTCGTGAGCGCGGCATCGATGCAATCGTCAACTTTGGAACAGTAGTTTCGGCCTTCGACCTTCGCATTCAAATATCAATTTTCTTGGGTGTTCTAATGACCGCTCCCGTATGGCTTTGGAACCTATGGGCTTTCGTGTCTCCGGGTCTAAAAATCAGGGAGCGGCGTTACGCGGTCGGCTTCGTGTTTTCGGCTCTGCCACTTTTTCTCCTCGGTACCTACCTAGCATGGACATCGCTTCCCGGTTTCGTTGTCGTTCTCATTGGGTTTACACCTGAGGGAAGCTCCAACGTAATAAACGCGGCTGAGTACGTATTGTTCGCCATCAGAATCCTTCTAATTTTTGGCCTGGCTTTTGTAATGCCGGTTGTTCTGGTGCTGATGAACTTCGCCGGTCTTGTCACGGGCAAGGGGATTTTGAAGTCGTGGAGAATTGCCCTACTGATAATCGCGACAGTATCGGCGCTGGCCACTCCAACCGCCGAGCCAATGTCAATGTTTTTGCTTATGGCTCCGCTCACACTGCTGTTCTTCACTGCGGTTGGAATCGCAATCACAAACGACAAGCGACGAGCAAGAAAACTATCGAAGTTTGTAGATGACGACATCGAAGTCGAATGAACTTAGCCTCGCCGATCGCTATCGGCGAGCTAAATCAAAATCAAAATTTCCAGAATTTGAGCTTTTTTCCCATGAGCTACGTTTCCCGTTGGATGACTTTCAGGAGCAGGCCTGCTTGGCACTCGAGTCGGGAGCTGGTGTATTGGTTGCTGCCCCTACGGGTGCAGGTAAGACAATCGTCGGTGAGTTCGCCATTCACTTGGCGCTTGCCAGGGGACAGAAAGTCTTCTACACCACCCCGATTAAGGCGCTAAGTAATCAAAAATTCGCTGAGTTAGCGGCCCGTTATGGCAAAGATCGAGTAGGGCTTCTAACCGGTGACAGCAATACCAACTCAGAAGCTGAGATTGTTGTTATGACAACCGAAGTTCTTAGAAATATGATCTACGCCACCAGCACCACGCTTATGGAATTGGGATACGTGGTCATGGACGAGGTGCACTACCTGGCCGATAGGTTCAGGGGAGCGGTCTGGGAAGAAGTTATTCTTCATCTTCCCAAAGACGTAAAGGTGGTCTCTCTAAGCGCGACCGTGTCAAACGCAGAAGAGTTTGGAGCCTGGCTGGCCGAGGTTCGAGGTAATACTGAAATTATCGTCTCGGAAATACGCCCTGTGCCACTTCATCAGCATGTCATGTTCGGCGATGAGCTACTTGAGCTATTCGAAGCGGGTAGTAATAAAACTCGTGTGAACCCAGAGCTACTTCAAAAGCATCAGGCTCGTCAGCGTGCTCCGCATCGAGGACCAAAGAACAACTCTCGATCAAATTATCGTGGTCAGCCCGATCGGCGGTTCCCGAGACTTGAAAAATCCGATGTCGTCGATCTTCTTGATCGAGCAGAGCTTCTTCCAGCGATCTTCTTCATATTCTCTCGGGTTGGTTGCGAGGCGTCCGTCAGCGCCTGCCGGAGAGCTGGAGTGCGACTAACCACCAGCGAAGAGGCAAAAGAAATTCGAAAAATCGCCGAAGCAAGATGCGGTTCGATTGCTGACGAGGATCTTGACACCTTGGGCTACTTCGATTGGCTGAGTTCTCTTGAGCGCGGTTACGCGGCTCATCACGCTGGAATGCTGCCCGCGTTCAAAGAGGTAGTAGAAGAGCTGTTTCTTAGAAAACTAGTCCGCGTCGTGTTCGCCACGGAGACTCTTGCGCTGGGCATCAACATGCCGGCCAGGACAGTGGTTCTTGAGCGACTTGATAAGTTCAACGGTGAGGCCAGGGTCTCTATAACTGCGGGGGAGTACACCCAATTGACTGGCAGGGCCGGCCGCCGTGGAATTGACACAGAGGGGCACGCAGTTATTTTGTGGGGTCAGCAACTTGACCCAAACATGGTAGCGGGCCTGGCTTCGAAGCGAACTTACCCACTTAATAGCTCGTTTCGACCCACTTACAACATGGCGGTCAACCTAATTTCGGCCTTTGGCGCCCAAAGAGCCAGCAAAATGCTGGAGCGATCTTTCGCCCAGTTCCAGGCAGACAGATCAGTCGTCGGCCTTGCCCAGGTCATCGCTGAAAAGCAGGCATCGCTTGAAAGCTACGAGGATGCGCTCCAATGCCACTTGGGAAACTTCATCGAATACTCAGGAATAAGGCGTGAGATTACCGACCTCGAGCGAAAAGGTGCCTCTTGGAGATCCAGGGGCGGCAAAGATATTCGTGAGACTAAATCCATGCGGCAACATGAATCACACATTGCAGAACTAAAACGAGGCCTCAGAGCTCATGCATGCCATGGTTGTAACGAACGCGAATCCCACGCGCGTTGGGGTGAAAGGTATCAAAAGCTCCGCTCCGAGATAAATACTGCCGTTAATCAGATTGAATCAAGAACAAACCAAGTTTCTAAGGTATTTTCTAGGATCTGCGACCTACTGCAAGATCTTGGTTACCTACAGCCAGAGAATGAAGACTTGGAAATAACCGAGCCTGGCCTTCGGCTGGCGAAGATTTACGGGGAACGAGATCTGCTAATTGCCCAGTGCGTAAACCAGGGGACCTGGAAAGATCTTGATGCCGCATCGCTGGCTGCCATGGCGGCGGCGCTTGTCTTCGAGAATCGCCGCGATGACGGCGACTACGAACCAAAGTTGCCAAAGGGTCAATTCCGCGAAGTCCTTGAAAGAACTGAACTGATTCAGGAAGAGTTAGTAGAGCTACAAACTAAGTACAGCCTGGCTCCGGAGACCGAGTTAGACCTCGGGTTGTCCTGGCCCATTTACCGTTGGGCGACAGGGGCCCGACTTGATGATGTGCTAAAGGTGTCGGGGCTCCTTGCCGGAGACTTTATAAGGTGGTCGAAGCAGATTATCGACCTTTTGGACCAGCTTGCTCAGGGTGCAGATGCGGAGCTAGCAGAGACTGCTTATAACGCTATGGATTTGGTCAAAAGAGGCATTGTTGCCTACAGCTACTACATCTAGTACTTAGGCTATGGGTGTGAAGATTCCTGAATTGGTATGGCGCATACCGCTTGGTGCGTTGGGTGGGCTGCTCGCTCTTTACGCATTTCCCACCGAGAACATCTGGATTCTCGCACCATTGATTCCGGCACTCATATTGCTTGCGACCCTTGGGCTTGGTTTCTGGAAGGCAGTGCTGATTGGATTTATCGCAAGCCAAGTTTTTTACATTTCCCACATTGAGTGGATAGCTCTTTATCTGGGTGCGGTTCCCCTGATCGCACTGAGCACCCTAATGTCCTTCTTTTTTGCCATGGGTGTTGGAGCAACCGCCTGGTTATATAAAAAGTGGAAGCCTAAGAAGTCTGGGCTCTTGTTCTTCGCTGTGGCAAGCGCGTCGATTTGGACTTTCCGAGAATTTCTTGCCAACAATTTTCCCTACGGAGGTTTTCCTTGGTCGAGGCTTTCTATGACCCAGCCGTCAAGCTTCATGAATCAATGGGTTTATTTTGGCGGCATGTCAATGCTGAGTTTCGCACTGGCTCTAATGGGTGGAATTCTGGCGGTTTGGTTACTTCACCGACGCGGTAGAAACGCAATGCGAAAGACGTCGGCTCTGATTACCCTCTCGGTTCTCGTGATCACGCCCCTCATAACAGGACTTGTAAACAATCCTGAACCGATTACAGCGAAAACAATTGCAGCTGTTCAGGGGAATGCAAACGCTGGATTGTTCTCAAACCTGCAGCGAGGCTCAATACTCGACAATCATTTGAGCGCGTCCGAACTAATTTTTGACTCCGAGCTGGCAGGAGATATCGACCTACTGGTCTGGCCTGAGAACGCGTCGGACTTAGATCCGCTTCGGGACGAAGAGGCGGCTAGAAAGATTGATGAGCTCGCGAAGAGAATTGGGGCCCCTTTCAGCTTCGGGACTATAACGACGCGAGGCGGCGAAAACTTCAATTCGACTTTACTTTGGGAACCCGGAGTTGGGGCGGTTGATTTCTACGATAAGCAGCAGCCAGTCCCTTTCGCGGAGTTTGTGCCGGACAGAGAATTCTGGAGACTATTTGCCCCGACACTTATCGACATGGTCCCGGAGGGCTTCAGCTTTGGCACAAGGGACGGAATCTACGAAGTTTCGGACGACTTCACTGCCGGCACGCTGATTTGCTTTGAAATCGCCGAGGACTCGATCCTTCGGGAGTTAGTGTCTGGGGGTGCCGAAGTAATACTCTCGCAAACCAACAATGCAGACTTTGGTTACTCCGATGAGACCTACCAGCAGGCTGGAATAGCTCAACTCAGGGCAATCGAAACCGGTAGGGCAGTGGTGAACATCTCAACGGTTGGTCTCTCTGCAATTTACCTACCAACCGGAAAGGTCCTAAGCGAACTGACTTGGTATCAGGAGGGAGCGATGGTCGAGAAGGTGCCGCTCTTCGACGGCACAACTCCAGCAATGCTTCTTGGCCAACCGTTCGAATTTGCAAACATGATTGCAGCAATTGGTTTCCTTTTTGCTTTCGTAATTAGAAGAAAAAGGCGATGAGAACTCTTGTCCTAATGCCGACTTACAACGAATTAGACGTTTTGGAGTCAAGCATCGAACAGGTTTTGGCCCAACGGTTGGATATCGAGGTGTTGATAATCGATGACAACAGCCCGGATGGCACCGGGGGGCTGGCGGAAGAATTATCTCTCAAGCACCCCCAAGTTTCTGTTCTACATCGAGACCATAAACAAGGCCTGGGAAAGGCCTATCTTGCCGGGTTCGGTTGGGCCATTGAGCAGGGATTTGACTTTGTAGTTCAGATGGATGCCGATGGAAGTCATCGCCCAAGTGACCTTGAAAAACTAACTAGTGAAGCAGGCTCGAATCGATTAGTGATTGGCTCTCGCTGGACAGCCGGGGGACGGGTCGAAAATTGGCCCTGGTTCAGAAAAGTAATTTCAAAGGCGGGCAATTTCTACGCAAGAAAAATGCTTGGTAGCCCAATCAGGGACATGACTGCCGGCTTTCGATGCTATCCGACTGAGGTGCTCAAGTCATTCCCGCTCAATAAAGTTCAGGCGCAGGGGTATGGCTTTCAGGTCGAGATGACGCTACTTTGCCAAGACTTTGGAGTCGAGATAAAAGAGGTCCCGATCGTTTTCGTGGAGCGTATGAAAGGCAAAAGCAAAATGACCTACGGGATCGTTGTAGAATCATTTTGGCTCTGCACCAAGTGGGGTTTTAGGCGCTGACTTGTCCTTGAGACCTTCGCTTGCGCATACTTACAAGCATTTCCTCAAGCAGTTGCTGAAGTTCTTGTTCAGATCGACGCTCTTTGACCATGTCGTAGTGGGTTCGAGGAGCAGCATCCGCTTCTGAGCCATCAATCACAGCTGCCCCATCGATAAGCCTTGTTGCTGAAGATTCGCAAGACTGGCACTGCCAGGTGATCGGCAACTCGACCCCTTCGGCAAAAACTAGGTCGAATCTGTGGTTTTTAGGGCACAAAAAGCCCACCGACTGCCTCGCCGACAGCTGAACTCCAACATCTGACTCCAGGGATTGCCCACCAAGCCTCATGCCACGCATTGTTTCTGCCATTTTTGCCTCCGAAGAGTTGCAAGCAGGGACAGGGGTCACTAATTCCCTAGTGCGCCATTCTCACAGGCCAATCACAGCTTTGATGCCAGGTCGCACCTGTCGGTTACGATGCCGGATGCCCCCATCGACAAGAGCTCACGCATTTGCTCGAGTCCGTTAATCGTCCAAAAATGGACCTCAATGTCAAGTGCCACCATAGCGGCAATGAATTTCGGCTGTGCAAACAAGATAGGTCCGTAATTACAAGGTAGCTGCAGAGCGTCCAGGCCTCGGGTTAGAGCTTTTAGTCCAAAACCACCCAAAAACTTGTAGGCTACCCAAATTCGAAGAACATCAGCCATAGACCCCGAGGTTGCTACGGGTCTACTAAGTAAGGACAAAGCCCGCTTTCTTCGGGTGTTAGAAAAGCTAGAGACCAGCACTCGGTCGTGAGCGTTATTTTCTTCAATCGCCCTAACGGTTGAAGGAACCGCCCCGGCAGATTTCATGTCAATGTTTAGCATGATCCCCGGAAGTTCACGCAGCACCTGGTCAAGGGAAGGCACCTTGCCCTTATTCGGAAGCGAATAGCTTGAAAGCTCGGCAAAAGTAAGCTCAGAAACCTTTGCATCCACGGACATGAGTCGACGTAATGTGGTGTCATGAAAAAGAACGGCAATTCCATCTAATGTTGACTGAGCATCAGTCTCGATGTGCGATGCACCTCGATCCAGAGCGGCCCGAAATGACTCGATTGTATTCTCGTCAACCCCGGGGACCAGGTAGCTAAAACCACGGTGTGCGAAAACTTTTGGGATAGGGGGCTTCAAATAATCTGTTTTTGTCATTTTCTTTAGACCAACGCCCTATTCTTTGGGAGTGCCCCAGTCTAATTTCATCTATCGTTTCGCGAAACTAATTTTTGGTTTGGCTATCTACGGCGCCGGCCTAGGAATGATGGTTCACGCCGGAATCGGAATCCCACCCTGGGACGTTCTGGCCCAAGGAATTTCCCTTCAGACTTCGATAACCTTCGGACAAGCGACAATTGCGGTCAGCCTGTTGGTGTTGCTCCTCTGGATCCCGCTAAAAGTAAAACCTGGCATTGGCTCGGTGCTAAATGCGATTCTGGTGGGACTGTTCGCGGACCTGACGATGCCCTTTCTTCCAGATTTCGAAGCCTACTGGCAAAATTTCGTCTTATTTGTCCTGGGAATGTTAATCATCTCCTTTGCGACTGGACTTTATATCTCTTGTGGCTTTGGTAAGGGCCCCAGGGACGGTTTAATGATGGGGCTGGCGAAAAGGTTCAATAAGCCCTTCTGGATCACCAGAACATCCGTGGAGATCATTGTTGTGATAATTGGCTTCTCACTTGGCGGCCAGGTTAGAGAAGGCACTTTGCTGTTTGCAATATCAATCGGATACCTCAACCAACTGGCCATGAGGCTGTTTGGCCTCGCTGATAAGAGCGGCAGAGTTTAGAGAACAGGCCACTTCCGAACTGGTTTGGTTTGGCAATAGATAGCCGATAATAAACATTATGTCAAGTAACGTTTTCGAGTACTCACCGCTTTGCTGGTGAGTTGTTGTCTATGGCTTAGGCCTGCTGGGTGCTTGCTGCCCAATTAGCTGCTACGAGCGAAGCGCTACCATTTGTTATTGAGCTGATTGCCGCATCGAAGGCGCTTCTGATTCGATCGTTGAAATTCTCTTTCGCAAGGAATGGGTTTTTTGCCAATTGGTAGGCGACGATTCCGACGGCTGCGTTCAAGCAGACAATGTCGGTAATGGGCCCTGAGTTAGGAAACTCTTCTCCAGCGAATACCCCGGCTGCTACTTGAGCGTTGTGTGTGGCATCCCCGCCGAGCAGTTGTGACTGACTCACTCGTTCCAGGCCGATACTAGTAGGGTCAAAATCAAATTCAAATATTTCTCCGCCACTAACCTGCCATACCCGGTTAGCAGCCGACGTGCTGAGCTCATCGAGGCCGTCATCCGACCTAAATACAATTGCCGTTCTGCCTCTGCTGGAAAGCTCCTGAGCCATAAGGGGTGCAATCTTGGCATCCGCCACACCAAGGGCGGTGGCGATTGGCTGAACGGGGTTTGCTAGAGGACCAAGGAAGTTAAAGGTGGTTGGTACGCCTATTTCTTTTCTAGCCGCCGCCACATGGCGCATTGCAGGGTGAAATACCGGAGCGAAGAAAAAGGTAATCCCCTGGCTTTCGAACACCTCGGCGACCTGTTCCACTGATAAGTCCAGCCTGATGCCTAGCATTTCAAGCATTTCGGAGGATCCAGTCTTTCCAGACGCACTCCTGGAGCCGTGCTTAAGAACAGGCACGCCTGCTGCTCGAGCAACTACGGCTGCCATGGAGCTTATGTTCACGGTGCCGACTAGGTCTCCCCCGGTTCCGACTATGTCGAGAGCATCACTGGAAACGTCGGGTTTTTGGGCATTTTGGAGCATGACATCTACAAGCCCACCTAGTTCAGCGGCAGTCTCACCCTTGGCCCTAAGAGCCGTCATAAAGCCACCTAGCTGGCTGGCTGTGGCGGTGCCTGACATAATTTGTGTCATGGCCCAACTGGCACTTTCGCGGGTCAAGTCTTGCCCCGAGACCAAGGAGGTCAGCACCTCTGGCCATGTTTGAGTCGTCATTACAGCAGTCTAACTATCCCAAAGTGAAGAAATTCTTCAAAAATTCTGAAAACCTTGTTGTCTACGGGCCACAGAATGGCTTCCTAGGGTATCCTTGAAGAATGACCACGACCTCCGAAGCTATCTCCCCTCCGCTAATCAATAGGCCGAATTCAACCTCGGTAGGCACGATTGTCTGGCTTGGCAGCGAAGTCATGTTCTTTGCCGGTCTGTTCGCCATGTATTTCAGCCTGAAGCTGGTGCACCGGACTTGTGGGCAATGATGCTCAGATCTTGATGTTCCTTTGCGCTCATAAACACCCTGAT
>FUWD012863129.1_pt1 | contig 17206 bp, 14 predicted proteins | sample 1063281 | NCBI WGS metagenome assembly FUWD01 (sample SAMEA79048168, study PRJEB19326) | metagenome | biome: marine | reverse complement strand
TGATAGCTGCCGGCAAGTCAATTGCTACCCAACGTTTTAAGATGGCTCTGGGGTTCAGCGTCAAACCAGATCCAGTTTTACCTGTTTTACTTGACACATGAGTAACAACAACTATAGGAACTTATAATGTCTACTATTAGTTAATATAATATATACTATCAATATTGGGGTTACATAGATATAGTTGGTTGACACGATTTCAAATGTCAATAAAGGATCTGGAGATCATCTCTAAGATATCAAATAGTTATACAGGGAGGAATGGATATGTTTTCCAAACTTAATCAAAGAATTTTAGTAGGCGCCTCGGTGGCGTTCCTGGTCTCGCTGTTATGTGTCTCCGTATATGCGGGGAATCTGGATCAATTCGCTAAAATAAGTGGGACGCTTGATATAGCAGGAGGAACAGCTCACATCCCAGTAATGAAAGAAGCGGCGCAAAACATAATGGCGTATAACCCAAAAGTTCGTATTACTATAGCCGGTGGTGGCTCTGGAGTTGGCGTCCAGAAGGTTGGAAAGGGCCTTGTCCAGATTGGTAATACCGGGCGGCCACTGACCCAACAGGAAGTTGACACTTACGGGCTTAAAACTTTTCCGTTTGCCGTTGATGGCGTGGCGGTTATAGTTAATCCGAAGAACCCGTTGAAAGACCTCAAACCCGATCAGATTGCGGAAATATTCGCCGGTCGAATTAAGAACTGGAAGGACGTCGGTGGTTCAGACGCGGAGATTCATCTGTACACCAGAGACGAAGCCAGTGGAACCAGAGAGGTCTTTTGGAAAAAACTGCTAAAAAAGGGAGCTGTTGCAGACAAAGCCAACGTTGTGCCATCCAACGGAGCTATGAAAGTCTCGGTTGCGCAGGATCCTGATGCAATTGGATATATGAGCATTGGCCATGTGGATGCGAGTGTTAAGCCCATAAGCATTGATGGGGTGGTGGCTAATCAGGAAAATGCCCTCAATGGGACCTATGGAGTTGTGCGAAAATTGTACATGAACACAAAAGGCAACCCCTCGCCCATCGCTCAGGCTTTCCTGGAATACGTTTTTTCTACCGATGGAACTGCAATAATCAGTAAATATGGATACATACCGCTCTCGAAATGATACGAGGAAGGGCCTCGTAGAGACATTAATAGAATCTTGGTTATTCGTTGCCGCCATGATTTCAGCTATTTGCAGTGGGGGCGATTCTCTTTTTCCTGATTTATTTCGCCTGGCCGATATTTCATGAGGATCATCTCTGGAAACTGCTCTCATGGTACTGGAGGCCATTCCAGGACCAGTTCGGGATATTGCCTATGGTAGCAGGATCTGTCCTGCTGGGAATTTCCTCAATGCTTCTGGCTTATCCCATGGGCATTGGGGTGTGTTGCTGCGTATACGGGTTGGGGCCGAGGTGGCTTTCAGGTTTTACATTAATGATTGTACGTATTATGACCAGCGTCCCAACCGTTGTATATGGATTCGTTTCGGTCTTTCTTCTGGTTCCGTTTTTGAGAGAATTTTTTTACCATGGCTCTGGATTCTCATGGCTCGCAGCGACACTGACACTCAGCCTGCTGGTATTACCAACTGTTACCCTCATTGTAAACGCACAGTTCGAATTATTCGACCCGGAAATTAGACTTGCCACGACAGCGCTGGGGTTTAGCCCGATAAAACAACTCATCTGGGTGGTAATTCCTGCGAGTTACAAGGGCTTATTGGCTGCGGCCGTTTTAGGATTCGGCCGCGCTGTAGGAGATACGATCATTTCCTTGATGGTATCCGGAAACTCCCCCCAATTCCCGCATTCCATGCTGGATTCCATCCGAACACTAACGGCTCACGTCGCCCTTGTCGTATCGACAGAGGCTGGTAGCATGGCATATAATTCTCTGTTTGCCGCTGGAATCATGTTGTTTGGAGTATCCGCTCTGGTGAATGGAGCTTTAAGATTCATCAGGGCAGGATCAGAATAAACCGGAAGTTTTGATTCATGAGAAGGTCGCTTGAAAAAATCATCGTCATTTTGTCCTACGCTTCGTCCGTGATGACTATAATGATTTTTTCCGTCTTCCTGTGGTTCCTCATTTCCCGTGGTTATACGACACTGAATTTAAAGTTACTCTTTGGAAATGTTTCTCCATACGAGGCTATCTTCAAAGGAATTCCTGTTTGGGATGGAGTTTGGCCGGCGCTGGTTGGCACTACTTTTCTTGTTTTCATTTCGTGCGCCATTGCGGTACCGGTTGGTATTTCGGCAGGCATTTTTCTTGCTGAATACGCCACGACTTCCCGATGGAGATCCTTCATAAACTTTGCTGTAGATCTCCTGGCAGGTATGCCATCTATCGTAATGGGCCTTTTTGGTTTTGCGATGATCATGCTTCTGCGCTCAAGCTTACTTCCTGAAGCCACAACCTGTTTGCTCCTGGCTTCAATATGTATAGCGCTTCTCGTGCTCCCCTATCTTATCCGTACAACTCAAGCGGCCCTTGAAACTTTGCCGGCGGCTCTGAGGCTCACGGGAGTCAGTATGGGATTCACAAAATGGCAGAATATATTTCGTGTGCTCTTACCTTATGCGTCTCGCGGGATCTTGAGTGGCGTAATACTCGCAATAGGCAGGGCAGCCGAAGATACTGCCGTCATATTGTTAACCGGCGTAGTAGCCAATTCCGGGCTACCAGGAAGTTTGACCGACAAATTCGAAGCCCTGCCTTTTAGCATATATTATCTGGCCGCTGAACACAGAACAGCCGAAGAATTGAATCGAGGATTCGGCTCGGCTTTACTTTTGCTAATCCTCACAGCAGTTTTGTTTCAAATAGCATACTGGTTTCACGGCAGAATCTCCAAAGGTTGGCGTTGATGGCTTTTCCCTCGACCTCTTGTTCCGTATTCGCCCAAAATCTGAGTGTCAGTTTTTCGGCGCGCCAGGTCATAAACAACCTGTCAGTGGAAATATCGTCGCGAAATATTACGGTTATAGTCGGCCGATCGGGAGTGGGAAAAAGCACATTTCTCAGGTCACTCAACCGCCTCAACGAGGAAATCTCAGGCTCTCGAACCGAGGGAACGGTAAAGCTAAGCTTTAAGGATGGGACCGTAGACATATACAGGGATCGTTTTCCAATCGAAGAGCTGAGACGTAGAGTCGGGATGGTCTTTCAAACTCCGCACCCCATACCTACAAGCATAGGAAAGAACTTGTCTCTGCCTTTGAAATTGGTCCTTAATCTACCATCAAGGAAAATTGATGATCGAATTGAGAAGGCGCTAACAATTGTACATCTGTGGCCGGAAGTCAAGAACCGCCTTAAAGAACCTGCGCTGAGTCTTTCCGGCGGCCAACAACAGCGGCTTTGTCTTGCAAGAACCCTTGCTTTGGAACCGGAAATACTTCTGCTGGATGAACCGACAGCCTCACTGGATTTCAAGGCTTCCGAAAAAATAGAGGACCTGCTCTCAGAACTTAAAAGGGATTATACGATTATTTCCGTGTCACACAGTATTGGTCAGGCACGTCGGATTGCGGACAATGTCCTCGTCATGAAGGAAGGAAGTATTATCAAGGTGTTAGCGGCATCACAATTTCAGGAAAAAGGAACTCTCGAGGATTTGCTAAACGAAGTTTTCTGAACACAGCCAGAACAAATAGTCATTTTCTATTTGTTATATCGGTGCGCTTGATGTAACCTTTTTGTCCAGACGCTGCCCGCGCTTATTATTGGGCTTACATCACACCAATGGATGCAGACACATGAATGGTCCAAAGCTTGCCTGCTGCAATTTTTTTACTAAAGCCACGGTAGTGCGTGAATACGCAATGGATTATGGTTTCCATGGGGTAGACTGGACGCTCGTTCAAGAAGATATCCCGTCGTCCGATACACAAGAGAGGAACCTGATTCGGACGATGTGGTCACTCAGGCCATTGGAAATTCGCTATCACCTTTTTTTCGTTCAAAATGAGATTGGCAGAAATCCTTTGGAGCAAGCGGTAAACAACGGAAACATCTTTTTTAGATCTTGCCGGATGCTTTCAAGACTGGGCGCACGCTCAGTGACCATTCATGTCGGATTAGACAAGAACGTCATCTTTTGGTGAAATTTCGTGGCAAGATACCCTCACCAACACCAAAAGACTGGTCGACTTTGCAAGGAGTTTTGGGCTCAGGGTATGCCTTGAGAATCTTCCATGGGGATGGACCAGCAGGCCGGATCTCTTCGAAAAAATTCTCAGGAAATCATCTTGTTGGGGAACGCTGGACATAGGCCATGCCAAGGTAAGTCGTTCAGTGACGAGTGGGGCTTTTGAAATTGAGGATTTTGCGCTTCCCCACCCTGAAAGGATTTTGAACGCCCATGTTTACCATGAGGAGGTCGATAATGGACACGTGCCCCCAACTTGTGTCGCGGACATTGAAGACCGGCTGCAATTGTTGATGGGCCTGCCTTTGTGTGACTGGTGGGTCCTGGAACTCAGGGAACACAACGCCCTTTCCAAGACACTTCAAGTCGTTAGAGAGTTCCTGACTAACCAGGAGTCCCAGATCGCAATCTGATTTCATTTTTTCCTGTCAGGTTCTTTTCATGGAAATTCATCCCCCTTACGAGTAAAATCAGTATTAATATTATCTTGCGTTTGAACAGGTAGCCACAAATGACCGAATGACGACTGCGCTTCGTTGCGGATGACGTCGAGGTCAGATCTTTGTTCAGCGCCAACGTCATTGCGCTATGCCTGTTTTGGCCGAGGGGGAAATGCTGTCGGTCCCGAGCATGCGTATTTCACTTTGTCGAGGTTAAGCCTTACATGTTGACAACATTGAACATTCTAATCGTCGACGACGAGGCCAACATCCGGCGGACTCTCGCTCTTTGCCTCGAATCCGACGGACATCGAACCACCGCTGTAAGCAATCTTAAAGACGCTTTGTCGGAGGCGTCGCAAAGGTCATTTGACGTGGCGTTTCTTGACTTGCGACTAGGAGCGGAGAATGGATTAGACTTGATTCAGCCTTTGCTCGCTTCCTCTCCATGGCTCAAAATCATTATCATCACAGCGTATTCCTCTATTGAAACTGCCGTGGAAGCCACGCGCAGAGGAGCTTCGGATTACATTCCAAAGCCTTTTACTCCTTCGCAAGTTCGGCTTGCCGTTGAGAAAGTGGCTCAGGTCAGATCCCTGGAGCAAAGACTATCTTCATTACAGGAAGAACTGGGCAGGACCATTCCGGAGATAGACTTTTCGAGCGCCAACCCGACTATGCAGAGGGCAATCAGCCTAGCCGCAAAAGTTGCTCCCACAGAAGCTTCGGTACTCATTCGAGGGGAGAGTGGAACCGGAAAGACTATGCTGGCCCGCCAGATTCATTATTGGAGTGACAGAGCGTCAAAACCTTTCGGCGTCATTTCATGTCCGTCCCTGTCCCCGGAACTTATGGAAAGTGAATTGTTCGGGCATGTTAAAGGGGCTTTTACTGGAGCCATCAGAGACAATCCAGGCCGAATAGCGTCTTGTGAAAACGGGACCCTTTTCCTGGATGAAATAAGCGAGCTTACTTTACCTGTTCAACCAAAACTCCTGCGGTTCCTTCAGGACAGAGAATACGAGCAAATGGGATCGCACAAGACAAGAAGGTCAAACGTCAGAATAATATCAGCAACCAACATTGACTTGGAACAAGCTGTAGAAACAGCAAGATTTAGGGAGGACCTGTTCTATCGTCTAAATGTGATTCAGGTAGAAATTCCGCCGTTGAGGGACAGACCTCAGGACATTGTAGCTCTAGCCGAGAAGTTACTAATTTTTTTCAGCCGCAAATACCATCGTCCCCTGGACGGATTTACCAATGAGGCATTGACCTTCCTTCAAGAATATTCATGGCCGGGCAATGTGAGGGAACTCAGAAATATTGTCGAGCGGGCTGCAATACTTTGCCCAAACGACTTGGTCGGGGCAGAATATTTGCCGGATAAGATGGTTTCCTGTGACCCGGTTATGAGAATAGGGGACCCCATAAGCCTCGGTAGAATAGAGGAAGAGCATATCAGAAGGGTGCTCGCAAAGAGCAAATCTTTACAGGAAGCCGCTGATACACTTGGTATAGATCAGGCCACGCTTTGGCGTCGGAGAAAACAATATGGAATCTAGTCAATAAGATCGGATTTCGGTCATGTTAATTGAGTCTATGCGTCTTGCATTATGCAAGGTCCATTTAGTCATCCCAGTGCAAATCTCAATCCTGCAGAACAAAGGGTTACCACAACCTATTGTAATCAAAATATAATTTTTATTAGAGCTTTGGCGCCATACTTGCCTTTCATGATTTAAGGAGGAATCAGCATGCTTGGAATTAGGCAGAAGCTGTCTCTTGGGTTCGGAGGATTGCTGGCGGTAATTGTTATGCTAGGTCTGGAGAGTGTCTCGTTGCTCTCCGAACTCGGAGGCTCAATAGATGTGATCCTTAGGGAAAATTATCGTAGCGTGATTGCCAGTCAAGAAATGAAGGAGGCGCTGGAGCGAATGGACAGCGGAATGCTGTTCACACTCCTGGGCTATCAGAGAGAAGGACTCGATCTCATAACCGAAAACAAAACCATTTTTTTGAAGGCTATGAAGTCCGAACTTGAAAATATTACTATTCCAGGGGAACAAGAGAAGGCGATTCATATTAGAAGTCTTTTCAACCAATATGAAGAAACGATTGAATCGGTGACTCAGCCAGAGCTATCCCATAAGGTAAGGATGGAAGCCTACTTCCAAAAGATTTTGCCTTTGTTCCAATCAATAAAAGCAACCGCTGACGAAATCCTGAACATAAACCAACAAAACATGAGTGACGCCAACCAGGAGGCTCGGATAAAGTCTCAGGCCGCTCGCCAACGCATGATGATACTGCTCGTAGTGGGAGTTTTGTTGGCGGCGCTCTTTATGCTTCTCACCGAAAGGTGGATTCTTAAACCTTTAGCCGGTTTGACCCTGTCGGCCCAGGAGATTAAGTCCGGAAACCTTGATTTGTTCATCCTTTCCCGCTCCAGAGATGAAATAGGAACTCTCGCCCAAGCTTTCAATGAAATGGCCGCAGGCCTTAGAGAGTCACGACGTGTTGATAGGGCAAATTGGAGCCACATGAAACGATCCACTGAACTGGCCTTTAAGGTTTTGCCGGAAGCTGTGGCTATAGTGGATGCGGAGGGAATTGTCCAAATTGTAAGCGACACTGCAACAGAGCTGTTCGGTATGCTCCCCAAGGAAAATATCAACAATCCAATTTTCCACGAAATGGTTGAACTCTTCAACGAAGCGATTAGCACCGGACTTCCCGCAGAAACCAATAAAGGGCCGTATCTAATTCAGAGATTTGTTAACGGTAAAGAATTTTATTTTCGCCCCAAAGTGGTTCCTGTTTTAGACACCGATCGGAATCCGACCGGCGTGATAATCTTGTTGACGGATGTCACGCTGGAAAGGGAACAAAACGAGATAAAAAGGGGGCTGGTTTCAACGGTATCTCACCAGCTCAAAACACCACTGACGTCGATTCGGATGTCACTTCATCTGTTACTCGAGGAAAAAGTTGGGGCGCTAACGGAAAAACAGGCTGAACTCTTGGTTGCGGCCAGGGAAGAAAGCGATCGCCTGCACGCAATCCTGGAGAGATTGCTCAGTATAAGCCGAATAGAATCCGGAAAAAACAACATGGAACTCAAGAGCGTTAGGCCTTACGAATTGGTTTTTGAATCAGTTGAACCCTTTCGTAGTTCGGCTGTGGACAGAGGACTCACACTGGAAATTCAATTGCCCAACGACCTGCCCGAGGTATCGGCAGACCCGGTGATGGTTTCACAGGTATTTGCCAATCTAGTTTCTAACGCATTGAAATATACTAGTCCTGGCGGTCTGATTCGTGTATTCGCCCAGACCATCGATGATTTTGTACAGTTTTCCGTCTCGGACACTGGAATGGGGATCCCTGCCCAATACCTCAAGAAGATTCTGGAACATTTTTTCCGAGTCCCGGGGCAAACCGTAGAATCAGGTTTAGGTTTAGGACTTTCAATTGTTCAGGAGATCGTGGAGGCTCATGGAGGAACGATCTCCGTTGAAAGTCTTGAGTCTGAAGGAAGCGTTTTTGCGTTTACTTTAAGGCGCTATGATAGAACCTTTGAGGAGGAAGCAAAGTATGATTGATTCAATCTTCGTCGTCAGTCTCACAATTTTTTTCGGGCTGTGCGCTTTATATTGCCTCGCATGGGAAAGGATCTAAACCATGTTCGATATAATTGTCGGCCTCATAGGCGTGATTCTTATCGTGTATTTATTTGTAACTGTTCTAAGACCAGAGAAGTTCTGAAGGGGTAAAGCGTCATGGACCATTTCGGATGGATACAATTAACGCTGTTTGTTGGTCTTTTGCTCGTTCTTACAAAACCGATGGGGGTCTACTTGACCAAAGTCCTGGATGTTGAGGGCAAGACTTTTTTGGACCGTTTAATTGGACCCGTGGAGCGGTTGTTTTATTCTTTGCTGGGTATTGATCCTAAGAAGGAACAGGACTGGAAACAGTATTCGTTTTCCTTGCTTGCTTTTAGCCTTGTGGGGACATTGTTTACCTATGCGATCCTTCGATTACAACACCTGCTACCACTGAATCCTCAAGGATTTGGACCCGTTTCTGGCCAACTTTCTTTTAATACGGCGATAAGTTTTGCCACGAACACAAACTGGCAAAACTATGCCGGTGAATCAACCATGTCGTACCTGTCACAAATGGTGGGGCTGACATTCCATAATTTTACCTCCGCAGCCACAGGAATAGCTGTCGCCGCTGCACTCGCACGAGGCGTTGCAAGGAATTCCGCCAAGACCATCGGCAACTTTTGGACGGATGTGATTCGCACAATCCTCTATGTTCTTTTACCGATTTGCCTTATTTACTCCTTATTTCTGGTGTCTCAAGGGATGATACAAAACTTTAATCCGTACGCAAAAGTTGAGGTGGTCGCCCCTTATACCTCCCTTGTCGCAGAAACAAACGCTGAAGGCCAACAGTCGTCGCCGCAGAGAAAAGTTGAAACTCAGACCATCGTTCAAGGCCCAATGGCCTCTCAAGTGGCCATAAAAATGTTGGGAACCAATGGTGGTGGTTTTACCAACGCTAATGCGGCTCACCCTTATGAGAATCCAACACCTCTTTCCAATTTTCTTCAAATGCTGTCCATTTTCTTAATACCTAGCGGATTGACATACTATCTAGGACGGGTTGTCAAGGATCAGCGACACGGTTGGGCCATATGGAGCGCTATGGCTGCAATCTTCCTGGTCGGATTCCTCGTCTGTTGGTGGGCTGAAAGCACTGGTAATCCACACATGCACGCTCTAGGAATCGACGCTGCGTCTGGGAACATGGAGGGAAAAGAGACACGTTTCGGAATTTTTAATTCAGCTCTTTTCGCCACTGTAACTACCGACGCTTCGTGTGGGGCGGTTAATTCGATGCACGATTCCTTTACTCCCTTGGGCGGGTTGGTTCCCTTGCTCAATATACAGTTGGGAGAGGTAGTCTTTGGCGGTGTCGGCGCAGGATTGTATGGCATGATCGTATTTGTCGTGCTTGCTGTATTTCTTGCCGGTCTGATGATTGGAAAAACCCCGGAATACCTTGGCAAAAAGATAGAAGCCTACGATGTTAAAGCTAGCGTCATGTTTATCATGGTCCCTGTCCTGGGTATTCTTGGCTTAACCGCCTGGGCGGCTACAAGCGCTTGGGGCCTTGCAGGTCTTAACAATTCAGGGCCTCACGGCTTCAGCGAGATTCTGTATGCTTACTCATCCACTACAGGAAATAATGGCAGTGCTTTTGCGGGACTTAACGGCAATACCTGCTGGTATAACATTACCCTGGGAATAGCGATGCTTCTGGGAAGATTTTTCATGATTATTCCCATACTTGCTCTGGCTGGAAATCTTGCAAGAAAGAAATCTCGCCCTCTTAGTGAGGGTAGTTTCCCCGTGTCCGGACCTATGTTCACTGTACTTTTGACAGGCACTGTTTTGATAGTTGGCGCATTGACGTTCTTTCCAGCCCTGTCACTTGGACCAATTGTTGAACATTATCTAATGACTCATTCGAATATATTATTTTAAGAGGATAAACCAGGATGACAGCGAAATCGCTTTCAATCTTCGATCGTCAGATATTGAGTCAAGCGGTTGTTGAATCTCTCAAGAAACTCAACCCAATAACTATGTTGAAAAATCCTGTGATGTTTGTAACCGAAGTTGGGGCGATCATTACCACTGCAAGCATAATTTTCAGACCAGAGACTGAATCATTAATCTTTGGTTTTCAAATTGCCGCCTGGCTCTGGTTTACCGTGCTATTCGCCAATTTTGCCGAGGCCATGGCTGAAGGGCGAGGAAAAGCTCAGGCGGACGCTTTGCGCAAGACCCGCACACAGACCATAGCTCATCTCCTACTTAAAAACGGTTTAGCGCAGCAGGATGTCCCGGCGGATAAGCTCAGGAAAGGGGACGAGGTGGTCGTTTCCGCCGGAGACATTATACCGGCTGACGGTGAAGTGATTCAGGGGGTCGCGTCTGTTGATGAATCAGCCATAACTGGAGAATCTGCGCCGGTGATAAGAGAATCCGGCGGAGACAGAAATTCAGTGACAGGCGGCACAAGAGTTCTGTCGGATTTTCTCATAGTAAGGGTAACAGCCGACCCGGGGAACAGTTTCCTTGACCACATGATCAGTCTGGTTGAAGGCGCTCAAAGACAGAAGACCCCGAATGAGATAGCTCTCACAATTCTGCTGGCCGCCTTGACTATAATCTTTCTCGCCGTAATTCTTAGTCTGAAGTTTTTCGGAGCCTATTCCGGAGTCTTCTTTTCAATCACTGTTTTGACCGCTCTCTTGGTTTGTCTCATACCAACTACGATTGGTGGTCTTTTGAGCGCCATCGGAATTGCCGGAATTGATCGTCTAGTTCAGACAAATGTGCTCGCGATGAGTGGACGGGCCGCTGAAGCCGCAGGTGATGTTGATGTGCTGCTATTGGACAAGACCGGAACCATTACCATGGGGAACCGTCAAGCTACCGAATTCATACCGGCTCATGGCGTAAAAATCGAAGATCTGGCCGATGCTTCTCAATTAGCGTCTCTATCCGATGAAACTCCAGAAGGCAGAAGTATCGTGATCCTGGCAAAACAATACGGACTCAGAGCACGAACACTTTCTGAAATGCCGACCGCCACATTCATCCCCTTTAAAGCGGAAACCCGAATGAGTGGTGTCGACATTAACGGCAAACGGATACGAAAAGGATCGTCTGACGCTGTAATGAAATTCGTTGGGGGGCGCCTGCCCCCTTCGGTAGAAGACGCTGTAGCAAGGGTTACCAGTTCCGGAGGAACTCCGCTGGTAGTTGCGGAAAACGAAAAGGCAATGGGGGTCATTCATCTCAAGGATGTTGTGAAAGGTGGACTGAAGGACAGATTTGAGCGTTTCCGCACAATGGGAATCAAAACAGTGATGATTACGGGTGACAATCGACTGACTGCAGCCACCATCGCAAGGGAGGCTGGAGTAGATGACTTTCTTGCCGAGGCCCGACCTGAAGACAAGCTTGCGTTGATTCGAAAGGAACAGGCCGCTGGGCATTTGGTGGCAATGACTGGTGACGGCACAAACGACGCCCCGGCGCTCGCGCAGGCTGACGTTGGGGTTGCCATGAATACTGGGACCCAGGCCGCAAAAGAGGCTGGAAACATGGTAGATCTCGATTCAAACCCTACCAAACTTATTGAGATAGTGGAAATTGGAAAACAGATGCTCATGACTCGAGGCGCATTGACGACATTCAGTATCGCGAACGACGCCGCCAAATATTTCGCCATTATCCCTGCCATGCTTGTCGCCACTTTCCCGGTAATAGGCCCTCTGAACATTATGCAGCTTCATTCGCCGCAGAGCGCCATCTTGAGCGCAGTCATATTTAATGCGCTCATCATTGTCGCTCTGATACCACTTGCGTTACGAGGGGTTCGCTTTCGACCCTTGACCGCCGCAAGGCTATTGCGCCGTAATCTTCTTATTTATGGCCTTGGAGGACTTGTGGCTCCATTTGTAGGCATAAAACTGATTGACTTGTTTGTCTCGGCCCTGCAACTCGCCTGAGATCGGAGAGCGTACTATGAAGAATTTAATGTCCCAACTTCGAACTGCCCTGGTAGCGACTGTCCTTTTGGCTGTAATCTTATGCGGTGTCTATCCTGCGGTGGTATGGACCATAGCCCAGGCGCTATTCCCAGAAAAGGCGAATGGCTCTTTAGTTGTTCAAAATGGCAAGATTGTCGGATCTGAACTTATTGGTCAAAATTTCGCAGGCGCAAAGTATTTTCATTCAAGGCCATCAATGGCCGGAGAAATGGGATACGACGCTACGAGTTCAGGGGGTAGCAACTTGGGGCCTACATCCAAAAAGTTGATCGAGTTGATTAAGGAACGTGTTGAGGCGTTTCGCGCGGAAAACAATCTGCCGTTGAGCGTTAAGACGCCGGTGGACGCTGTCACCGCCTCAGCCAGCGGTCTTGACCCTCACATTAGCGTCAGAAACGCCTTATTACAGGCGCCCAGAGTCGCAAAAGCTCGAGGCATGGAAGAAAAGGCTGTAGTCGAAAAAATTGAAGCCAACACTCAAAGTAGGGATCTTTATATATTGGGTGAACCCAGAGTCAATGTGCTAAATGTGAATTTGTCACTTGACGCGAGGTGATTTTGAAGACACTGGCCGAAGATAGAGCTGGTAGTTTTCTGAGAATGATTCGTCGTGCCCACAGGGGACGACTCAAGATTTACCTGGGCTATGGCGCCGGGGTAGGAAAAACTTATCAGATGCTGATCGAGGGCCATCGTCTCAAAGCTGATGGTATCGATGTCGCGATCGGATTGGTGGAGACGCACGGCCGGTCTGAGACAGAAAACCTGATAGGAGGCCTGGAGCTAATTCCCAGACGCAAAGAGGATTACCATGGAATCACACTCGAAGAGATGGACATTGACGCTGTCCTCGGTCGAAAACCCCAGGTAGCGTTAATCGATGAACTGGCCCACACCAATATGCCGGGTAGCAAAAACCAGAAAAGATACCAGGATGTTCAGGAAATACTGGCGGCAGGGATACATGTAATAACGACATTAAACGTTCAGCACCTGGAGAGCCTTTACGACACAGTTGAAAAAACCGTTCACGTTAAAGTTAGGGAGCGTATACCGGACTGGATATTGGGGGAAGCCGACGAAATCGTTAATGTTGATCTATCGCCCGAAGACCTCCAAAAACGTCTCCAGGAAGGTAAAATATATCCAGCGGAACGAATTCAGACGGCCCTTTCCAATTTCTTCACAAGCGACAACCTTGAAACTTTGAGGGAACTAACTCTTCGGGAGCTTGTTTCTCAGATCGATCTGAAAAGACGGGAACACCCTGAAGATGAAATCCAGGTAGCCCCGGATCAAGTCATGGTCTGCCTTAGCTCTAGAGGGCCAAACAGCGCAAAGCTGCTCCGTTACGCCTCTCGTTTGGCAGGAAGATTGAACCGAAACTGGTACGCTCTGTATGTGCAAACTCCCTCAGAGGCTCCTACAGTTATAGATCCGAAAACACAAAGTATCCTATCTGAGACATTGACTCTAGCCAAACAGTTGGGGGCTATTGTTTTCACGTACAACGGAGAAGATGTCCCAAAAACGATACTTCAGTTTGTAAAAGAATACAGGGTCGGACATGTCGTTATTGGTAGCCCTGCGCCGATGCCCTTCTGGAAGAGGCTGTTAGGAAAAAAGAGTCTCGTAGAGCATTTGATTTTCCGCAGTCGAGGGATCACCATAGTCGTGCTCGATACCCGTCAGGCCTCATCATCAGCGTTTGCCGAAGAGGAGACGGCCCCAGGTCTGGTGGAAAAAACTCTCGAACACTCGGTCACAGGACAGACCTTTCGCCTTACTTCGATTCTCTCCCCGGACAAAATTGTGAGATGGGAGAATCCGACAACCAAAAGAATAGTTCTACAAGAACTTACCAACAGATTAGCTAGCAAGACCGATGCTGCGCCTGAGACAATACTGAGCCAACTATTGAGGCGAGAGACCGAGTCGTCAACCTTTTTCAATAATGGTGTAGCTTTCCCCCATGTTCGTATCGATGGTTTGAAGCATCCTTTAGTTTCCCTGGGCATTACCCCTTGTGGGATCGAGGATGTCCCTTTTGAAAATCCAGTGAGGCTTGTGTTTCTGATACTCTCACCTAAAGAAGATCCTAACTTGCAACTCAGAATCCTCGGCATGGTAAGCAGATTGGCGCGAAATGAGAACTTCGTGGAACAAATGCTCCAGTGCGATAGCGCTGAGTCCGCATGGATTGCAATTGTCAATATGGAAAAAGACTCCGCCTGAAAAACGAATCCAAAAAGGCATCAGGACTTTAATCTAATCCTTATTCGCCGAACATGGTCAGGGTTGCCACAACTGAATTTGGATCAATTCCCTTCTCTACAAGAGCCTTCGGAAACTCAAGAATTTTTCCTTTATCGCCTGAGGCTACGAGGTTGAGGTCTTTTTCCCCAAGAAGCAAAGCTCCGGTTATTTTCATCGAAACCGGATCAATCCAATTTCCTGAGATGAGGATTCGGTTATTGGCTTTTCGCTCTGGAGTTCGAACGTAAATACGTATCGAGTCTGCAACAGCGGTCACTTGAATCTCGTCAGCGGTTTTCAGCTTGGTCAAATGAGCCAGCGCAACGTATCCCAAATCTCTGGCATCAGCCTCGTACTTGACAAAAAAGACGTTCGGCCGATAAACATTATCGTTTGGTTTGACATTACGACGGACTACTACGCCCTGTGTACCTTCAAATTCCGCTGAATACCCTGCAAATTTTGTCCTGGGAACCGTGCTACGCATGAAGTCGTAGACGCACGAAGAGCCTGAGTCAATCAAATAATCCTGGAAGGCGGCTTTGTAAGAGCTTGAACCCAACAAATAGTCCATTTCGAAACCGGGAGGCTTGACGACCTGGAGCGTCAAACCTGAATACATTCGATAGAAAGCAGGCTCATCCCAACTACGAACTGGCGGTCCAAACACTATGAAAGATCCATCCTCCACGTCTTTCATCAGCCCACATTCAAGAGCTTGTTTCATGAGGCTCCAATGATAGTGTTCAGCGTCATTGTATCCCTGAACCACAATATTGTTGTGGGTAAAGTTGAGGCCAACCAGCGTTCCCCCTACCAGTGCCGTTGCAATTACCAGGGTTCTTCGGGAAAAGCTCTTCATCCTTTTCAAGGCGCCGTCCATTGAAGCCATAATCATCATCAGAAGCATCAGCAGCCCAAAGCTTGAGACGTAAACGGGCAAATACCCCAAACCCCATTTCAGCTCTCTCTGGTACTTGGCTGAAAGTGTTACCAAAACAGCCGGCAAAATCCAAAATCCCAATCCCACGATTCCTAGATCTTTTAAGCGTTCTCCACTGATTTTGGATTGCTCTCGACTCGTAAAGTCCCAGGCAAAACACCACAAAATTGTCCAGAATGCGGTAATCACTAAAACCTGGCTAAGCAAATGCTCTTCGATATACCCAAGAAGCTGATCAGGCCGACCAAATGAATAAAAATAGCTTAGGGGAACCGAGGCTAACACCTGCTTGCAGAAAGCCGTGAACCAGGGCCAAAACTGCAGGCTGAGGGTTGTGCCTTCATAGCTGGTGTGAAAATATGCCCTGATTACAAGTGTGATGCCGACATTTACAAGAACCACCAGAAAAAAGGAGCGGTGAATTTTATGATCAGTTTCTTGTGATTTGAGCCTAGTTGGGTGTAGGCGACCAGCGCATACATCGCGAAAAATGAATAAAAAGCCTCGTAAACCAGCAGAGCCAACGTAAACAAAACTATGCTGAGAATCAGGTTAACTCTTCGGTAATTCCCCAGGAACCAGATGAAAAAATTAAAGACGCATTCAGAAGCAAAAACTCCAACTGCATCAGGTAGTAATAAGAGAGAATTGGATCGTGATAGAACCTGAACTGAAAGATTATCGGAGCAACCAGAAGCGTTATCAGGAAAAAGCTTTTACGCCTGGCGATAAGTTGAACAAGATATGAAAAAATCAGGATATTAACGAGAACAAAGCCAACTGCGGTTGCTTTATACGAGAAAAGGTCCAAGTAATAGAAGGCGGCGTAGTAGTAGACCACCAGCGGATACCAGCGGCCATCTCTAATGAAATCCTTGGTCACGCTCCACGAAATTTCTCCGAGAGTGGTATTTGTTAATGACGCTACACCACGAATACAGGATTCTCTCCAGGCGTCATCCCCCAGAAAAGGACTTTGAAGAACCGGTAGCAAGTTTGTCAGATTCAGCAGAAGAGCCAGAAGTATCAAATAGGCCCCGACCCTGGAGCGACTCAATTTTGGGGCCCCTCATGCGTCATTGCCAGAAAACACCTCATCCGAGACTTAATTCTTCACTCACGTTAACATATCCGGGTAAATTTCCAGTCACCAGCGACTGCCGGTAATTCCTGCAGACGGCTTCATTCTAACTATTGCCCTAAGATTTTTATTCCCAAATTTTAGAATTGCGACGCTCATTTGACCTGATAAGTCCCATGGTCTTGACCTACTGTGAATTACTACGTCAAGCTTTCTGTCAAAACCACAAAGATTCAACCATGACTTAACGCTGTAGTCACTGAGATAAGTTACTTCCTTGGCTCTGGGTTCCTTTTTCTCATACGAACGGAGAGATTCAGGAACATTGTAAAGATTAACCTTGCCATCCCTTGTAAGTTGCCGGGTTCCAATCGACAATTTTGTGAGAATTTCTCTCCCCACTCGTCCGCTTGCTTCCCATTGATCATAGACCCGGATCAAAGGAGAATACGAAAACAGGTAACACACCATCACAAATCCTAGCGCCATCACTAAGTGTCTCGAGTTCGAACTCAAAGATGAACTGCAATTGCAACCGTAATGTTTGGAGTTAAAAATAGAATTCGATACCCGTAGCGATTTGAGACATTCCGCCAAAGGGTACGCCAGGAGGGCGCAAAATGGTATCGCCGCGACATACATGCTGCGATGAGAAAATGTCAAAGTCGTCATAAACAGCAGTATCGGAGCCAGAAACC
>FUWD012857149.1_pt1 | contig 17206 bp, 13 predicted proteins | sample 1063281 | NCBI WGS metagenome assembly FUWD01 (sample SAMEA79048168, study PRJEB19326) | metagenome | biome: marine | reverse complement strand
CAGAGCTCATTAAATATGAGTCTTTCGTGAGCAGCGTGCTGGTCCATTACTATTATGGAGTTGTCATCACTGAGTAATATGAAAGAGTTTGGCAGCTTCCCGAGAATGCCAAGGTCTGAGAACTTGGAGCGACTCCCGATTGAACCATCCTGAGAGTCAGGTTGAGCTGACTCCCAGGGAAACCTGCGCCAAACTCCCTGATCCTTTTCTCCGTTGAATCCCATGCGGTTTTCATTTCGGGACGGGTATTGTAAACGTTCAGTATTTATCGAATCGGGATTGCTCAAACCGCTGAATATTCTTTGTTTCGTCGTTTTTTGCTGAAGGGCCTCGCTGACCCCATTAAAAATAAGGTTGGAGATATTTCCAGGTTTGAGGAACCTAACCTCAGCTTTTTGTGGATGGACATTTACGTCAACCTCGTCTGGGGGAGTTTGGATAAATAATAAGGCTAGAGGAAAGCGTCCCCGTTCGATGAGGTTTGAAAATGACTTCATAATTGAAGCGTTGACAAGTCTGTCTCGTACAGCCCTTGAGTTAACAAAAGTGAAGATGTGACGAATGGAGGACCTTGTGTAAGGTGGTTTTGCAAAATAGCCACACAGAGAAGCTCCTTCAAGCTCATAATTCAACTCTACCAGATTCTCAACAATATCTGCAGAGAACAGCCCGTAGACCCTTTCCTTGAGAGATTTAGCGGCCGGGGCCTTAATTCTGATTTTTTCGTCGTCCATAAAGGTGAATCCTATTGAAGGATTTGCCAGGGCCATCTTAAGAATAAGATCATGCACGTGGCCGGATTCTAAAGGCGCGCCCTTGAGATATTTTCGACGAACAGGAGTGTTGTAGAAAAGGTTTCGGACCTCGATTATAGTACCTCTGTTCATTGCAAAAGGTTCGCTACGTGTAAGTACGCCCCCTTCACAGTGTAGGGCTATCCCGACATCTCCATATTCGTCCTTTGTCATTAATCGCATTCTGCAAACTGAAGCGATACTTGCCAGGGCTTCTCCGCGAAACCCCATAGTCGGTATGCCTATCAAATCCTTTTCGGTTATCAGCTTGGAGGTCGCGTGGCGCTCAAGGGAGAGGAAAGCGTCATCCCTTTCCATTCCTGTGCCGTTGTCTTTAACTCTGATAAGTTTTTTGCCACCATCCTGAATCGCTAATTCTATAGATCCAGCTTGTCCGTCTATAGCATTCTCGACAAGTTCTTTCACCACCGACGCAGGTCGTTCAACAACCTCGCCGGCTGCGATCCGGTTGATGACATTTTCATTGAGTATATGAATTCTGTTGGACATGTGAATCTGATTCAAGCCTTCCAAATGAATCCCTGAGACAAAATAATCCTACGGAAAAAGCCTTTCCTGGTCAGTTTTCTTGATCAGATTGAAGTGTTCATAGGCTCTTCTCGTTGCCATTCTGCCCCTGGGAGTTCGGTCTATGAATCCCTCCTTCACAAGATATGGCTCGTAAACGTCTTCCAGTGTTTCGCTTTCTTCTCCTATCGCAGCGGCCAATGTTTCGATTCCGACTGGACCCCCATCGAATTTGAAAATTATGGTTTCGAGAAATTTTCTATCCATGTTATCAAGGCCGAATAAATCTACCTCCAACATATCTAAAGCGCTACGCGCGGTATCAACGTCAATTACTCCAGAGCCACGAACTTGAGCAAAATCCCTGACTCTCTTCGCCAGTCTATTGGCTACCCTTGGGGTTGCCCTGGACCTGGTCGCTATTTCCAAAGCCCCATCCTCGGTAATTTCGGTTTTGAGTATGTTTGCCGAACGCTTGACGATTTTCCTGAGTTCGTCCTCAGAGTAAAAATCCAGGTGAAAGATGATGCCGAACCTGTCGCGTAATGGGTTGGAAAGTAGTCCTGTTCTAGTCGTAGCTCCCACTAGAGTAAATGGCGCAAGTTCCAGATTTATGGTCCTGGCGCTTGGACCCTGTCCTATTATGATGTCGAGCTTAAAATCCTCCATGGCAGGATATAGAATCTCTTCCACAGATGCTGACAGGCGATGTATTTCATCGATGAACAGAACATCTCCCTTTTCCAGGTTTGTAAGTATGGCGGCCAGATCTCCCGCTTTTTCAATTACAGGACCTGAAGTTGTCCTGATTTGTGATCCCATTTCATGAGCGATTATGTTGGCAAGGGTAGTTTTCCCCAAGCCAGGGGGACCGTGGAAGAGTATGTGATCCAGCGATTCACCCCTCTGAGACGCCGCCTGAATGAAAACTGAAAGATTGTCTTTAAGTCTTTCCTGTCCAATGTAGTCCTCCAGACGCCGCGGTCTGAGGTCAATTTCTGTGTCTTCAGTTCCTGAAATTGGGTGTCCTGATATCAGTCTGTCTTTTTTCATGGTTATTCTTCCGCAAACTCTACCCTTTGTTGTACGGTAGGTCTGGATAGCTCGCTGAGTCCCTTACTCGAGATAAATGGCTGGTGGAATTCTATCACAAGATTCCCCTCATCTTGTCACAATCATGCGTTTCATTGAAACTTTAGGCCGTACATGATAATCAGGGAATCGAAATTAACAGTTATGGTTTATCTGCGATTCACTTTCCTAGAAACTACTAAAGTTGGTGAATTAGGTAAACGATATCAAATATATTCTGATTATAGAGATAAAATAGTTACATAAAAATCGTTATCGGAGGTTGGGACAAATGTCAGGGCACAATAAATGGAGTACCATCAAGCACAAGAAAGGCGCTGCAGACGCCAAAAGAGGAAAGATGTTTTCCAAGCTGATCAAGGAATTAACCATCGCTGCACGAATCGGTGGTGGGGATCCTGACGGTAACCCTCGTTTGAGAACGGCATTGAATACTGCGCGCAACGCCAACATGCCGAAAGAAAATATTGAGAGGGCGATCAAAAGGGGAACTGGGGAAATTGAAGGTGTTAATTACGAGGAGATTATTTACGAGGGTTATGGCCCTGGTGGAGTGGCCGTGATGGTCGAAGCTCTTACGGACAATAAGAACAGAACAGTCGCTGAGATCCGGCACATTTTTGACAAGTACAACGGTAACCTCGGAGAGACTGGTTGCGTCAACTGGATGTTCCAGAAAAAGGGCATAATTGTAATTTCTGCAAAAGGCTTAACAGAAGATGAGGTGATGGAACTTGCTCTGGAAAATGGAGCTCAGGATGTGGCTGTCGAGGAAGACACATTTGAGATTGCCGTTGACCCATCGGATTTTGAACTTGTTCGAAAGGCCGTCGAAGAGAAAGGCTGGAATATTGAACTTGCCGAGATAACGATGGCGCCTCAGAATACTCTCAAGCTTGATGGAAAAAAGGCGGAGCAGATGCTGAAAATGATGGATACTCTGGATGAACACGATGATCTGGAGAGAGTCTACGCGAACTTTGACATTTCAGAAGAGGAGATGATGAATTTGTCGGACGGAAGCTAGAAATTGCGACTGGCAGTTACAGTCCATTGAATCGAATTTGTTAAAGATATCTTAAACGCCAAGCCATTATACCAAGTTTCACCAGAGGGAGAAACCTTGCTGATACTGGGAGTTGATCCAGGCACGGTCAAGACGGGTTATGGAATAGTTAGCAATGACGGCCCGCGTCCGGTCTATGTTGCTGGAGGGGTATTACGAACTCATGCAAAGCAGGAACACCCGGCAAAATTACTGACCATCTACAACGCCTTGGACAAGATAATAGAGGAATATGGGCCGACTGTGATGGTAGTTGAATCCCTGTTTCATTCTGTTAATAGCCAAAGTCTTATAAAGCTGGGACAGGTTAGAGGAGTGATTTTGCTCTTAGGCGCGTCATACGGTATGAATATATTTGAATACAGTCCACTCGAGATCAAGCAGGGTATTACGGGATATGGACATGCGGATAAGGCTCAGGTCTTGTACATGATTCAAAAAGTTCTGGGCATCGCCGCCATCAAATCAACGGATCAATCTGACGCTTTGGCAATGGCAACCTATCATGCGCACGCTCACATTCCGCAAAGGGTCATCAAATGATAGCCTTTTTGAGAGGGCCTCTTATTCAAAGAGACGTCAACAGGGTCATTGTGGACGTTAATGGAGTTGGATACAACGTTTTTGTATCATTGAATACCCTCGGGCTTCTACCAGAAACTAAAGATGCCCTGCTGCACATTCACACTGCCTTTAGGGAAAATGCCCTGGAACTTTACGGATTTGCCACTACAGAGGAGAAAAGTCTTTTCGAAATGCTTTTGTCAGTGTCAGGAATTGGTCCAAAGACTTCCCTGACAATATTATCCGGAATTTCCCCTCCTGAATTTAGAGAGGCCATCTTTCAGAAGGACCTGGCTAAACTAAGTTCTATTCCTGGAATAGGCAAGAAATCGGCTGAGAGAATCGTCGTCGAACTCAAGGAGAAGATCCTGAAACTTTCGCCGAAAGATTCAACGAAAATCGTTGGCCATCTTAGTAAGAATCTTGAAGAGGATCTGACCTCTTCTCTTGTTAATCTGGGATACAAGCAAAAGGTCGCTGCGGAAACTGCCCACAAGATACTGGAAAAAGCTGAACCAACCATATCTCTTGAACAGGCTGTGAAGCTGGCGTTTAAAGATCTGGTAAGATAAATTTGGGATCATAAAACATCAGGTTTGATATTTATTATCGACAATTACTTAGGAGAAACTGCCATGAAATTTGTTGTCATAGGGGGTGACGCAGCGGGCATGAGCGCTGCTTCCAAGGCAAGGAGGAACATGCCTGACCTGGAAGTCGTAACGGTGGAAGCTACGCAAGACGTCTCGTATTCGGCATGTGGAATGCCTTACAACATAGCGGAACCCGCGCGCGAGATGAACGACCTGATTGTTCGAAAGGCAGAAGTGTTCCGGAGTAAGCAGGGCATAGACCTTAGGCTTGAACACAAGGCCGTTTCAATAGACAGGAACAACAAGAAGATAATTTGTAAAGTTAAGGGAAATGGCTCCAGTGAGATCACTTACGACAAGCTGCTTATTGCCAACGGGGCGAGGGCAATTCGTCCGGAGATTCCAGGAATAAATCTTCCCGGAGTAATGGTCCTGAAGTCTCTTCAGGATGGGAGAGCCATAAAGCAGTTTCTTGGGAACAAAACTGTAAAGAAAGTCCTAATTATTGGAATGGGGTATATCGGGCTCGAGATGGCCGAGGCCTTTCATTCACTAGGCGCCGAGGTAACCATGGTGAAACCGGGTCCGAGGCTTCTTGCTTTCATGCCTGAGGAGATGGCTGAATTAATAAAAAAAGAACTTTCCGACAAAGGGGTGAGATGTTTCCCTGGGGTTGCAGTAAATTCTGTTCATGATGATGGCCAAGGATTAAAGGTCTGCGCATCTTCCGGCGATATTCAGGCGGATCTTGTCTTGGTAAGCATTGGAGTCACCCCTAACTCCGAATTAGCGGCCGAAGCCGGGTTAGATCTGGGACCCAAAAAATCAATAGCTGTAAACCGAAAATTGCAGACTTCCGACCCAGACATTTTTGCCGCCGGAGATTGCGCCGACGCATTCCATATACTAACAGGAAAACGGGTGTGGATTCCCTTGGCTTTACGAGCAAATCGCGCTGGATGGGCTGTTGCGGACAATGTTACCGGTAGGGAAGTCGAACTTCCCGGCATCATGGGAACAGCGGTATTTAAAGTTTTGGATTTGGAAGTCGCCCGCACGGGTCTCAGTTTTGAAGAAGCGTCTTCTGAGGGTTACGATCCGGTTCAGGAAATGACAAAAAGCCGCTCCAGGGCACACTCGCATCCGGGAAATCAGACCATTTATGTAAATCTTGTGGCTGACAAGAATAGTGGTAAACTTCTTGGTGGAGCCATGGTTGGCAAAGAAGGCGTGGCTCACAGGATTGACTCAGTGGCTGTTGCCTTGCACGCTGGTATGAGCGTGGAGGAATTTTTTCAGTGCGACATGGCATATGCTCCACCATTTTCACCGGTTTGGGACCCACTTTTGACAGCGGCTAACCAGCTTCTCAAAAAACTTTAACGCGCTCAATATTACTCAACAGGGCTATGTGATACAAAATGTTATGACGGCACGATATGTATAAGCTACATGGCATGATTCAGGCGTATGTGTAATTATTGTAATTATTTTGATAAGTTAGATCACAAATCTATTGACTCTGCTTCCTGCCGAATCTATTTTATTTATAGATTTAAAAAACGGTAGGAGGAAGCCATGAAGATCAGAAAAATTGAAAAAGTATCCAAAGGTCTGTGCAAGTGCAAAAGTTCCTGCTGATTTCCTGAAAAACAGGATAATTGTGATCCTGTAATGCTACTATGAATGTTATGGAAAACTCAGAGGACAGACTTTGCCAAGAAACATGTCATTATTATAAACCCCACCGAACAGAACCTGAGCGTTGTCGTGGATACAACATTGTCAGTATCCTGGCAAAATCGAGGCCCCAGCTTCTAATTGATATAGACGCTGGAGCCTTTGACTCGGGTTATCGCAGTCATTTTCTCAGAAAATACATTTGCAGAAGTTGTCCATTCTATATTCAGGACTGCGACTTCACTTCAGAAGAGCCTCCAGAAAATTGTGTCCCTTGCGGGGGGCTTGTTTTCCTCTCTAACTCGATGAAACATGGCATAATTTCTGAGGAGGACATAAGACTCGCTAATATGAAAGATTTGGGGGAGGCCGCATTTGTCTCACTCTCCTCCGATACTTGGATCAAAATGCTGGAAGAGGATTATTTATACAAAATTTCAACAGATGAACTTTATGAAATTAATGGGGACGCCCTAAAATTTTTGCTTGACTGCGATGGAACCAAGACCTTGGGAGAACTCAATCCAGACGAGGAGTTCTTTGAATTTTGCATCGGCGAGGATTTACTTGAGGTTGCTAATGCGCCCATAAAAAGGGGAATTGATGCTGAAAGGTCTCCGCAGCCATCTTTAAGATACATCGAATGGCTGGTGACTTACAGATGCAACCTGTCCTGCGCTCACTGCTACCTTGGAGACTCCGGCGCTGAAGATTTCCCACCAGAATTAATAGATCCGCTGCTTGCCGAATTTTCTAAAATTCAGGGCCTTAGGATTATGGTGAGCGGGGGAGAACCGACTCTTTATAAACACTTCAATGAAATTAATGATTCGTTGCGGCGATATCCTGTTCGGGCGGTTCTATTAACGAACGGATCAACCCTCGACAAGCATAAAGTGGACAGTCTTAATTTCGACGAAGTTCAGATTAGTTTGGATGGTATGGAATTGGGTCATGAAGTTATTCGTGGCAAGGGCACATTTCAGAAAGCAATTAATGCTATGAAACTTGTCAGGGACGCCGGCATGGACCTATCTGTAGCAACCATGGTCCATCGGTATAACCTTGATGAATGGGATGCCATGAAAGAGTTGATTGAGTCCATTGGAGCGCGGGAATGGAATATTGACTACCCGTGTGTAAAGGGCCGATGGGATGGGCATCCAGAGTTACAGGTGCGAATGAAGGAAGCGGCCGAAAGAATGAAATACTCCTTCGGCGGATCTTATCACGGTAGTTCCGCAGGCTGGACGTGTGGTCGCCATCTAGCGGCAGTGCTGCCATCCGGAGATGTTTGCAAATGTGGCCTGTTTCCGGAAGTCATTTTGGGTTCCGTCAGGACGGGGCTCCTGAAAGCCTGGCTTAGGATGGAACATATCCGGATATCCGAGACCGATTGCCGTTCATGTCAGTTTAAGGATGTCTGCGGAGGGGGTTGCCGCTTCCGCGCCGGTTCAGGCAAGGCCTGTGACGAAGTTATGTGTCTCTTGTACAAAGGAAAAACTTGTGGGGCGAAACCACTCAAATGAAGGTGCGGAAACGCCCATTTATTAAAAACATACAACATGATGTTATTATTGGTGATTTGTAAAGACTGGGTGAAAAATACCCATTTTGCCCATCAATTTGTCAGCCCTCATGTCAGATTCAATCCATTCCTCATTACGATAACTACTTATAAAGTAAATCAATTTTTAGCGTTACTTTCTAGAATGTCCCATTGGTACGAAAATTGTAAGGAATATTGCAAACGAGTCCCGCGCTCGCGGGACTTCAACTCCTTGCGTGGATTGGTCATCTCAATTTAGGGGGATGACCAAACCCAAAACAAGATTCCTGCAGGAACGTTAGCAAGAAGCGAAAGACGACTCGTTGAAGTTGACTGCCGTAGTCGGCAAATCGATAAGATTGCTGAGAAACGCTGTCTTTAGAAACTCGGATTAGCAATTGCCTTAACCCTTTGATGTAACCCTGTAAGGAGGCTTGTCATGAAATTGTTTACCACCACCCTGGGAATTCTAATAATGTTATCCATGACTATCGGGGATGTCACAGCTTCTCAAAAGGAATGGAAAGCTGATTATTCGAAGGCCGAAACTCTAATGATCAGTGGTCGCTGTTGCGAGGCTATAAGTTTGGCCAGAAAAAGTATGGTCGAGTCAATGGATAGACATGGCGCCGAAACTGTAAATTCAGTCAAGTCTCTGCAGTTGTTGTCTCAGTTGGCTCAAGCGACTGGAAATTTCCCTCAAGCGGTACGCTTTCAATCACAGGCCTATGATATCAATAGGCGCATTAAAGGACCAGGAGATCCGAGGACAATTAGTTTGCTCACCCGTTTGGCCGAACTGACCATGATCTCCGGGAATCCCAAAACTGGGGAGGCTTATTACCGTGAGGCTTTGGCAGAATGCCAAAATGGCTCCCGATCAGATTGTATTACATCTGCTAGGCCAATGGTGGGTCTAGCGCAGTGTCTCGCATCAGAGGGCAAATTCTCTGAGGCCAAAAATCTTTACCTTTCAGCAATTTCCAGATTCTGTTGTTTTTCGAAGTATAATCCAGCCCTAAAGCTTGACATGGCTGACGCACTCGAAAATCTGGCTCTAATAAGCAGATCTCAGGGAGAATACGCTGACGCAATCAATTATTTGCGGAAATCTCAGAGAATTTATCAGTCGCAGGAAAATATTCCGATGGAAAAGCTGGGTCAAACCCTCCTAGTTTTGGGAGATACTTACGGTAAATTGGGAAAACCTGAGCGCTCGCTCAAATTCTACAAAGAGGCGTTGGGTGTTTTTGAAAAGCACGTGGACGTATCTCCCGTATCGCTGGGGTTGGTCATGAAGGGCTTGGGGGACGTGTACCGAAGCAAGGGCAACCTCCAAATGGCTTCCAACTATTATAAGCAGGCTGTTACTCAATTTGGTAAAGTGTCTTTTGTGGGACGGCCACTTTTTGCGGAGACTGTGAACTCACTGACAGATGTTTATAGAGCAATGGGTAAAGACTCTGAGGCTGCGCTTCTTCAAACGAAATTTGTTGCCATGAATTGAAATTGAATTCCATGAAGCAATCTCAATTAAATGGATTAGGCAATCTGTCATCCATAACCACGGGGGCTATTCATTTAGCAGGCAAGGTTACCTCGAAATATTTTCGACAAGATCAAAATCCTTGACCATGAGTTTCATCTGGTCAAGAGTCAGCCCTATGAAATTGGCCGGCCTGTTTAGGCTTACGCTGCCATTTCTTAGGGCTGCCTCAAGTAGAGTTGTTTCTAAGGTTGTCGACACAGTCTTTGAATGATTCAGCCGAAAATATAGATCTCCTCTGAAAAACCTGTCCTAAAAGCTAATCTGAAGATTTTCACCCGTCTACGAAACTCAGTTTACAAGAAGGCCGGAATTTTAGTACGCCACCTATATGTTGATGACAACAGTAAAGATATATCTGACCTCGTGGTGAAATTACTTGACTCTGACACTGCCAATAAGATTGACTATCATGACATGGCTGCGCATATTGATAACGAAAGCGGTCAAAACATGATCGTTTGAAGTAATTCCGAAAGGCCCACGACGATGGATACAAAAGACGATTTGCAAGCGACAAATTTCCCTGACGCCAAAGAAATAGAAAAAGAGATCAATGATTTTCTGGCAAACAAGTATGGCAACCGGATAAGGATCATGGGTACGCAGCTAGGGCCTTGGCCAGGGGTAGAGGAATCTGGGCAAGGAATGGACGTATCTCAGGATACCAAAGCTCCGAGCATCCGATTTGAGATGAAACCGGCGGAACTTCATGAGTATCTCGACAGGTTCGTGATTCGTCAGGATAGAGCTAAAGAAATACTGGCAACTAAAATTTGCACTCACTTCAACCGCATTCGTTATTTCCAGGAACACGGGGATACTTATGAAAGAGAGGGTATTGGCAGGATCAAGAATAACATTATTCTTATAGGTCCTACCGGTGTTGGCAAAACATATCTTATCAAGCTCATAGCGCGTAAGATTGGGGTCCCATTTGTTAAAGGCGATGCTACAAAATTTAGCGAAACCGGCTATGTCGGTGGAGATGTCGAAGACTTGGTGAGAGACCTGGTGCAGGAAGCTGATGGTGACATAGAGCGTGCGAAATTCGGCATAATATACATCGATGAAATCGATAAAATCGCTTCATCCGGTAACCTTATCGGTTTGGATGTTTCAAGGTCCGGCGTCCAAAGGAATCTGCTCAAACCGATGGAGGAAACCGAAGTCGACCTTAAAGTCGCCCATGATCCGGTTTCCATGATGGAAGCCGCCGCACATTTTCAGAAGACGGGAAAGCGACTGAAAAGGACTATCAATACTCGAGACATACTATTCATAGTGTCTGGGGCATTCAACGGTTTGGAAGAAATAATCGGAAGACGCCTATCCCAGAAAGGTCTTGGGTTTGAGGCTTCTCTTAAAGAGAAGGATGATAGAAATGATTTGCTTCAAAGGTTGAAGGCTGAGGACCTCATACAATTCGGTTTTGAGTCTGAATTTATAGGTCGGTTACCTGTTACAGCGGTACTGGAAGATCTTTCAGAAGATGATCTCTACAAGATTCTCAAGAATCGTTATTCTTCAGTGGTCACGGCCAAGAAACAGGATTTTAAGGCGTATGGCATAGACATCAGATTTTCTGATGACGCTCTCAGAGTCATGGCTGGAAAAGCTCACGAGGAAAAGACAGGGGCAAGAGCGCTTATAAGCGTTATGGAGAAAACACTTGTAAGTTTTGAAAGGGTTCTTCCGTCAGTCGATGTGAAACGATTCACCGTAACCCGAGACCTTGCTGAGGATCCAAGACCTTTTCTTGAAGCCATTCTCAAAGATGAATTTCATCCTTCCCGATGTGAAATATTTGAAGAGGTAGACGCCTGCGAAAGAAATGAAACCATGCAGGAATTGAAATCGAGGCGTGCTGAATTCGAACAGCTTTATGGTAAAGCGCTTGAAGGTAAAGCGTTGGAAGTCATTGTTGAGGCGGCGGCGGGGAAAGGTGTTTCACCTGATACAATGTACAAGAGATACATCAAGGTGGAGCAGGAGATCAAAGGGTTCGAGGATGAATTTTTCAGGACGTACGGATTGAAGATCAGGTTCCTCGAAGAAGCTCTACTTGAATTGGCCAGATTATCACTCAGTGAATCCGAAGAACCACTTATAGTCTGTCGCAAGATTTTCCAAAATTACCACCATGGTCTCAAGCTGGTAATGGAGAGAGCGGATTCCAATGAGTTTCTTATCCCAAAAGAAGCCGTCCACAATCCGGAAAAATACTTGAATGAGATAATTCAACAAACATACAGATCGTAAAAATTATTCTGCTACTTATTGCAAAAAAATAACCGGTGGTCGTGTAACGCAACCACCGGTTATTTTTTTGGTTTTTTGGATAGTAGGGCTAGGGCTATTCGCCTATGCCGCTACTTTTCTTGTTCTCCCACATGCTTCTTTGATTGGGAACCGGTCCCGTAGTGGGAGGGGAAAAGATCTCCTTGAGTGTTGACCAAATACCCGAACTTTCCTGTTGGGCCTGTTGCTGCGGCTGAATCTGAATAGGAGTAGATTGGCCGGGCGGATAGGCGGATGGCGCCATTTGGGTCGCCCCTGTGTTTACCCCGGGAGAAGCCGGGAAACCCTGCTGACCGTAACCGGGATTAGGGTAATTTGCCGCTGGAACGCCCTGCGGGTAAGACGGCTGAGCTGGAGCCACTGCCTGTGGCTGCTGCTGATACTGCTGTTGAGGCGCCAGGGCCGCCTGTTGGGGAGCCTGAGTCTGCCTAGCGTTCTCCGCCGCTACACCCATTAGGTCATAGTATCTTCTCTGGGATTCTCTGAGATTCTCATAAGCTTCAGCGACGGACTTCTTATGATACTCATTCTGTAGTTCTTTTTGTTTTTGTTCCTGTTCCCTCAACTTTTGCTGAGCGGCCATGTACATTTGCTGAGTCTGTTGAAGTTCCGAAGAGGCCGCTGCCTGCTGTGCGGCAAGTTCAGCCGCCCTCTGTCTGGCGATTGCTCTATCATAAGCTTTTTGCTGAGCGGCCTGAACTGATGGGTCAGCGCTGTACGCCGGGGCTGCATCCTGAGGTTGAGTTTCCACCGGCTGCTGAGAGTATCCCTGTTGTTGACCATACGCCTGCTGGCCATATCCCTGCTGCTGAGGATAATAAGCCTGCTGCTGAGAAGCGTAGTCGGGTTGCCGAACTTGCTGCGGGACATTAGCCTGCTTTTGTCGCTTAGAAGATCGTTTGGTCTGAGCCGGCTGCGGCTGGGTATATTGTTGGACCGGATTTTGATACGACTGATAGGCCGCCGCCTGATTCGGCTGTTGGTAACCCTGCTGCTGCGAGGCCCCATAATAATCCTGAGGGTTATAATACATACTGGATTGACTGGTAACCTGAGGAGACATGGCGTCGCTGGAGGGATTTGCTGGATAATAGCTTGTAACGGGAGCGGAATTTCCATAATTGCCCGTTACGGAGTAATATCCGCCCTCTCTTTGCATATTATCCAGATAATTGTGCCAGTAAGGATAATACGCCTGCGGCATCTGGCTGTTTTGTCCTTCCGCCCCGGATTGCATCAATGAAGACGAGTTGGTATCGTAACCTTGCGCTTGGATAGGCTGAGATAAACACGGAGCCATCAATAAAGTCAGAACAAAGGCGCCGCTTAGTACAGTCCTTATATTTTTCCGCATGACGCTTCTCCTTTCAGAACAGGCGACTGAAATCTCGGGGACAAAGAAATAAAACCTACTTTCGTTGCCCTTAACTCCTCAATCCCCTGCATGAAACACCCAAAACCTTGACACTCTTATTATACTTCTTTTAATTAGAAAATCAAATCAAAAAAAGTTCCATGATGCTATAAATACGTATAATGTTGAATACATGATAGTATTTATTAAGAATAAAAATTAAAGGTCACACTATTTTATGACTTTGAAAAGATGTTTGGAGGGCTTGATAGGATCTTTAGGAGCGTTTCCTTTGATGCGATCATTGAAAATCTTGTTTTTAACCCGAACGGAACTAATCATAAAATAGACTATTATCGCACGTTCCCAATCTCTGGAAGCCGAGAAATCGGCCACTTTTTTTAGGTATTTCTCCTGTAACGACGCCATCGAAGCCTCGTCTATGTCGAGAATCCTATCCGCCAATCCCATCAGGACTTCTTCTATGTTCACACTGGGCCTCCGGGATTAAACTCACGCTAATATTATATCATGGGGCGCCACATTAAACTAGTTCCGACATTCTTTCGCCACTCCTGAAAACAAAACAACTATCCTTGTCGCAAGATAATCAATGGAATTTCAGAACTTTCAATTGATCTGCCGCTTCTTGGCCGGCTTTTAAAGCAGCGAGATTATAACTGCGAACCTCCTCTCGAGTCTCAACAGCCAGTTTGTCCTTGATGTCGCAAAAAGAGACCCCGAGATCAGCCATGGAGGCAGAGAATCCCAATAAAACCACGTTCTCGAGCTGAATTCGTCCAATGGACCGCGCCAGACCCGCTGCGTCTACCCTAAGCAGACCAGCTTTAGAAGGCAAAATGGAGTTCTCAAACACTATTCCGCCTTTTCTTAGAAAATGCTCATTGTTGAAGGTTTCTGACTCATCCAGAGATACCAGGTAGTCGGCATGCCCCGCTATTATAAGAGGAGAGCTGAAAGATCCAATCTTCAAATGACTGTTTATTGAACCACCTCTCACTGCCATGCCGTGGGTTTCTGATGAAATCACATCCATCCCTTTTTGAGTAGCAATCTCACCCAACAATCTGGTCAGAAAAACAATTCCTTGACCACCCCTGCCACAGAGAATCACTTGAACCACAATTATACCCCTCGAGCGGAAATGGCGTGTTCCGGGCAAACCTTGACGCAGAAGCCACACCCGGTGCACTGATCACTGTCAATTTTAACCATTTTATCCTCTTTCACAAAACTTATCGCAGGGCATTCAAGATCCCGCACGCATGTCATGCACCTGTTACAATTGGCTCCGACCTCGAAAACTAGTGCTTTGGGAAATGGTTTAACAGTACGGATGCAGGGTCGACGGGCAATTACAACCGAGACACCTGTTCCCTGATCTATGGAATAGGTCTTTGCCCTTGTTAACGAATCCTCCAGCGAATCATAATCATAAGGATCTACTACCTCCAGAAAATCAACTCCGCAACCCGTTATCAGTCTCTCGAGGTTTACAGAAACGGCTGTTGATCCATCGGCCGCAAATCTAGTGGCAGGCGTCGGTTGTCCTCCTGTCATGGCTGTAATATTGTTGTCCAGCAGAACAAGGACAAAATTTGCGCCCGTGTGGACCGCATTAATAAGTGCGGGAACCCCAGCGTGGAAAAACGTTGAATCCCCGATTGTGGCAACAATCTGGCTTTTTTTATGGGTCCCGGCAGTTGCCTTTGCAAAACCGCAGGCCATACCTATTGAGGCCCCCATGCAAAGACATGTGTCAACCGCTGAGAGATTGACACCAAGTGTGTAACAACCTATATCGCCAGTATATATAGCATCATCAAACAATTTCCTTATCATGTAAAAAGTAGGCCTGTGAGGGCACCCTGCGCACAGAGAAGGTCTCCTGGCTTTTACTTTAGGTTCAATTTCAGGAGAGTCTTCGGCGCCTGTAAATTGCCGAATGATCCTTTCCACCGTTTCAGGCGAAAGTTCACCCTGCAGTGGCACGTGTCCCGACATGCGCCCCATTATTTTTGTCCTGTTCGATGACTGGAGTTCAATTACGGGGTAAGTTTCTTCTACAATTAAAGTGCGCTCACTACAATTCACTATCTCCTGGAGATCTTTCTGGCTGAGCGGGTAAGGGATGTCCACTTTATAGACGGACAGGTCCGATATCTCAGGAAAAGATGTTACAATATCCATTACATGAGATGAAACCGAACCGGATGTTACTATAGCGAGTCTGGATTTCGACCCTCCGGCAACTAGGCGAGGTCTGGCATCTGGTTCGGCTAAAGTCAGATTTTCAATTTTTTGATTTAGCTCCCCATGAAGGACAAGTCTAAATTTTGGAGTGGCCGCCCACCTTGTCCAGTTTTTTTCAAATTCACCAACATCTACTGGTTTGGATGGCGTGGAAAACGTAACATTCTGTCTGGCATGGCAAACTCTTAGGCATGGTCTCAACATCACAGGAACGTGATATTTTTCTGACATTTCGAAAGCCTTGAGGGTCATAGTCAGAGCTTCAGCGGGTGAGCCCGGATCGTAGACCGGAATCTTGGCAAACCACGCGAAGAATCGGCTATCCTGCTCCGTCTGGCTGGAGTGAGGCCCCGGGTCATCAGCGACGATAACCACGAGTCCTCCGCGAACTCCGAGATACGCCGCGCTCATGAAAGGGTCCGAAGCCACGTTTAATCCCACCATCTTCATAGCCACCGCTGAGCGCTTTCCCGCAAGTGAAGCGCCATAAGCGACCTCGAAAGCCACCTTTTCATTGATAGACCATTCAAGATAAATCTCGTGGTCCAGTTCTCTTTTTCCATCGGGTCAGAGATTCCATTACCTCCGATGAAGGTGTCCCAGGGTAGGCTGTAGCAACAGAACAACCGGCTTCTATAACCCCCCTCGCTATGGCCTCATTGCCCATGAGGAACCTGGTCATGGGAGAAGATTCAATTCTGGAATGATTCATATTGGGTTTACCGCTCCGATTCAGCCAAGATTAAAGAAACAAAAGTCTTTTCGTCCTGTATTTTAAATAAATATGTTTGACAAAACAATTTTTCAAACACAATAGCACACAATTATCATCTTCAAAAAACTTAGGACGAAGAGGATTAGGTGAGGAAAGATTTCATCTCCGCACATTCAGGTTTAAAAATATGTACGAACTGCCGCTACGGCCCTAGCGAAATCAGTGAACTTTATCTTCATGAACCGGTTGAACCACCGCTCGTAGTTAAGTTTCCCATTATGGGGAGGTATCCTGTGGTTTCTAGCTGGAGGGCACGGACGGTAAAGTTCCCCATGACTTTTCAAGAAGTCCCTGGACCTGGCCAGACGGGCGGGAATCATGTACACCCACTGACTCGCGTAAATCTTCATCGAATTGTATTTACAATTGATGTCTATGTCTTCTAGCGGCTCAAAATATGTCGCTGGTCCACCTGGTGGAAACGCGTTGATAAGCCATCGCCATGTTACAAAAGATCCGGCCCCGTTATAGAGTGGAAATTCGAAAATATGACAATTAAGTTTTGCCCGAAACTCCGCTTCATATACAATGAAATTTGCCGCGTCGTGATCGGGATGCCCACCTTCGAATGCAGTTACAAAGACCGTATCAGGTCTGAAATTGTTCAAGATTGCTGATAGCGCTGAAGCGGCCTCATCCATGCAAGTTATAAGTCCAAGGTCAGGCAATCTAAGTAAGTCATAATCTCCCGAAGATAATCCCAGTTTCGATGTGGCCAACCTTATTTCCTGCTCTCTGCGGCGCTGTCCACCAAAATATCCTCCGCTGGTAAGCCACACGGCCCGAATTCTGCATCCAGATCGGAGATATTTATTCATCATGCCTGTAATGAACACATCATCGTCAGGATGAGCAAAAACAAAAAGGGGCCTGATTCTAGCACCTTGAACAATCCCAGACATTTTATTCTGAATATTTGTATCTCTGGGACTGATGTCACAACAGTTCAAAATATCACCTTTTTGGAGATAGCCCCTTCGAAGCCAGGGCCAGGAAATTATGGCCACCCCACATTGACACGTATTTCTACTGAGACTATAGGTTCTCTTAACGATATTCAATAATCCTGGAGATGAAATGAGATTTCCCG
>FUWD013178403.1_pt1 | contig 17220 bp, 17 predicted proteins | sample 1063281 | NCBI WGS metagenome assembly FUWD01 (sample SAMEA79048168, study PRJEB19326) | metagenome | biome: marine | reverse complement strand
GTAAACAGTGATCGGAAACCAGAACATCGAATCATCAGACGGGGCGTATTATGCATTCATAGCTTTCGAATGTAAAATAATATCAGGAAAAGGACAAAAAAATCCATAATAGACCTGACAAGCTGCCTCATTACCATGCATTTTCCCCTTCGGGACGCCCTGACGCCGGAAAAACCTGAAAACTGCCGCTCAGCGAAAGCGCATGCAGGGGATAATCGTACAGGGCCGAAAGCAAGCTGGAGGTTAGGGTCTCTTCCGGAGTGCCATCAGCGAAAACCAGCCCATTGCGAAGCATCACCACTCGACGGATTCCCGGCGGTATCTCATGCACGTGGTGCGTTACGAGCAGAACTGTTTTCCCGCATCGCATGAGAGCTCCGAGCTGTTCGAGGTAGAGAAACGATGCCTTGAGATCAAGACCGGAGGTCGGCTCGTCGAAAAGCAGTGTGCCCGGGTCGGTGACAAGCGCCCTGGCCAGCAGAAAGCGACGCTGTTCGCCGGTTGACATACTGCCGAATTCCCGGTTCTTCAGACTGCGGATACCGAGCGACTCCATAACCTCCTCAGCCTTGCGATACTCCGTCTCGCTGAACACCTGATTCCTCCATGTATCGATACTCGAATAAAAACCCGAAAGTACGACGTTCATGCCCCGGGCGCACGAAAGATAGTCGTGCTGCAGGTCATGGGAAACAACGCCGAGCCTTGAACGAAGTTCCCGGACGTTCCAGCGCTCCCTGCCGAAAACCCTGATATGGCTGTCAGGCGAAAAAACCGGGTGCAGTTCACCGGAAACGAGCTTCATCAGTGTGGATTTTCCCGCTCCATTCGGCCCCAGAACAGCCGTACTGCAACCTTCTTCGATCTGCAGTGAAAACCTGTCGAACACCCTTGTCCTGCCACGGAAAACCGTTAAGTTGCGAATATCGAGTAGCGAGCCCATCCGAGACCCGCCCCTCAGTTCCAGCGACCATTCGATCCCCCGAGCGAGTAGCGCCCCGCCCCGAGAAAGAAAATCGACAACGAGCCGAACAGATAGAGAGCCTGAAGCTCAAGAGCATAAGCTCCGTGTTCCGTAATCGAGTAAAGATCTCCCATATGCACCAGATAGACGGCCATCACCATGACAAACGCCTCGATGAGAGCGGCGGCGCGGGTGTTGAAACCGAAAACAATCATCAGCGGGGCAAGTATTTCGCCCACAATAATTCCATGTGAGAGATATCCCGGAAGGCTCGACTTCTCCAGCATCCGGGAAACAAACGCATAACCGTGCTGAAGCTTGTGGATGCCGTGAAAAAGCAGCAGCCCGCCCACGGATAGCCTCAGCAGCAGTTTTCCGATATCGTTGCTGTTGAATGCACGATCGAACATTTCAGTCCCCTTTTTTGAGAATTTACGCTTCATAGCTTGTGTAATTATTTCTGCTCAACCTGAAACATATGCCGTGAGAAGAAGATCCCTCCCGAATCGGCAGGGCGGATCAAAATCGAGCTTGATCGCCTGTTCGGGAAGTCTTATACCGATTGGGGCAAATGCGCTCATGCCGTCACCTCCAAACAGTACGGGCGCAATGAACATGTAAAGTTTGTCGAACAGTTCCATCCTGACAAAGGATGACCCCAGACGACCGCCCCCCTCTACAAGAACGGAAAGTATCCGTCGCTCATACAGTTTATCGAGCACCGCTGCAAGGTCGAGGCCGCACTCCCGCTCATCTACTCCGAACACCGCAACTCCCTTTTTGGCGAGTTGACGCGCTTTTTGCGAATCCTGCATCGATAGCGCGGTAAAAACAACCGTCTCGGCCTCCGTATCGAAAATACCGGCTCCGACAGGAATGCTCAACCGACTGTCGAGCACGACGCGAAGCGGGTTACGCCCGGCACAGTGCCTTACGGTGAGCCGGGAATCGTCGGCTATAACGGTAGCGGCACCGGTAAGAACCGCATCGAAGGAACAGCGGAGACGGTGGACTTCGGTTCTCGCCTCCTCTCCGGTTATCCATTTCGAAGCGCCCGATACCGTAGCGATCTTCCCGTCGAGTGTCTGCGCAAGTTTCAGGGCGACAAAGGGACGGCCTTTCCGATGAACAGTGATAAATGCCTCATTAAGACGTTCCGATTCGGTTTCGAGCACACCTTCAATCACCTCGACACCGGCAGCAAGCAGTTTGCCTATCCCTTTGCCGGCAACCTTCAGATGAGGGTCCCGGCAACCGATAACAACACGGGGAATGCCCATTTCAACGATCATATCACTGCAGGGCGGAGTTTTTCCGAAATGGGAGCAGGGTTCAAGATTGACATAGAGCGTTGCATTGCGAAGCAGCTCGTGATCAGCTACCGAAGCGACGGCATTGACCTCGGCATGCGGGCCGCCGTACTGCCTATGGAACCCTTCGCCGATAATCTGACCTCCGGATACAATCACACAGCCAACCATGGGATTGGGGCTGACAGCTCCCGACCCCATGAGGGCAAGCTCATGACAACGCTGCATATAGTGTTCATGGGTATGATCCCGCACCTTGCCCCCCCTCAGCACTCTTCGACATGAACGTTAACCAGCCTGACTCCTGAAAGCCTGAGCAGTTCGTCGATATGTTCGATTTTGTATGGTTTATCGTAGTAGATTGTTTTAATGCCTACGTTAATAAGCACTTTGAGACAGTGAATGCAGGGACTTGCCGTGATATAGATATCGGCATCCTTTATCGAAACCCCGTGCTTTGCGGCCTGTGCTATGGCATTGATTTCGGCATGAATGGTATTGACGCAGTTTTCTTCGATCGTGCCGTCGGGATGTGTGCTTCGGTAAATTCTGCAGTTTGTTTCGTTGCAGTGCGGCAGTCCCGAAGGCGCGCCGTTGTAGCCTGTGGAAAGAATATTGTGATCTCTGACGATCACCGCGCCGATATGACCGCGCGTACAGGTCGCCCGTCGGGAAATCAGATGCGCGACGCTCATGAAATACTCGTGCCAGCCAAGCCGTTTTTCCTGCCCGTCGTGGCCATCGCAATCCTGTGAACCGCAGCAGCCGCCTGAACCCTGTTCTTCCTTCATTGTCATGTTTTTTAATACATTACGAGGTCGCAACCATTAACCCGTTGTAATCCCTGCCGCAATTTGACCAGACGTTTCAATCAATCGACGCTGATGCTCAAACCGGTCTCTATCGTTAAAAAGCTGTATCGCATTACGATAAGATGTTCTTAAAATAGGGAAAAAGAAACCGCTTAAACAACTCATGCAACGCAATTACTTCACGCTTTACCATACCGCCATGGAGCTGCATGAACGGCTTGCCGGCGGGTTCGTATTCGAAATCCATTCGCAGCAGAAAAACGAGCTGACGCTGAGCTTCGTCACGGCAGCCGGAGATCACCTGCAGGTGGTAATGGTATTGCGCAGGCCTGAGCTCTGCCTTTTCACAAAAGAAGGCATGAACCGTCGGAAACGGCAGAGCGCAAACCTGCTGCATACCATCTGCGAGCGGGAGGTCACCGGCGTTGCAATGTCGCCGTACGACAGGGAAATTCTTGTCGGGCTTTCGGGAGGCGACACGCTTGTATTGCGCCTCTTCAGCGCCTCAGCCAATGCATTTCTCGTCTCGGAAGGGATCATTACCGATGCCTGTACCGCCAGGAACGACCTGGTCGGAAAAATATACCGTGAAAAGGACAACCATTTAGCGCAGGACATCATCCGCGAACTGGAACTCCTTGCGCAGAACAAACAACTGTTTTCATCGAGAATCGGGCGCGCTGCGGGCCCGGATAATCAGGACTCGTTCAACTTCCTCCCGGGCTTCGACCGGACGATGCTGCGGGCTCTCGCTGAACGGGCAGGCGGAAATGACGATCCTGACAATCTTTTCAATGCTTTCAGGGATATATTCTACGAACTGCTCGATCCGCTGCCGCAGACAGGGAGAACGCCGGAAGGCAAACCACTCTTCAGCATCCTGCACCCCCCTCTTCCGGAAAGCGTAACCTGCTCATCGATGCTTGAAGGCCTGAACCGGTACAGCTCGGCAATTTGGGGCTGGCTGCACACCGCAGAAGCACTGGGTGGTCTGGAAACCACATTACGTCAGCAACTGCGCAAAATCGAAAAAGAGCTGCAGGGATACGATCCTGAAATGCTTGCAGAAAATGCAACCAGGTATGAAACCTGTGGCCATCTGCTCATGGGAGCACTTTATCTTGAACGTACCTCTCCGGACAGTATAACCGTTCCCGACCTCTTCAATCCGGGCAGGCAGGATATCACCATCACTCTGAAACCGAACATATCGCTCAGCGACAATGCTGCCGAGTATTTCAGAAAAGCCTCGAAAACAAGGGGCAAATGCGCAGCTATGGCGCAGCGCAGAACCGAACTCGAGAAGAGGAAAACGGTACTCGAGTCACTTTCAACAGAACTCGTTTCGCTCGTTACGCCCAAATCAGTAAAACAGTTCATCGAAGCCAACCAGGCGAAGTTGCGGGGAACCGGCATACCGTCGCCAAAAACAGCTTCCGGGCCATCCTCCCGTTTCAGAACCGTTAAACTTTCGCCCTCGGTTACGCTCTATATAGGCAAAAATGCAAAAAACAACGAACAGCTTACCTTCGCATTTGCCAAACCCGACGATATCTGGCTCCATGCGAGAGGCAGTGCAGGCTCGCACTGTGTACTGAAAGGAGCAACCATGCAGCAAAAAGAGGAGATCCGCAAAGCAGCGGAATTCGCCGCACGGCATTCGGCGGCACAACATTCCGAACTGGTACCGGTCATGTACACATTAAAAAAATATGTCCGGCGCTCAAAAAAACTCCCGCCCGGACAGGTTATCGTTGAGCGCGAAAAGGTTATCCTGGTTCAACCGGCTAAAAACGATGAGTAAATTATCTCCGCATGAAGGAACGTTCAACATCCTGAACTCCTTACGTAATCATAAACTCTTAAATGAGAACCCCCTGAACAAAAAACCTTTTCACCGTTGATAAAAAATCCGGAATAAAACCTATATCTTATGGAAAATTATAAACTTGTTCTCCCGGAACATCTGAACCACTACGGATTTCTTTTTGGAGGAAACCTGTTGAAATGGATCGATGAAGTGAGTTATATTGCCGTCACGCTCGACTACCCCGGCTGCAACTTCGTCACCGTAGGCATGGACAAGGTGGAGTTCAGAAAAAGCATCAGAGGGGGAACCATACTCTGTTTCGTGAATGAAAAAAGCAGAATCGGGGAAACGTCGATCGAATACACGGTAAACGTATACAAGGACACCATTGAAACAGGTGAACGGATCATTGTGTTCAGCACGCATATAACGTTTGTCTGTCTCGACGAAAACGGACAGAAAAAACTGATCTGCGGCACAGAAAAATAAGGAGCATCCTTTATCGCCTGGCGACATCCGGCAACAAGCCTGAATCGACACGGCAGACAGCGTTAAGATCATTACGACACCATTAATTGGATTGCAACTCTATGACGACATCATGGAACAGTACTGAACGGTTCGACCGTGCAGCTGCCGAGTGGGATGAAAACCCGAGAAGAACGGCTCTGGCAGCTGGAATCGCCCAGGCGATTCTCGAAACGGTGAACCCCGACAGCTCGATGCAGGCCATGGAGTTCGGCTGCGGAACCGGTCTGCTGACCCTTGCTCTTGCCGCACATGTCGGCAAGCTGACCGCAATTGATACATCGCCGGAAATGCTTGCCATACTTCAGAAAAAAATCGATACTCTCGGCATATCCTCCGTCGAAACGCGCTGCCTGGACCTGGTGCAGCAACCCGGAATCATAACGAAGCTTGAGAACCTCGACCTCATCTTCAGCAGCATGACCCTGCACCATATTGCCGATACAAAAGCATTGCTTGAACGACTGAGCGGATTTCTGCGTACCGGAGGCATTGTTGCCATAGCCGACCTGGATCCGGAGGACGGTTTTTTTCACGACGACGACGCTGAAAAGGTACATCCCGGTTTCGAACGTTCTCAGCTGCACTCCATTCTCGAAAATGCCGGTTTCGGAAAAATCGCATTCAAAACCGCTTATGAAGTGCATAAAACAAACCGCTCCGGCATACTGAAAACGTACCCTGTTTTTCTGGTCACTGCAGTAAAACTATAGCTCCCAACATTTTCACCACCGATTAACGCACATGGATTTCAAAGCTGTTATATTCGATCTTGACGGAACACTGCTCGATACTCTTGAAGACGTCATCAATACTCTCAATTCCGTCCTTGAATCGCACCGCTACCCTACCCACTCGCTTGATGAAGGAAGATATCTGGTAGGTCACGGCATGCGCGACCTCGTCAGAAAAGCGCTGCCGGAAAACACTGCTACTGAACCGCTTATCGACGCACTGCTCGTCGATCTCATGAACCATTACAGCAGTAACTGGAACCGCCATTCGAAACCGTACCCCGGCATAGCTGAAATGCTCGACGACCTCACGGCTCGCGGCATGAAAAAAGCCATTCTCTCGAACAAGGCAGACCGGTTCACGCAACTCTGCGCAAAAGAGCTGCTTTCCAACTGGACATTCGACGTGGTGATGGGCCATCACAGTGCCATCCTCCACAAACCCGATCCGGCAGGAGCCCTGCTTGTCGCTGAAATGCTGAAACATAAACCGGAGGAAATTCTCTATATAGGCGACAGCGGCATCGACATGCAAACCGCATCGCGGGCAGGTATGTATCCGCTCGGAGTACTCTGGGGATTCAGGCCGGCGGAAGAACTGCTCGAATTCGGAGCAAAAACACTGGTGGAGAAGCCGGAAGATATAACGAAGTTTCTGTGAACTGAATGAAGAAGTCAGACAGATCCGGCAGGCCCGACTCTTCCGACACGCATTTCCAGACTCCTGAATTCCTCACAGGAACAACCGGGACGTAAAGGACAAAAAGGACATCAATAATGAAAATCCGTTTTGGAGGGCTTCCCTGAGTTGCGACTACCGGATGGCTTAACGCTTAACCCGATCTTCCCCTCACCTGTCTCCCGACTCACCGCCCACGTTTTCCCGTCTCCTAAAAAGTAACCGTCACACCTGCAAGCGGCACCGGCTCGCCGGATTCGACCATTCCCCTTTCCATACGATCTTCCTCGTCGTTGATCATGCCGCCTACGGCAAGACCGACAACAGTGCCGATTGCCGCTCCGACGATGGTATCAGACAACCAGTGTTTGTCGTCGTAGACCCGCTGAACGGCAGTCAGCGTTGAAAGAGCGTACAAACCAGCCGTTGCCCAGGGTCTGTTGATGCGCGTACCGAGTACGGAGGATACGGCAAAAGCTGATGCGGCATGTCCCGAAGGAAACGACCAGTTTGGATTTTCGTCGGCAAAAACCAAAAACCGCCGGTTTCCCTCCTGTTTGAAGGGTCTGCTCCTCCCCGCCGTGGCTTTAATGACTCCGGTAATGAGCATGGCGAAAGTATGGGCCTCGATGACCGCCCTGCCGGTCAGCCGCACGTCGTCGGATCCGGCAATTATGCCGCCGAGATAGATGAGAGAACCAAGACCGTAACCGGTACTGAACCTCCCGTAGTAGTCACCTGCAGGCATCACTGCATCGAGAAAAGGAGTGTGATGCGAGCGGGCATAGTCGCGCACCGGTTCATCGGCAACAAATGCAGACGCAACGGCAGCTCCAGCCACTGCGACTACAGTCGCCCAGTCGCCACCGTCAAAATGTGACGGAGCGGAGAATACCTCCCTGAAATCCCGATAGATACCCGTCGCATCATCAGAAAGGAAATTTTCGGGACTACCGGCATGAACCACGGAAGAAAAGAAAAAAACGTCAGAACGACGGCATAGGAAAAAGCCCTGAAAAAGCGGCCTGCAGCCTCGCCTCCGCACACGCGAAGACAAAGGGCAGATGCCTGAATTTGAACGCTTAACATAGGGCGCATGTTATATTCAAAAAAATCATATCCCGACGGAAATGCTCGGGTATTTTTATGAATGTACCTCTTTTATGGCTATCAACACATCGATAACAGAGCGCGCTGCCGATTACGTTTTCAGGCTGTTCAGGGAAAACGAATCGGAACTGTGTATCTATCATAATTATGCACACGCCGCCGAAACCGTTGCGAACTGCAGGGAAATTGCAGAAGGCATGAGAACGACGGAACACGATATCGAAATTCTGGAACTTGCCGCATGGTTTCACGATACCGGCTGCCTGTTCTCCATGCAGAATCATGAAGAAAAAAGCACGGAAATAGCAAAACAGTTTCTCGATGATGCCGGCTATCCGAAAGAAGAAACGGAAACGATATGCCGCTGCATTCTTGCAACAAAACTGCCGCAAAAACCGCAGACACGGCTCGAAGAGATTCTCTGCGATGCCGACCTCTCACACCTTGGAAAAACGGGTTACCGTGAAAAAAGCGAGCTGGTGCGCATGGAGATCGAGAAAAATGAAAACAGAAGTTTCATCGATGCCGAATGGCTTCAATTGAACATCGATTTCTTTAACAGGAACCCTTTCCACACAAGATATGCCAGCCTTGCCTTTAACGAAGAACGCACGAAAAATCTTGTTGAGCTGCATCAGCGTCTGAGAAAAAAAAACGGTAAAGACGATAAAGAAAATGATCCCGAAAAGGTCGATCAGGGAAAAAATAAAAAAAAGAGTCCCGGAGGAACTGCCGAAAGAGGTCTGGAACGCAATATGGAGGTGTACTATCGGACGGCGTCGAGAAACCATGTTGATTTCAGCGCCATCGTCGATCATAAGGCAAATATCATGATCCAGACCAATTCACTGATTTTTTCAATCATCATATCTCTCCTTGTCAGAAAACTCGATGAATTTCCTCAGCTCATGCTTCCCACCTTCATTCTGCTTGGAAGCTGTGTCGCCACCATCATCACCTCTGTGCTCGCCACGAGACCCAAAGTCACGACATCGAATACAACAATCGACACCATCAAACAGAGAAAAGCCAACCTTCTCTTTTTCGGCTCCTTCATCAACCTCAAACTCGATGATTTCGAATGGGGCATGAAAGAGATGCTTAATGACAAATCGTATTACATCGACAACATGATACGCGACACCTATTTTCTCGGAAAAGTACTCGACTACAAATACAAATTCCTCCGACTGTCCTACGACATCTTCATGGCAGGACTTGTAGTATCCATTTCCATGTACGCATCCGCATTCATCAAGTAATTCGATTTCCAGAAAAAAATATACCGTTATTTACCCTCAGGCAAAAAGACGCGAAGCAGGATCGAGAAACCGAAACTCAGTAAAAGAAACAGTAAACCCTTAAATTACTCCCCATTAACAAGCTGGCGCCTGACAAACCTCCCCGCATTTCGATCTTTTCCTTTCCGCCCTCCCGTCACATCTTCTCTGCATCGTATGGTTCTGTATTATGAGTACATGAAGAAATTGAATTGGAATAAACCGATCGCAACCCCGAACCGTTACTTAAGGAGTGCGTACAGGCAGACATCGTGCGTCCTTCCCTTGAGTTTCAGGCAGCCGATAAATTCGGTTTGAACCTTTTGCAGGCAGTTGACCGGAAACATCATGAACAGTTCCTCGGATACAAGCAGGTGCTGATGGAAATGAACGCATTCAGCCTGAATTCTCGACGCCGTATTGACCGTATCTCCATGATAGACAATCTCTTTTTTCATATCGCCCACCTCCCCGGCTATGACCTTGCCAACATGCATCCCGGCCTTGAACTGCGGCTGATAGCCGTATGATCTTCTGTACTTGCCTGAAAGAGCTGACATTTTGTTCTGGATTTCAAAAAAGCAGCGAACACAATTCATTTTTTTGTCCCCTGAGTAATATCCCATGTTACAATAACGGCATCGCCGACATACTGATAGACCTCTCCGGAATACCGGGAAATCAGATCGGAGATATCATTGAATACGTTATAGAGCAGATCATGATAACGGGCATGACCAAGTTTTTCGGCAATCGGCGTAGAACCATAGAGATCCATGAACATAAATATCCGTTCTTCCTCATGAGGGACCCGATACCGGTCGAACAGGGCATTGAGTATGTTTTTTTCGCCCACCCGGGTTATCAGCAGATGAAGATTCCTTATCGGCAGCGATATCATAAAGAGAGAAAAAAAGCAGCGGCAAAAACTCGAGATGAAGAAACAATTGGAGGGCCGCATGCAAATCGCTGTATCCGGAACCGATGACTGAAACAACAAGATGCTCGACAAGGACATATATGAACAGCCCGACAAGCGCAGAGAAAACATACAACACGACACCTGCTAAAAATGACCAGAGAAAACTCATTTTCGCAGTCAGGGGAACGATCAGGAATTGATTGACAAGAGCTACCACTCCCCCTGCAAAAAAAGCCAGCGCAATAAAACGCAGAAAAGAGAAAAGATCGAAGGAGGACGGATGGCCCAGCAACGAACTGCCGATAACGGTCATCAGACCATAATAAGCAACAAAAGCAGCAACATACTCTGCCGTAATCCATAAAGCAGCGAGTGTTTTCTGAAGGGTTTTATTCTCAAACATCATGAAATCAAAATAACTGACCAGAAAAAAACATGTGACCGTATATGAAAATATCCCTTGTCGTAAACAAAAAACCCGGACGGCTCCGGGTTTCCCTCTTCTGACTGCCACCTGAAAATAACTCAGCGGAACCGGTTCAAGACTGCAGTTCGATCAGTCGTTTCACCACCCCAATTACATGAATGAGTAAACAAAAAGCAATCGGAAGAAGTTCGAAATAACATCAGAAACTAAAGCCGGTTCTGAGATACAAACCGTAATCATCGATCAGCCTGCCGTCATCGAACCCCCTGGCATAGACAATGCTTGCACTGTAACGGGACTGGATGAACCCGAACCACAAACCGCTGCCTGCCGATGTGTGCCATACTGAAGAATCCTCTCCATCAAGAAAAACCCTTCCGGTTTCGGCAAAAACAACAGGTCCATAGATGACCGGAACAAGAAACTTGAACTTACCGAAATAAAGCCTGAGCTCCGAACCGGCGTAGAGTGAGGCATCGCCGGCAAATCGCTGCCGGTCGTATCCTCTGAGGGATGTCGATCCACCGAGAAACGCTGCCTCCCAGAAGGGATAGTCGCCCCAGATTTTTTCGCCGCCGAGCCGCAACACAAGTCTTGAATACCCTGATGAAGAGAGTGGTATATAGGAACGGATCTCTCCGCGAATCCTGGTAAAAGCCTCTTCATTACCGAAAAAACGAGGATAGTGGAAGCCTTCGACATCCGCAACGAAACCGCTGAGCGCTGATGTACCACCCTGTTCTTCTCCTGCGGCGAGGCGTCCTGCCTGTTTGCGCGGAGACAGTTCAACCCCTTCACCGCTCTCCCTTGAATCGTAATGGAATCCTGCATGGAATCCCCCGGCAAAATCGTCGTCTATTCCCGGAATGGATGCCCTGTTGACGTCCATCAGGGAACCGGGATCGATTTCAAGATCGATCCACTTTGCAGTGACACCTGCACTCCAGTGGTATTTTCTGTCCATGGGATAGCGGAGCGAAGCCCTGAGCGTAGTTACCCGGTTCATCACCTCAAAATCGGCCTCCCTGAATCCTGAGCCCCTGTAGTAATTTTCATTTCCAAGCCCGTAGAAATTGATCATATCGAGCCCGGATGTTCCCGCCTCGATGAGAAGACTGGCATTTCTGAACAACGTTCTGAAATCCCCCCGGTAATGGAGCTGATAGCGAAGGTCTTCTCCGGCAGCCACGCCCCCGCTTAACTGCATGTTGTAGCGAAAGGGTTCCGAATTGAAACCGTAGTCCTCAACAGTCACACCCCAGCCGAGATATGGCCCGTAATCCGGAGAATAATCCGCTCTGAGTCCGGTAATGTTGGCGACTACTTCCTGACCCGAATCCCGTGGCCGAAGATCGTATTTCTCCTTGTCGTCCTGCGGCTCAGGGGCCATCTTATGCCGGTCAATGACCGTGTAGCGGGTTCCTGAAAATTCCGAATGCTCTCCATCGTCATAGAAAAAGGTTGCCTTCTCGCCCGTCCAGGGGTAACCGGAAGCCGGTTTTTCCGATCGGTCTTCAAAACGATCGGCCCCTTCTCCGCCGATTACCCTGACTTTCACCCCATCTTTGCCGACAGCCCCGTCAACAAGAACATCGTCATCGCCGCCGCGAAGATAGAGCCTTACTTCACGGGTCTCCCGAGGGTTGAAAAGGCGCCTGAAAACAGGAGTCCCGCTCGGCTCTTTTGATGAGCCTGCTTTCTGAAAAACGGAAACTTCCAACTGACCGTCCTGAAGACGGTGAACCAGGGCCAATTCAGGTTTACTGCTTGCAAAAACGTCTACATCTTCCGCATAAACCATATAGAGTTCAAGAGCGGCCCTTACAAGCAGATCCCTTCTCGCCAGAAGTTCATTTTCAAGGCGTGGACCTTCCTTCGCATACATGGCCTGCGGCATTTTTCCGACAGCTTCGCGGATTACCGCATCGGTAAGTTTCTGCTGAAGGCCGACCGCGACCGCATTCCACTCCGACCGTCCCATACCCGAGAGGATCCGCCGGTCAAGCGGCCTGCCAGACCAGCTCAGGTATCGGATATCGGGATACGCATCACCGAAACCCTCTATCTGGGGAATGATCTGAGTAATGATCCATGAAAACACTCCGTCCTGGCGGGAGAAAGCGTTGTCCCGATCCCGGGGAATGGGCGCCCATGTAATCAGACCGTCTTTTTTATATCCAGCCCACCGCCACTGATCGGAATGACGGTCCCAGTCACCGATAAAAAGATCGATAAGCCTCGCACGCAGATATGACCTTGCATCGATGCGGTTACCGCTGTCCTCTTCAAGAGTGTCGAACACTTTATAAGTCCCGGAAATTTTATCGGCACCCCTGAATCCTGCACCGGGAAGCGAACTCTCTTCCGGGCGCTCTTCAATGGTGCCGACAAGACCGGCAAATTCATCGTAATGCCGACCAAGAAGCTCCTTGTCGTAAGGCAGTACGATGATCTGAGGCGTTACATGATACACCTCGGCTGCATCGAGCAGCGGAGAGGCAACAAGGGCGGAAACCGGGTTAGAGGCGCTGACCTGATCCTGCACCACATCAGAGACAATCGTATTACGCAGCTTCGAAGGCATCCCGCGGGCCGGATCCTTGTCAAGCGTCCTGAAACGGTACTCTTTACCGTCAGCACCTCTGAAGCTGAGGGTAAGGGTCTGAAAGCCTCCGCCTTTTTCAAGAGGAGTCAACCCCCCGCCAAATGTCTTGAGATCAAGAACCTGTACCTCGACAGGAGTTGTCCAGAGGGAACGCCAGTGGCTTCCGAAAATCAACTGATGCAGAGCCCCGGCCTCATACTCCGCTCCCGGTACAACCGTAACGGAACGGTTGCCCGTCAACATTTCAATGGGAACCTTCGATGGTTGTGCATGAGCACCGGAAAACGGGGTTATGACTGTACAGGACAGAAAAAGGGCACAGGTAAAATCTTTGAGAGAGAGCTTCATGGCAAAATCCCTTTAAATAGATGAACTTCTGAAATCGCTGTTCTCCGTTCCTGACAGAACCAGGTAATGCATGCGGGCTGAATTTCAGATCGGTAACAATTGAAAGCGGATACGGGCAACAAAAAGTTCTTCAGAAAACTGAAAAACGCAGGTTACTTTGAGCGCATGGAATACGCGGATACCGTTCCCTGCAGAATATCTTCGCTGCTGATGAGAAGAGTGTTGTCAGGCATGACGACCATCCCTTCGGGTTGCGGATGATAAACCGCAGGAAGAGCGAACACATTGAGAAGCGAACCGGTTCCGGCATCGATTTCGGCAATCAGACGGGACTCTGCAGAAAGAAGAAAAAAAGTACCGGAAACCGGATGTCGGGATATTGCCGATGGTTTGAACCCTTTTTTCCCGGCCGATGCCGCAACAGTCCGGGCATCGACAATAAATCGAGGCGATTTCCGAAGAGTCATTGATGCGAGAGGGAAAGAAAAAACCGGGCGTTCGTCCGTTTTCCGAAAACCTTTTTTTTCAGCCGATTTTTTACAGGAGAGCAGCAAAGCATCGGATACCGGGTCATAACAGAGCCCTTCAACTTCATATGATTTTCCGAGTCCGGTTTTATAGACTACGGCCTGGACTTTTTCCTCATTTTTTCCCTCGCGAAATTCATAGAGCGTGCCGCTGCTTGTGACAAGAAAAAAACGGTTTCCGGCAACGGCTATATCCTCAAAATCATCCTCGATTCTTCCTTTTCCGTACCATCGGGCCGTAATTACATGAAATTTCTTGAGAACCTTGCCGCTCCGGGGATCAAGCTGAAAAACCGTAGAGAGCTCATCATCGTGGGCGAAAAGTTTTCCTGCTTCCGAAACGGCAAGGCCTGATATTTCACGAAGCGATGAGGGCAGTTTTATCCGATACTCCGGTGTATCGGCAAAATGATAACGATAGAGCAAACCGCGATCCGCTGAAAACGCCACCGAATGGGACAGAATCATCGCTGCAACAAGAGCGCAGAGTGCGAAAATCCGGAATCCGTTTTTTTTCATCGGGTGAACTGCCATCTCAGGCAAGCAGACGAAGACGGGAGAAAACATAATCGAGATGATCTTCATTGAGCACAATACGATAAAAACCGGTATTCCCCAGCTCTGTAGGGCTGTTGTCGCGGTCGCTGATAAACTTCCGACTCTGTTTACCGTTAAACCAGTAGACAAGACGGATAATGCTCCCCTCGATCTCCAGAGCGGTGATACCCCGTTTTCCTATGGCACAGCCAGAGTTAAAGACACTGGGTATGGTAAGCGTATTGTACAGACCGCTCCGCAGGCCGATCTTCTTGCCCTGTTTATGACAGGAATCGAGTTCTTCTTTCAATGCCGCAATTTTCTCTTCTATAGCTATTCGCTCCCTGCCGTCTGCCGCCGGATACGATCGGCAGAGATCCTCGATCCGGTAGTTCAGATAGTCAACCTTTGAAAGGGACTCAAAGAGTGGGCGGTGCGTGTGTCCGATAACGGAAACGATCTTGGCGTTATTGGAAAATTCATAGATCGACTTTTCAATGGCAAATCGCCTTCTGCTGTTATAGGCAATGGAAAAATTCCTGATGCCGACAGGTTTGGCTATATAGCGCAGAAAAAAACGACTGCGCGGCTGACAACAGGATAGGTCTCCCAGAGAAGTACCGAAGCCTGATGACCATGAAAACACAGCAGCGTCTCATTTCCGTAATAAAACTTGAGTGATTCAAACATGAAAGGCGCCAATCTGTACTCCTTTTCATCAACAAGAGCAGCGTCATGATTGCCATAGGTTTTGAAAAAAAACCGTTCTGCCTGAAACGTATAAAGAGTTCGTAAAAATCATCCCATTGCTCCATAATGCTTTCAAGAGGAAACTTGAAAAGCTCCTCGACATCTCCATTCAGAATAAGGCTGTAGTGTTCAGGATGATAGTAGTCGGCAAGCATCGTTCTGACCAGGTCGGCATTCCTGCGGAATTCGTCTCTCCTTCCTCCGTTACCCATGTGCAGATCGCTGAGAACAAGCACACGTGAATTCTTTTCGAGCGAGAGCGAACGGGCATTGTTGAGCAGACGCTCAAGATGAGGATGTTTTTTATGATGAAGTTGCATAGTTTATATTACCACCGCATTACTCCCGGACCATGCCGGACTCCGGCTTTTTCGTTTTGCCTGTTCAGCGGACAATGGCTCACACTCCGATATAGTTATTTTTTTTATTCCGACAAACTGCCTTACGTCATCGTAATCGGAGAAATGCTTTATCGGCGCTCAAGGAATTCGGCAAAAGAATTGCCGGATCAGTGCTTCGATATCCGGACAAATATACCCTTTCCTGCATGGTTTTTCTGTCAACATCATGCAAATCCTGTCAATGCTTCCTGAAAACAGCCGGACATGCCATTCCGGGTAAATAAATAAGCGATATAACCCGGCGATTTGATAGCTTTATGGAAAACAATGCCTGTAAAAACCTCAAAAAAGAGTTTTCAAGGATACCGATCAATCACAATCCGCGCTATTACCTTTGGCTTCTCCCGAACGATTCAGAAAAATCCGTCAGATGCTGCTCCGTCGGCAAACCAGTCTGACCGTTGTCATGGACAATGTCAACAAATCCCATAATCTCGCCGCTCTCGTCAGAAGCTGCGATGCTGCCGGCATTCATGAAATACATGCCGTTTCGCGCCGTAAGCACATATTTACGCGCCATAATGCAGCTGCAGGCTCAAGCAAGTGGGTGAACATCAATCTTTACCACGATATTGAAAGTGTCTACAGCAGACTCAGGGATGATGGCATGCAGGTGCTTGCGGCGGCATCAACGGAAAAAAGCGTGGATTTCAGGGAGATCGATTATACGTTACCGACGGCGCTGATTCTCGGCGCTGAATGGGATGGCATTTCCGAAGATGCGGTACGCTCGGCTGATCAATGCATCGGCGTGCCGATGTTCGGAATGGTTGAATCACTGAATGTTTCGGTTGCCGGTGCGGTGATAATTTTCGAAGCCCAGCGGCAGCGGCTGCTCAAAGGAATGTACGACCATCCGGCACTGACAGAAACGCAGATGAATCGTCTGCTGTTCGAGCACACATACCCTCGTCTGAGTGAAAATCTTCAGGAAAAAGGTATCGACTATCCCCCTCTTGACGATGACGGATATATTCTTTCCCCGGAAATATAGCATGACCAGCTTCCAGAACCGTCCTGCTTTTCGAGATGACTGTGCAATGCCTGCAGCAATTGGTCGATTTCCGAAAGCAGATGACGGTGCTCGAAAGCAAGGGCAACAAGAAAGAGAGGAAATGAAATGTGTTCGCGGCACAACTTGCGAAGCACATTGCCCATAGCCCTCACCATTACCGGAAAAAAACGACTCTCAACTCCGGCTTGCAAGGCATCTCCGCTTCCCGGAGAGAGGCTCCCGTAATGACAGGAAAAAAGGAAATCCTCCTTTTCAGTCCATTCGATATCGATCCGGAAAGGCTTGATGTCATTCATTGAACTTACCCGGCTGTTTACGAAAAAACATGTAACCCTATATGCTTATGTTACGCATTGCCGGACATGAAGCCGCGATTTTCTCTGTTACGGTTTTGAAAAAACGAAGAAGAGTGTGTCGAAAAAACGTTATCCGATTGTTCGGTCAGCCTCCCTGCAGAGTTC
>FUWD013173066.1_pt1 | contig 17238 bp, 20 predicted proteins | sample 1063281 | NCBI WGS metagenome assembly FUWD01 (sample SAMEA79048168, study PRJEB19326) | metagenome | biome: marine | reverse complement strand
CTCAATAGCCTCATCACGACTCATCTCAGAGCGCTCAATCTTAAGGCTTTGCTTGACCAGCTTTTTCATGTTCTTTTCAATCTTGGCTAAATCACCTTCTGAAAATCCATCTTTATAAGCGAAGTCGTAGAAAAAGCCATTATCAATCACCGGGCCAATGGTTACTTGAGCTTCAGGATAAAGCATCTGGGTAGCTTGCGCTAAAAGATGCGCAGTAGAATGGCGAATTACTTCAAGCCCTTCATCGTCTTTAGCAGTAATAATTGATACACTGGCATCAGATTCGATTAAATAAGAGGCGTCAACCATCTCGCCATTTACCTTGCCGGCAAGGGTTGCTTTCGCAAGGCCAGAACCGATAGACTTAGCAACTTCAAAAACGGTTAGTGCTTGATCAAAAGATTTTTCGCTACCGTCTGGCAGTGTAATAATTGGCATGATAAAAGTATCAAAATAAAAGGCTGTATTTTACCTTGATGCGGCCAGTATTTTAAGGGTTATTTAAGCCTTTCAACGTAATCAGTTTGGTATATTTCAATGTTTTATATCATTCAAAATACATCAACTAAGGCATCTTCAAAAAATCCAAAATTTTCGAGCTTTTATCAACTCTATTTTTAAGTAAGCCTTAAAAAGCTGTTAATTAGCTAAAATTCATACTAAAACAACAATAATCACACTAAAAACTCTTAAAACAAGGATTTTTAAGCAATAATTAATGATTATTTTAGATTTTTAGAAAAAAATCACCCTAAAAAGAGTGATTCTTAAAATTTACTATATTTTTAAAACTAATTAAGTGGCTTTTAGTTTTTTTACGCAACGTTTATCTGCTCAACCATCAACTGTAGCGATGTACTACCACGCCAAATGTTAATTGAGAGTTTATAAGCAACACTCACTTGTGTTGAATCCAGTGAGGCTTGGAAAAATGCAATGGCATCAAACACTTGATTGCTATTAATAGCTTTTAATCGGCATTTTAAGTGCTTTTCACCAACGATTCTTTGCTCAACAATTTCAAAATCACCAAAAAAGATAGGCTCCTCAAAGCTTTGCCCCCAAGGCCCTGCTTGTTGCAAAATTTGTGCATTGTCTAGTGAAATATCACGCGGCTCAAGTTGGCCGTCTGTTAATAATTCGACTTTAGGTATTTCGTTGTTAAGGTGAGCTTTAATTGCTTTGTTAAACTCTTGTTTAAAAGATGAAAATCCTTCTAGCTTTATGCTTAACCCTGCCGCCATAGCGTGACCACCAAATTTAAGAATTAAGCCTGGATTTTTTCGATCAACTAAATCAAGTAAATCTTTAATATGTACATCGGGGATTGAGCGAATAGAGCCTTTTAAGAAATCTCCAGATTTAGCGAATACCGCCACTGGACAGTGATAATCCTCTTTAAGCTTACCCGCAACAATACCAACAATACCTTCATGCCAAGACGGATCAAATAGGCTTAGAGCAAATTTACCTTCAGACAGCTCTTGCATATCGACAATGGCTTGCGCCTCATCTTGAATACGCGCTTGCTCTTCTTTACGCTTTTGGTTAAATTCTTCTAGCTCTTTGGCATAGCGTCTAGCATCATTCATATCATCTGTTAGCAAGCATTTGATACCGCGGGAAATGTCACTCAGGCGCCCTGCTGCATTCAGTCGAGGCCCAACTGCAAATCCCAAATCACTGGCTTGCAAGGTTTCTGGGGGCCTATTAGCAATTTCTAACAGTGCCAAAATACCGGGTGAACATTGTTTTTCGCGAATACGCTTAATGCCTTGGTCAATCAGAATACGATTATTCTGATCAAGCTTCACCACATCAGCCACTGTTCCAAGTGCAACTAAATCAAGCACAGTGCGTAGATCTGGCGATGGGATATTATTATTAGTGAAATATTGAATTTTTTGTAAGTGGGTTCTAAGTGCTGAAAACAAATAAAAACAGACACCAACACCAGCTAGATTTTTACTTAAAAATTCACAACCCTTAAGATTTGGATTAATAATGGCATCAGCTTCTGGCAGTGAGTCACTAGGCAGATGATGATCGGTGATAATGACATTAATACCTGATTCTTTAGCCAGCTTGGTGCCATCAAAACTTGAAACGCCGTTATCAACCGTAATGATTAAATCAGGCTGTTTTTCTTTGATGGCCAGTTGAACAATTTCTGGCGAAAGCCCATAACCATGTTCAAAGCGATTTGGTACTAAAAAATCTACATATTTAGCACCCATCATACGCAAAGATTTAACCGCAACGACTGAGGCAGTTGCGCCGTCACAATCAAAATCGCCAATGATTAAAACACGTTTTTGCTCTAATAAAGCTTGTTCTAATAAAGCTAGGGCTCGATCTAGTTGATCAAAATTTGGCGTGAGTAAATTTGATAAGCCTAATGATAATTGAGATTCGCTAACGCTGCGAGCGGCATAAATTTTTTTAAAAAATTGGGAATATCATCCGAATAGCTGGCAAGTAAGGCTTGGTCGATCTCTCTAGTTAGCATTACTCACCAGGCGAACATAGGCATCAAATGATTTGTCTGAACCTTGACTGCCGCCATAATAAAACGGCACGTCAATGGCGATATTAGTGCTTAATTCATCAGAACTCCAGTAAGACTTAAGCTGAGTATTTGGGAAAAATTTTTGATTAATTAATAAATCATTATCACCATATACCAAGAGTGTTTTAAGCTCAGCTTGTGTTGGCAATCGCCAATTTGACTGCTGACAAAGCTTGATATCTTTCAGTGCTTTGACATATGCCTGAGTATTGCAAGATTCAGACCAATGACAATTATGCGAATAATCGCCATTTTGGACGCCGCTTTGAGTGTTAAACCAAGTATAGGTATTTTGGGCGTTTTGCAAACCCTGGGTGGCCAACTTAACCTCCCAAACTAATTTTGATCGATCGTCTAATACACAGCTTTGCTCTAAAGAGGTATTTTTCAATATGGTGCCTCGATCAGATACTTTAAAAAGCTGGGCGTTTGCGGCACTTGTTATTGAGGTTAGGACTAAAAATATAAGGCTAAGTTTCATGATTGATTAGTTGTGTGATTCTTTTGGCACTTTCTGGCGCCATGTTAATACCATTGCGAAAATGACCGGTATTTAAAAAAACGTTATCAAACTTGGCATGTTTACCGAGCATGACTTTGGCAGATTTACTTGCCGGCCTAAAACCTGACCAATGATGCTCCACCTGAGCATTGGCAAGTGAGCTAAATCTTTGGCTAGCAAACTCATGCAATGCTTTGCGTGTTTGATCATCTGTTGATCGATCAAAGCCAACATTTTGCATGGTTGATCCTACCAGGATACGCCCATCTTGACGAGGAATAATATATCGTCCTTGATCCAGAACAATATTCTCAACTGTATCTGGTTTAGATTTGAGCACAATCATCTGGCCTTTCATGGGAAATATTTCTTCTTTTAAATCTAGCCACTGAGAACTCCAAGCGCCTGAACAAGCTAAAACACAATCTGCCAAATAGGTTTTATTACTACTCACCACACCTAATGCTTTATCGTTTTTAATTAATAATTTTTCAATCTTGACATGCTCAATAATCTTAACGCCTTTATTGACAATGTCGGCTTTGAGCGCCTTAAGCAAGCGTGGATTGCGCACTTGAGCAATCTCACTAAATAGAGCACCTTGCTGATGAGACTGGTAATTTAAGTTATAACGCTTCATCCATGCTATTGCCTCATCTGAGTCATACTCATCCATCATTAATAATCCAGACTTCAAATACTGAGGATCAAGCCCAGTATCTTCTAGTATTTGAGCACATAATTGCTCATATACAACTTGAGAGGCTAGACTTAATTCATTGGTCAAGTCGTCGTATTTCCAGGGGTAAAGTGGGGAAATAATACCGCCGCCCGCCCAAGAAGACTCTTGAGCGCAGGCTTGTTGGTCGATCAAGGTGACCTTTACGCCAGATAACGCAAGATAACGAGCACTCATCATGCCAATTGCACCGCCACCAATGATTAAACAATCACTCATGGCTTAGCCTTGTTTTGTTTAAAGTCAACCAATAATAGCAATATAACGCCTAAAGTAATAGCCGTATCGGCCACATTAAATACTGGCCAATAAAAGTCTTGATAATGAAGATTGATAAAATCGATCACAAATCCAAACACCGCTCGGTCGATTAAATTACCGATAGCGCCTGATAAAATCAAACTAAGTGCTATGAGTTTGTAAGGCTGATTTGTGCTGGTTTTTCTCATCCATAGGATGATCGCAATACTGGCTATTGTAGAGATACTTACCAAGAAGTATTGCTGCCAGCCATCTTCATCAGCCAAAAAACTAAATGCAGCACCATAATTATGCACATGGGTTAAACTGAAAAAACTCGTTATTTCAATTGATTCATAAAGCTCTAGAGAGCCGAGCACCATCATTTTGGTAAGCTGATCTGCTATCACCAATATTAAAGATAGGAAGTAATACTTGTATTGGATCATGCTTTATTGGGGTTGTATTTAATAATGGTAACAATCGGCACCACAAATCCAATAATAATAACCACCCAAAGTAAGCTACCTAATTCTGTGTAATTCTGCGCCGTTGTAATCACCCCATCAGTTACCACTTCTCGACTCACCACAAATACTTGGTTTAAGTATTTGGTAAACAAGCCACCAGCACTCAGTGCAATATTCATCAAACTTGCCATCAATGCAAACCAAGTGCCTTTTTTACCTTCGGGTGCATAAATAGCCACCAGGGTCAGCATTAGCACTTGGGCGATATAATCAAACGGAGAGGCTATAGCAGTGTCAACCAAAGCCACGGTTCGTGCATCAAAGCCTAACAGAGTATGAATATCGTAATACATAGCCACAATTGGCATTGATAGCAATGTGCCAATAATGGTTAAGAAGATGAGCACTTCGGCAATATCTCGCTTAATAATAAATTTGGCAGAAAACCACATACCTGCTAAAGCAATACCACCGCCAATGGCTGATAACTTGGCAAAGAAGGATTCGTCAAAGCCCAATACGTCAATCTCCCACCAGCTTAAACCCGCACCAACCGATGGCATGGCTCGATAAACAAAGATGATAATCATCGCCATTTTAATATGACGAATGGTGCTTGCATCCAAGTCGTTAATAAGACCAGACAACAAATACAATACTACTGATATTGAAATAACAAAAATAATTTCTTGTGAATAAGCTACGTCGTTGTAGCCCATCAGAACAATAAACACCGCAAAGATCAAGCCACCAAAGAGCACTTGCTTATTAATTGGAGAAATGGGCACAGGATTAAGCTTCACTAAGCTCACGCCTAAAATAGATAACAACGGTACAAATAAAGAAATCTGGAAAACTATTTCTCGATGATCATGAAATACGTCTGCCAATTCTCCACCAATCCAGCCCGTAATAAAGATTGCAAAGCCTAAAGATAAGCGTGCTAAAACTTGAATGGTAGCCAACTCTTGATTAATCTTTTCTTGAGGCTGGTTTTTATCAATCACCTCAGTGGTCATGGTATCTGCTACAACATCTTGCATGACAAAGCCCGTCACCGCAATCACGCTGGCAAAAATATAGACAGCTTTTTTAGAGAAATCCTCGACAATTGCGTAGTCACCCACCACGGCAATCATCATTAATGAGCTGATTGTAATCAACACCGCACCTATATAAACATAGGATTTTCGATTAGATCCAAAAATATTAACACTATCAACCAATGAGCCAAAAATCATTTTAACCGTCCACGGCACACCTAGCCATACAGCCAACTCTGCCAAATCAGAAGCTGACATATCGAGCGTGTCTTTGACCCAAAAGTTCTCAGCAATAGCTGTAAAAACACCACTACCATATGAAAAATAAATCAACAGTAAAGGGATGTATCTAAGTCTAAATGCACGAATTGGAGTTAAGAAGATATCTAACATTGACATTTAATAATTACAAGAACAGGTAGTTATTATAGGTGCTGTGTAGGTTATAATTTGTTTTTTATTAATGACATATGGGAGATTTTATGGGTTTCATGACTGGAAAAAAAGCATTGATTGTTGGTGTTGCTTCTAATCGCTCTATTGCTTGGGGTATTGCTGAAGCAATGGCTAAACAAGGGTGTGAGATTGCGCTAACTTATCAAAACGAAAAATTAAAAAAACGCGTTGATAAATGTGCCGAAGTATGTAACTCCAATATTGTTATTGAATGTGATGTCGCAACAGATGAAAGCATTGAGCAAACTTTTACAGAGCTTAAAAAACACTGGGACAATTTTGACATTATCGTTCACTCAGTTGCTTTTGCACCTCGTGAAGCACTTAATGGAAATTATGTTGAAGTGACTACTCGTGAAAATTTTGCAGCAGCGCATGACATTAGTTCATACAGTTTTACCGCACTTGCTAAATACGCTTCATCTATGCTAAATGATAATGGTGCGCTATTAACTGTTAGCTATTTAGGTGCCATTCGTGCCATCCCTAACTACAACGTCATGGGTGTTGCCAAGGCATCACTTGAAGCAAATGTGCGTTATATGGCAGCTGCACTCGGCCCTGAACGTGGTATTCGTGTTAATGCTGTATCTGCTGGCCCGATTAAGACATTGGCTGCCTCTGGTATTAAAGACTTTGGTAAGTTACTTGACTATGCAGCTAGCTCTTCAGCTCTTAAGCGTAACGTAACAACTGAAGAAGTAGGTAATGCATCTGCTTTCTTATGCTCTGATCTAGCTTCTGGTATTACAGGTGAAGTAACCTACATTGATTCTGGTTATAACTTTTATGACAAAGGTCCAGAATAATTAATTTATTCTAAATCAAAAAAAGCCTTGATATTTCAAGGCTTTTTTTTACTATTATTTATATTGACTCTTAACTTGACTTAAGATGCTTTGCATATCTTCATTCCAGCGAAATATAGTCATTCTGTCTTTATTCGTTTTAACCAAAGGTAATAAAGCGATTGGCGGCGTAGCAATAAGCAAACTATGTGTGCCTTCCTCCATAACTGTAATCTTTAAAGGAAAAAAGGGTGTCATTTCAGGATATTTTTTACTCATTAACTTCATTTCATCATATTTTCCAAAAAATAAGATACGATATTTGTCTGATTTATAATGACGCTCATTCATTGCAAAATCACATCTCTGAAGATAAGCCGCCTTGTAATTGTGTGCCTTAATAGTTTTATCAAGCGCTAACCAAGAATATGAAAATTTAGCGTTAACCCGTTCGATCAGTAGTTGATCATGACCAGCAAAAACACTTGATGATAAAATCAATCCACATAATGCTAAAACCTTAACTACCATACCGCCTCCTCAACCATTTCTTTCATATTATCAATTAATGTTTTAGCCTCACTAGAAATTTGTTCGTTGTTAAATCGCTCTATTGCATGCATATAATTCTCAAGATAGATACGCACCTTGCCATCCTCACCCTCAATGACAGTAGCCCGACAAGGTAGAATAACGCCCAATCTAGGATCAAGCTTTAAGAAATTTTTCATATTTTTAAAATTACAAAAACGAATGACCACTTGTTTTTGATCTTCTTTCGCTGCCTCTTCAAAACCTTCAAATAAAGTTCTAGATGGATAAACCCTGAAGTTGTAAGCCGCTGCAGAGTCGCGTAGCCTGTCAGTGGTTGTAGCCAGATCATGCCCACTCTCGTAAATAAACACTAAAGGCTCATCTGCAATTTCTGAAATATGATGGGTGCTGACAGGTTTTTGATGTGATCGAATATAAGCAACCAAGTCATTTGCCATTTTATCGGTAAAGTTAAACTCTTTTTCAAACGACATCATTTCAGTATCTTTAATACCTTTCATGATAATGCGCTTGATCATTTGATCTTCGGCCGCGGCCAAAAATCCTGAATTTGATAATGCAGGCGGAGAAACTTCACGATCTTTTTGCCATGAAAAGTTTTTACCCGTTCCTTCCCCACCTTGAAGTTCGGTGCCATGACATCTTAGACAATATTGCTCATAAGTATATTTTCCCGAATCAATATCACCAACAATTGGTTCAGAGGTATATATGGGCGCTTTTACACCTGCGCGTAAAAAGCGAATCAGCTTTGCAGTTTGAGCCTCTGATAAATTAAAACCCGGCATAATTCTGCCAGGACGCCCATGTCTAATTGTTTTCTTTAAATAACCATCAGAATGATTGGCAATAGTTGAACGATAAAGTGGGAGGCCGATAGAGCCATGCTGAGAAAATCCATGGCATTTTTCACAGTTTTCAGAATATATCTCTTGACCACCTGAAAAGCTTAACAAGGGTACAAATAATGCAATTAATATTAATTTAGACTTCACACGGATTCCTATTTTATTTATCTAATTTATATAGGAGTATTTTAAAAGAATGCGTAGCTAAATAAATTGATCTACATCAAGAAATAACTAAGCTTATTTAGTCAGATTAATCGTCATTGGATTAGCAGGATCTTTTGTCCATTGATGTAATGAACCATCGTAAACTTGGACGTTTTGATTGCCATATATTTCATGCAAAGCCACCCAAACAGAAGAGCATTCATACGCACTATTACAATACAGAATAACGCCAGCATCTAAATCAATATTAAGCGCATTGAAACGTGCTTTTATTTGCTGCTTAGTTGGAAAAACCATTACACCTTTCACGGGATGTAAAAACTTATAAGGAAAAACTTTAGAGCTGGGAATGTGGCCCAAATCATACACATAGCTTCGACTGTCTAACCCCACATGAAAACGCAAACTTCTAGTATCCACCAATTGAACGCCAGGATCAAGTATGGCTAATTTCACTTCTTGAATGGTGGCCAATATTTCATCATTAACGCCATTCATTTGAGTTAACTGACCTAAACTAGAAGTTGAAGCATTCGTCGTTAAATCCTCCATACTAGCGGTCCAGGCTGCATTACCACCATTTAGTAGTGCTACTTGCTGAAAATTGTAATACTTCATTTGCCAGAATAATCGTGCCGCACCTGCCACATCCCCTGGTGTTTGCCCTTGATGGGTAATCACAACAACAGAATCATTAGACACACCATGAGCCGACATAAAGCTCTCGAATTGCGCCTGATCAGGTCTCATTCGAGTTAATTCAACGCCGTCAATCGTGCGACTTACCCTAACTTTTTTAGTGTCAACAAGTTTTGCGCCAAGAATATGACCCTGTTCAGAAAAACTTTTAAGATCTTTTCGTACATCTAAAAGTACGACGCCATCAAGGTTTACGCTTAACCAATCAGTATCAATTACCGATGAAGGAACAACCAATGAATAAACAGGAAATGAAAGGACAACAAAAGAGCATATGATTGCTTGTAAAAATCTCTGCACCATGACAATTTCTTAATATAAAAACAATATGAGGGTTAGTATAGCAAACAACCAACCTTCTATAACATTAAAACTTATAGCTTAGATTTAAATACCTTAATTTCTGCTTGGGCGCGTAATGTTTGTAAGATGTTAACAAAAACCTCATTAGATTCAAAACCTAGTAACACCTTCTCAAGATTCGCTTTTGAGGCTTTAGACTTAGAAATCTTTACACCAGTTAAATTAATAACAAGCGCATTTCTTCTATCTAAACTCTGGGCACTAAAGACTGGATCGGTTTTTGGTTTTGGCAATGCAAAAACCTTGTTCACAATTGAAATATCAGCTTTAGTAGTATCACGCTTGACCCAGCCAATAGCTTCCCACTTAAGTGAGTTTTTACTCATTAGCTGATCTACAGACTTCAGATCTCCAACTTTAGAAGAAGTGGCAATTTGAGTGGCAATGTTATCAACAAAAGTTTTAGCTAAAAGACGCGTTAAATGAGTATTAATCTCACCCTTAACCTCTTTAAATGTTTTTTGACGCTGAGGTAATTTTTGTTTTAAATGTATCACAACAAAACGATTTTTATCTAACTCTAAAACTTCTGAATTTTCACCCTTGTTAAGTACAACATCGCTAAATGCTGCTTCAACAATTTTAGCATCGAGCTTAGTGCTGTCTCTATCAAAGAAATCACTCGTGTTTATTTTGAGTGACATTTGGCTAGATACTTCCTCTAGATTAGCTTCATAAGCAAGATTAGCCAATTGTTCTCTTAAGTTGTATAGGTCTTTCTGTGCTTGAGATTCGGTATAAAGCTGTGTTAACTCTGATTTAACACTATCAAAAGACTTAACAGTGCCGGCCTGAATTTTATTTAATTTAATAATATGGTACCCGAACTCAGATTTAACCAAGCCACTTAGATCGCCTTCTTGCATAGAAAATGCACTCTCTTCAAAAGTACTCACCATCACACCACGGCCAAACAAGCCCAAATCACCACCTGTATCTTTTGAGCCTGTATCCTGAGAATATTGCGCTGCTAATTTTGAAAAATCACCACCTTTGTTAAGTAAGTCTAGCACCTTGTTGGCATTTTCTTGTGTTGTTAATAGTATGTGCTGAGCTTGACGCTCTTCTTCAGTTGTAAAGCGTGCCTGTTCATCTTCGTAAAAACTAAGCAGTTCATTATTTGTAACTTCAATGGTCTTTGCTACTTCAGCTAAAGAAAGCTCTACAAATTCAATTTTGGTTTGTTCTGGTGTAAAGAATGACTCTTTTTGATTGTTGTAATAATCTTCAACACTCTTTTCATCAACATTAACTTTAGATGTGTAATCATCAGCACTTAGTTTAATATATGAAAATTCACGCTGCTGGTCATTAAGGTTTTGCAATTTTTCCAGTTGCGAAGGCAGCATAAAAGCCGAGTCTAGTAAATTATATTTAATTTGATTTTGCGTTAGCTCTTTTGATCTTACAGACTCGTATTCAGAAGGTGTATAACCATTTAGCCTTAATAGATTTTTATACTTTTCCAATGAAAATCGACCTTCATCTTGGAATAAATCATTAGTTTGGATGATAGCATTTAACTCAGAAACACTTGTAGCGTGAGACATACTTTCAGCTAACTGATCCAATAAACGTCTATCAATCATCTGATTAACAATTGACTGCTTTAAAACAGTGTCAAAATCTGTATTGTATTTCTCAGCTAAGTTTTTTTGTAGACGTCTTTTCTGTGGATTAAATTCAGCTAAAAACTCTTCTTTTGAGATTTCATCATCATCAATTGAAGCGACGACAACATTAGATGCGCCAGTGAAATATTCATTAACGCCGAATAAAGCAAAAGGAACAGTGATTAAACCGACAATTAAATAGGCTACCCAGCCTTTGGTTTTGTTTTTAATAGAACTAAGCATAATAATAAGGGGGTGGATTGATGCTTGTTTAACAAGCGTCAAAATTTAAATAATGAAAAACAAAGATTATAAACGAAAAAGTTTATAAAAAAAAAGGGTGTTTTTAGATTATTTAAATTTGATTTGAATTCGGGAGCCAATACTTGAAAAAGTAATGGCGGAGCGGACGGGATTCGAACCCGCGACGTCCTGCGTGACAGGCAGGCACTCTAACCAGCTGAGCTACCACTCCGAAATGTTTTTTTGGTGGGCGATACAAGACTTGAACTTGTGACATTCGCCTTGTAAGGGCGACGCTCTACCAACTGAGCTAATCGCCCAAAAAAACATATGCCCAACACTTAAGATTAAGCACCGGGCATATTATACTGAAAAAATCTTAAGAGTTAACTGATTCTTTAAGTAATTTACCTGCTTTAAATGCAGGCACTTTAGATGCTTTGATTTGAATCGCTGCGCCTGTTTGTGGGTTACGGCCAGTGCGTGCTGCACGGTCTCTTACTAAGAAACTACCAAAACCTGTAATTGCTACGCTATCACCTGATGATAATGCTGAAGTGATTGCACCTGTTGTTGCGTCTAATGCGCGAGCTGCATCAGCTTTTGTTAAACCTGAAGTCTCCGCAATTGCTGCTACTAAATCTGACTTATTCATTACTCTATTCTCCTATTTCGTAAATCATATTTCAATATTGAAATTTGTTAAGCTTTTGTAAAACTGCTTTTGGATGAATTATCCATTAAATACCCATACTGTCAACGGATTTTTAAAAAAAAATTGAAAACTTTATGGTTTGGTTTTTGCTGATATTTTAAGCTGTTGAATTAACGGTAAAAAACGCTCTTTCCAAATCTGTGGCGTTAGCTGTCCAATGCGCTTATCACGAACAATTCCCTGACTGTCGACAACAAAAGTTTCAGGTGTTGCGTAAACACCAAGTTCTAATCCTAACTTTCCTTGTTCGTCAAAAATAATTTGGTCATAAGGGTTTCCCAACCTATCTAAGAAAACTTGACCTTCTTTATGTGTATCTTTGTAATTAACACCAATCATATGTACAGATTTAGATTGGGCAATATTCATCAAGGTTTGGTGTTCAGCTCGACACGTTACACACCATGAAGCCCAAACATTAACCAACGTAATTTTGCCTTTTAATTGGGATTGAGTGGAGTATTTCTCACCTGAGTTAAAATCCTCTACGATTAAATCTGGAAAGGCTTTTCCAATTAAAGGTGAAGGTAGTTTTTTGGTATCACGTCCGAGTCCATCATACAAAAACCAAGCAAGGACAATAAAGATGGCTAGTGGTAGAAATTTACCCATAACTACTTTTTACTTTTCTCTAATGCATCAGCCACTTCTGGCGGCATGTAGTTTTCATCATGCTTCGCTAAAACCTCGGTTGCTATAAAGGTTTCACCTACTAATGAGCCTGTTGTAATAATACCCTGACCTTCTCTAAATAAATCTGGCAAGATGCCTGTATATTCGATTGTAAATTTATTTTTATTATCTGTCACATCAAAACTAACCAGCATATCTTTGCGGACCACACTGCCTTTAGCAACCAGGCCGCCTAAGCGAAAATTCTTGCCAATTGGTGCTTTTCCTTCGGCCACTTCAGTAGGTGAATAAAAATAATTTGTATTACTACCTAATGCTTGAAGCAATAAAGTGATAGCTAACACAGCGCCTGATAACAGTAAAGCCACTAACACCATTCTATTTTGTCTTTTAGTCATACTATAAATCCCTTAAATATTTAGAACGTAATTGTTTGATCGTATCACGATGAATACTCTTAGTTCTTATAAAAAGATGTGCAATCGTAATAAAAGTAAGTCCGTATGAAAACCAAATATAACTGGCATATTTGTCAAAGGCTAATAGCGTGAATATTTCCATTATTTCTCACCTTTCATTATTAATGTCTTTACCCAGGTTGAATTTTGTTCTCTGATTAAAATTTCGTCTCGCGATCGCATTAACACTAAAGCACCATACAAAAATTTAAAGGCAAAACTAATAAGCATCAATGCAATAAACATATCTATTTGCATTGATACTTTATTAACACCAATGGAGGCGCCTTGATGCAGGCTATTCCACCATTTAACTGAGTAATAAATAATAGGAATATTAACCAAACCTACAATCGCTAAAATAGAGCTGGCTTTAGAGGCCGTTTTTGGGTTATCAAAGGCACTATTAAGAGAGATATAGGCTAAGTATAAAAATAATAAAATAAGCTCTGAAGTTAAACGCGCATCCCAAACCCACCAAGTGCCCCACATAGGCTTACCCCATACAGAACCTGTTACCAGTGCTAAAAATGTAAAAGCAGCGCCAATCGGAGCAGAAACCTTAGCCACAATATTGGCTAGTTTAATTTGCCAAATAAGGCCAATAGCGCCAGCAATCGCCATCACGATATAAATAAATAAACTCATCCACGCAGCAGGTACATGTACATACATAATACGCACACTATCGCCTTGCTGATAATCAGGCGGTGATACGATTAACGCCCAGTACAAGCCCACCAAAGTTAGGGCGATAAACGGGTACAAAAACCAAGGAATAATCTTGGCACTAGTTTGATAGAAATTTTTAGGGGAGGCAAATGCCTGAATCCATTTCCACATAATAAATAATAATTAAAATTTGAGAATTATTTTAAGGATTTTTTAGCTACATTGTTGCGTAAATAAGTCGGTAATGGCAAATTACCATCCAACGATCCGCCACTTTTAATGTGTGCCAATGCTAAATCAATTAAATTTTCTGCTTTGGGATAAAAATCAGCATGACAAGTATCTACCCCTGTTGCATCCGTTAACTCTTGCTCATAAGCGCCCCAACCAGTGCCTACGCCAATATGGTCAGAATCAAGCTGTGGCAACTCATTAGGCTTACTTAGTGTTTCATTGGTAAAGACACCTTGATTATAAAGCCCCCAATAAACCTCGTTCATGCGAGCATCAAGTACCACAGCGACTTTGTTAACTTGGTATTTTTTGCTGGCGCCATAACCAACCAGCTCGAGAGTAGAAATTCCTAAAGTAGGAATATCAAAAGCTAAAGACATTCCCTGCACTACGCTCACACACATTCGAACCCCGGTAAATGCCCCTGGGCCTTTCGTATAAACAATTAAATCAATGTCAGAAACATTCAACCCCGTTTCATCAAGCACTTCATCACACAAAGGCAAGATTAAGCCTGAGCTTTTAGGCACATCTTTTAAATATCGTGATGTTTTATTTGATTGACTATACAAACTAACCGAACAAACTTCCGTACAAGTATCAATAGCAAGAATATTTTTCATAAGCTTATTTTACAATCTTTTTATACTTATTGTATAAGTGCAAAATCAAATCTCTTCGCTTGGCCAATCTTTGCGGATGTTTAACTGGGTGATAATAACCTGGCCCTTTCACTAAAGCCACTAATGTTGCTATCTCTTCTGGGCTTAATAATGCTATTTTTTATTAAAATAAAATTGCGCTGCATCACCAAACCCATAGACTGGCTGAGACCCCTTTTGCCCTAGATAAACACTATTCATATAGCGATTAAGAATAAACTCCTTATCGAAAGACGCTTCTAGCAACAGCGACATTAAACCCTCTTTGATCTTACGCACAATAGTTTGCTCCCTGGTTAATAGAGAATTTTTAATCAACTGTTGAGTTAGTGTACTGGCGCCTCGAAGTGGCTTGCCATGCATCCAGTAATTTCGTAAAACTCTGATAATTTCTTTAAAATCTACGCCTGAATGTTGAAAGAATGACTGATCTTCTGTTAATAAAAGCATATTAATTGCCACTTTAGATTGCTGTTCGTAACTAATTTTTTCAACCTTATTAAAGTTATAAAAATGATCATTAACCAAGGTATTAAGATACAACAAATACCCAGAAAATAAAAATCCTCCTATGAGAATCAAATACTTAATCCATCGACTAAAATTGAAATTATTAAACAATTGCATTATTATTTTTTAATATATTAATTGAATTTTAACAAAATCTCTTGAATATAGTCACTTTACAAGTATTAATAAAAAGTAGACTTAATAATTGTGAAAAACACCCAAGTAGTATAAAATACGTGGTTCCCTTGCTTGATCACATGGTGTGGCAGGCTATTTTAATAACCATAAGGAGATACAACTCATGAGACATTATGAGATTACACTTATTGTGCACCCTGACCAATCGGCTCAGGTAAGTACAATGATGGATAACTACAAAGAAATCATCACAACAGGTGGTGGACAAATTCATAGAGAAGAAGACTGGGGCCGTAAGCACCTAGCTTACCCAATCAACAAAATTTATAAAGCGCATTACTTATCAATGAATATTGAATGTGATCAAGATACGCTTGATAAGCTTAACTATAACTTCCGTTTTAACGATGCAATCCTTAGAAACTTAATCCTTTCTGAAGATAAAGCGATCACTGAGCCTTCAATTATGATGACTGCTAAAGACGAAGATAAAAATCCAGTTAGACAATAGGAGAATATTATGGCTAAGCAACAAAAGAAAAAGCGTAGACCTCTAATTAAAGTTAATTCTTTTTGTCGTTTTACAGCGGCAGGTGTTACCAAGATTGACTATAAAGATGTTGATACATTATTAAAGAATATTGATGAAAGTGGCAAGATCACTCCATCAAGAATGACAGGTACGAGCGCTAAATTTCAGCGTCAGTTAACGACTGCCATTAAGAGAGCTAGATTTTTAGCTCTTATTCCTTACACTGATAAGCACAAGAAATAGGAGACCTGATCATGCAAGTAATTTTATTAGAAACAATTCAAAAATTAGGCACTTTAGGCCAGCTAGCTAACGTTAAAGCAGGTTATGCACGTAATTTTTTAATCCCTCAAGGTAAGGCTAAGCCAGCAACAAAAGCTAACTTAGCTGAATTTGAAGTATTAAAAGCAGGTTTAGAAGCCAAAGAAGCTGCTTCGCTTAAAGATGCAAAAGCTATTGAAACTAAAATGGCTGGTATAGTTTGTACGATTAGCGCTAATGCAGGAGACGAAGGTAAATTATTCGGCTCTATCACAACAGCTGATATTTCAGCTAGCTTGGCTAGTGCAGGTTTTGAAGTCGAGAAACGTAACGTTAACATGCCTGAGGCTATTCGCCACACAGGTGAGTATGATGTTAGTGTCACTCTACATTCTTCAATTTCAGTTGCTATTAAAGTAGTCGTTGAAGCGCAAGAAGAAGAGTAAAAATTTAGCTTAAAATTGAGTTAAAATTAAGAACCCTCGCAAGAGGGTTTTTTATTCTTTAGACAAACCTATGAACATCGAAAACATAAAAATTCCACCTAACTCACTCGATTCAGAACAGGCTGTTTTAGGCGGACTACTGCTGCATAATGATGCCTGGGACCAGGTTGCCGACATTTTAACTGAGGTTGATTTCTACAATGCCTCTCATCGAATTATCTTTGAGGCTATCTCCACCCTACTTCATCATGATCGTCCAGCAGACATTCTTACGGTTAAAGAGCATGTTAAAAAAACGGGCAATGAGGAAACTATTGGTGGTTTTGTTTATTTGGCTCAAATTGCTGAAAACACGCCCAGTATTTCAAACATTGAAGCTTATGCCAAACATGTTCGTGAGCTAAGTGTCTATCGTCAACTTATTGTTGCCAGTCATGAAATTGCAGATACGGCTTACAATCCAAAAGAAATGGAAGTTCAGCAACTTATTGACCTTTCTGAAAAGAAAATTTTTGAAATTGCTGAGCAAGTAACTCGTGGTAAAAAAGATATTGTTAACGTTAAAGATATCATCAAGGATGTTGTTAATCGCGTTCATGAAATGCAAGAAACTGAAGGTGTTACCGGTTTGGAAACCGGCTTTAGCGAGCTAGATAAACTCACCTCAGGACTTCAAAATGG
>FUWD012814610.1_pt1 | contig 17264 bp, 19 predicted proteins | sample 1063281 | NCBI WGS metagenome assembly FUWD01 (sample SAMEA79048168, study PRJEB19326) | metagenome | biome: marine | reverse complement strand
TGCCGGCGACCACGTCACGATAGAGCGGAAGGCCCTCAAGCTCCCGGAGCACGGATTCATTGCGTACTACCACGACTTCCGGCTTCAGCAGTTCCTGCAGGATTTCGGTGATGAGGGGCAGGTGGAGGTCCATTCCGGCAGAGAATGCCTGCAGGACGATGCCCTTTGCAAACCGGTCCACGATAAGTCCCGGCAGACCATCGGACTCTCCGTGCACAAGACGCCAGGCATCAGTGTCGTCCAATTGGTATACCTTCTCTCTGAGGGCGAGGGCCTCGGTGAGCTTGCGGAGGAAAAAATCCCTGTCAGGCAGTTCTTCGCCGCGGGTGAGCAGACGGAAGGAGATGAGTGAGTTGGGATTGTAGAAGCCTGCCCCTACAAGCTTTCCTTCATGGGTGTGCAGTCGGACGGTTTCCCCGGCGGCGATGTCGCGGGGAAGTTCCCTGAGTTCATTGCTGAATACCCAAAGGTGTCCCTTCTGGATTCTGCGGTGTTCTTTCGGTTTGAGATGTATGGAATGCATGTCGCGGTTGTAGGGTTGTGGTTTTGACGGTGGTGTTTTTTAGGGTACACTTGAAAAAACACCTGTACTGCAATGTGCTTTACAGGATGCTGTTTTCAAAGAGGATAATGAAGCTTCGTCCCCCTATGGTGACGCGAGCACGAAAAACGGAAGGTGATGATGCGTAAAAACGGTGTTTTGGCGTGGGCTCTCCTGCTTGCGCTTTCGGTTATTGTTTCCGGCTGTTCGGGTTTCCGGACGGTGTCCCGACAGGAGCTGCCTCTCGGAGAAGCAGTGCTTTCAAAGGGGGATGCGGCCCTGTACCAGCGAGTGCGGGCATCGGCGCCCTTCATCACCTCGGTTGACGGCTACGCCGATGTATGGCTCAAAACCCTGAAGCATCGTCACAAGGTCTATTGCAGCATACGGGTGAACAGGGGGGGGGAGTCTCGCATGCTGGTAAGTGCCGGGTTCATCGGCCTGCCTGTCGCCGATATTTTCATCGGCCGGGATTCGGTGCTGGTGCACGATATGCTCCGTAACCGCTATTTCAGCGGCGGAAACAACGAGCGGAACCTCGAAAAAATACTCGGCGTCAGTTCGGGGCCGATGCTCATTTCAGGTTCGCTGCTCGGCCTTATGGACATCCCTGAGCCTGCCGGGGCCATCCGTTCTGTGCAGAAGGGAGACGGACTCGTCTCTTTCAGCATTGCATCAGGGTCAGGGGCGAAGGTGGTTGTCGCAGATTCCGCCTCCGGTACACTTCGTGCGCTTCAGGTAAAGGACGGCGCGGGGCGGCTCACGAGCGAAATGCACTTCAAGGACTTCGAGGCCTGCATGGTGGACGGTAAAAGCGCCATGGTGCCCCGCACAATCGAAATGGTGCTGCAGGGTGATGAGGGAAAGGGAGAGCGACAGCTGGTCATCTCCTATGACGAACGCGCATTCAATCGTAGAAACGGCTCTATGCGTCCTGTCGTACCCGATAACGCGAGGGTTGTGAGTCTTGAAGAGTCGGACGGAGTGCCCTGGCTCTAAGATGACATGCCGGCATGTGCTTTATCGGCGCTGTGTTCAACCCAGAAAGTGATGCCATCAAAGAAAGGGGGGCTTGCGGAGTATGCTTGGCTTTGGGTAATTGAAAAACCCCCGCGGGTGAGGCGAGGGTAGGGGGTCGGTCAATCAATGGGGAATCTGCTTGTCATCGTAATGCCCTTTGGCCTCGATGATATAAACGGGTACGGTGTTGTCAATAATCTCATACACGATACGATGTTTATTGCTGAGGTGTCGTGACCAATACCCCTTCAGATTCCCTTTGAGTCGCTCTGGTTTGCCTGTCCCGGTTCTTGGATGATTCGCCAGCACTCTCTGGATATTTACGAGATTTTCTTGATGCGTTTAGCATTTCCGGTTTTGTATGACGCCGCCAGATGAGCTTTTTCGAGATCGGAAGTTACGAGAGAATACTTTCCCATATGTTATTGGGGTTTTTGATCGTAACGCACCGTCCTGCTTCTATGTCGGCTTTTCCCTGACGGATAGCGTTCAGCACCTCCGGCTGTTCAAAATACTTCTCGTTCTTCGCTGTCTTTTCTGCGCGGCTCTCATTAACGGCATCAAGGGTCTACGAAAACAGCCGCTTGTTCCTGTATCGGACCGGTACCTGCTCCTGTTTTGTTGTGGCAGGTTCAAGGTACTTGCCCATATTCCGCCGTAATTCTGTGCTGGTGATTTCTATCATGGATCAAGTATTCACAAGGTTTGTAAGTAAGGCAGGAAAAGAACGGCTTCATCTACAAAATAGTTCAGAAAGCATACCCCGCCGTCGCCTCCAGAAGCCTCACTTACCCCACCGGCTATGCATGATCGGCAACTTTATCCCGGTGCCGGCTGTCGTGAATCTATGCGTCCTGCCGTACCGGATAAAGCGAGGGCTGTGAGTCAGGAAGAGTCGGATGGGGTGCCCTGGCTCAAAAAAAAGGTGCCCTTTCAAGGGGCACCTTTTCAGCAGGCTATTGGTATATTCCTCAGCGTGCAGCCGTGTAGTTTTCTTCGGCAAATTCCCAGTTGATGAGGTTGTCGATGACGGCTGCCGTGTAATCCGGTCTGCGGTTCTGATAGTCGAGGTAGTAGGCATGTTCCCACACGTCAATGGTGAGGATCGGCTTCATGCCTTTTGTCATGGGGGTTTCTGCATTGGCTGTTTTGGCAACCTTCAGGGTACCGTTCTCCAGCACGAGCCAGGCCCATCCGCTTCCGAACTGCGTCGCTGCGGCATTCTTCAGCTCTTCACGGAATGCATCGTAGCCGCCGAAATCCTTTTCTATCGCTTCAGCAAGTTCACCGGAAGGCTTTCCACCGCCGTTCGGGGTGAGGCAGTTCCAGTAGAAGCTGTGGTTCCAGGCCTGCGCTCCGTTGTTGAATACCCCGATTTTGGACGAGTCGCCGGCCGTCTGGGCAATCACATCCTCAATCGGCATTTCATCAAGTGGCGTGCCGCCGACGAGGTTATTGTAGTTGGTGACATATGCCGCATGGTGCTTGCCGTAATGGAAGCTTAGGGTTTTAGCGGAGATGTGGGGCTCAAGGGCATTTTCCGCCCAAGGGAGCGCTGGTTGCTGGTAGGCCATGATGAAGTGTGTTTTTTATTGTTTTTAAGAGAGGTTGCCGAGCCTTTGCTATAGGTGGATTATATTGTGCCGTATGCGTTTACTGCGCATGATTAATAAATGATAAACTTTTGAATTCCGGATTTAGTTTCTTAAATCTTGAAAAATCATTTTCGGCCGTCTCTGCCCTGAGGGATGACGGCTGCTTGCTTCAGGCACCTTCAACACCGTATCCGAACCGACAGATGAAACCGAGCCGTTCCCTCCGCATGGTTCTTGCAGCCCTTTTCCTCCTTCCGCTCCTCGGCGGATGCCAGGGAAAGCCTTCCTCAACACTGGACGCTGACGATGTCCGGTTCAGCGAGTTTTACAGCGAGTATCTCTTGACCTCCGGCGTATCGGAAGATACCGGCGGAGCCATCACTGCGGATCTCGATTCCGCAACCCTTGCCTCGATGCTTGAGCGCCACAGTCTCAGTATGGAGAAGCTCAAAGCGAAGAGTGATTTGTACCGGACTGACCCCGAGCGATGGCAGAAGGTGCTAGTCCGTGTCCGGGAGAATATCCGAAAGAAAGCGGACGCGCCCAAATGACCCCATCGCATCCGTTCCTTGTCGGTGTCACCGGCGGCATCGGCAGCGGCAAGTCCACGCTGTGCCGTTTTCTGGAAAAGATGGGCTGCGAACTGTTCGAGGCTGACAAGGTCGCCCGCCAGCTGCAGGTTTCTGATCCGGAAATTATGGAGGGCATCAAATCCCTTTTCGGCAAGGACGTTTACTCTAAAACCCGTTCCGGCAAGCTCAGTCTCGACAGGAAGCGCATCGCAAGGGAGGTGTTTTCCCATCCCGCAACGCTTGGGGCGCTCAATAACCTTATCCACCCGAAAGTATACAACGCATTTCGCCAGAGGGCGCTTGAGGCCTTCGGGCGGGGGACGGCGATTCTTGTCATGGAGGCAGCCATCCTGTTCGAGACGGGTCGTGCCGCAGACCTCGATTTTGTTGTTGTCGTCGCCGCCGACACCGAAACCCGCATCAAACGGGCGGTCACGAGGGGGCTCGGCACCCCTGAGGACATACGGAAGCGCATCGCACTCCAGTGGCCTCAGGAGATGCTGGTTGCGCGGGCGGACTATGTGGTGTACAACGACATCGGGAAGACGAAGCTCAAAGAGGAGGCCGGGCGGCTGTACAGCGTTCTTGTAGAGGCCGCGGCTTCAGGCCCGGATTGCCAGAGCAAGCGCCGGTAGCGATACCTTGTAGCGGTAGGAGGTGCCTCCGTGCGAATCCATGAACTCCTCATGGCGGTGCGCTATGCCGTAACGCCGGAGTTCCCTTGTGAGAATGCGCAGTCCGAACTGGAGGTTGTACTCGTCCATTGTTCCGCAGTCAAGGAACAGCAGCTTCAAAGAGCTGAGCGCAAGGCGGTGCTCTTCGCCCTGCAGCATCTGCACCGGATCGAACCCGATCCACTCCTGCCAAACCTCTTCAATCGTTTCCGCGGTTTCGGGATCGAACGGCAGACGCATGTTTTCCGGTGCTTGCCGGGACCTGTCGGGCGAATAGGCTGCCGACATGGCGAGCAGGTCAAGCAGCGCGAACTCTCCCTGCGGGGGTTTCGGTGAAGCGAAGTAGCGCTCGTAAAATGCGGCGATGTTTCCGTTGTATCGTTCAAGTATCCTTGCGGCAGCGGGGAAGTTCGGCCTGTATGACAGGTCGAAGGCCATGTCGCCGCTGTGGCATGCAGCCGCAGAGAACACATCGGGGTGGCGCATGGCGAGCCGGAGTGCACCGAACCCTCCCGATGATTTGCCCGCGACTGCGCGGTGTTCACGTCCGGGCAGTGTTTTGAGATTCCGGTCTACAGCGCCGACGATCTCTTCAACCAGATAGGTTTCATACTTCCCCGTTGCCGCGGAGTCGACATACTGCGAGCCGCCGTAGCGCGTCATGCAGTCCGGCATGGCGATGATGGTCTCCTCCATCGTTCTTTCGCCGATCAGCCGCTCGGCAATTTCGGGAACCGAGGGCGTCATGAACGAGTAGTTGGTGAACGAGGCTCCGCTCGAGGCGAATCCGGCCAGGAGGTAGATGACGGGAAACCGCTTTTTGTCGTCGTAGGAGGGAGGGAGGTAGACCGGCATCAGCCGCAGGGAGGGATCGCCGAGCGGGTTGCCCTCCAGGGTCTTTCCCTGTACAGGAAGATTGATCAGACGGGGCTGATGTCCAGTAGTGCTGGTCACGAGCGTTTCAAAGCTGCGTTGTTGCGGTTGACATGCGCTGAAATCAGGATGCTTGCCTCATAGAGCAGGATGAGCGGTACGCCGATCACCAGCTGGGTGACGATGTCGGTCGACGGGGTGACGAGTGCCGCGACAATGAGCAGGGTGACAATGGCATGGCGCCGGTAGAAGCGCATGAAAGCCGGAGTCAGCAGTCCGATCTTGGAGAGTATATAGGAGATGAAGGGGAGCTCAAACACCAGCCCTGCGGTCAGGAGGGTGCCGATGAAGAAGCTGGCATAGTCCTGGACGGAGATGTTGTTCTCGATCAGGGGGGAGCCGAACGAGGCGAAAAAGGCCAGAGAGACCGGAAGGAACACGAAATAGCCGAACATGATGCCGAGGAAAAAGGAGAGCGAGATGAAGAGGATTGAGAATCGCCCTGCCGAACGCTCATGTTCATGCAGCCCCGGCGCCACGAACTGCCATAGCTGGAGAGCAAGAAAGGGGAACGAGACGATGAAGCCCGAAAAGAACACCGCCTGAAGATAGATCGATATCTGGCCGTAGGGCACAAGGTTCTGGAGCTGGAGGGTGCCGCTGCTTCTCTTGAGGGGGCCGATCAGCACGTTGTCGACGAGGAAGTCGGAGTATAAGGCCGAGAGGCCGGTGGCGAGGGCCAGGACCAGTGCCGAACGTATGAGTCTAGTTCGGATCTCGTCAAGATGTTCGATGAAGTGCCCCCCGCCTTCAGCATTGTCCTCCTGAGGGTCTTTCAGCTCATCGGCGGACGTTTTCCGGCCGTTGCCGACGGCAGCCAATGCCGGATCAATCGGTGTGAGGTCGAACAGCTCTCCCTGGTTTACATCGGGAGCGGGTTCAGGCGGCGTGCTGCCGTTTCCGACGGACTCGGCTTCTGCTGGCGGGGTCCCGGGCCGGGTGCCGTCCTGTTCAGTCCCTGAATCAGGGGGGGGTATGGAGGGTTCTTCGTCCTTCTTCATCGCTCGGTTCTCTGTGGAGGTGGTCGCTCGGGAGTCATGGCGCAGCTTTCAAAACATAGCAACAAAGATGCACGTTGGCAAACATTGTTTCCTGCTCGCTCCGATAGCGGCATCGCCCTGTGGTGCGCTACATGCCGCGTCGTTATTTTATTTGCATGCGGAATCGCGATATTTGTAAATTGCAGGGCATTGTATCGTCCTTTCACCCATTAAGACCGGGGAGCTGTTGAATATCAATGAAGTAACGGCATCGGTGGCCGATGAACTCGAGATTTTCCGGAAGAAGTATCGGGAGCTGCTGCATGCCCAGAATACACTGGTCGACAAGGTTACCCGGTACGTGCTCCGCCAGCAGGGCAAACAGATCCGGCCGGCGATGGTCCTGCTTTCCGCCGCAGTCTCGGGAGGCGTGACGGATGCGACCTACCGTGCCGCCATCATGGTCGAGCTTCTGCATTCGGCTACCCTGATCCATGACGACGTTGTCGACGGCGCCGAGATGCGCCGGGGGCTTCCCTCTATCAATGCGATCTGGAAAAACAAGATTTCCGTTCTCATCGGCGACTACCTCCTCTCCCGGGGCCTGCTCTATTCGCTCGACTCGGGTGACTACGGATTTCTGCATCAGGTTTCTGATGCAGTACGCCGCATGAGTGAAGGCGAAATTCTCCAGATACAGAAGACCCGGAGCCTGGACATCACCGAGGAGGACTATCTTTCCGTCATTTCCGACAAGACGGCTTCCCTCATTGCCTCCTCCTGCGCCATGGGTGCCCTCAGCGCAACGTCGGACGAGAAGAGCATACTCGCCATGAAGCGCTATGGGGAGCACCTGGGGCTTGCCTTCCAGATCCGTGACGATCTTCTTGATTATACCGGCGACTCAAAAAAAACCGGCAAGGAGATGGGCATCGACATCCGCGACAAGAAAATCACCCTGCCGCTCATCCATGCTCTCTCGAATGCTGCCCCCTCCGAAGCGAGGCGGATCCGCTCCATCCTGAAGAACTCCGGAAAACGCGCGCTGAAGCGGGGCGAGGTTATTGAGTTTGTGAAGCGTATGGACGGGCTCACCTATGCCGCAGGCGTGGCTGAACGCTTTGCCGACGAGTCGAGAGCTGCCCTTCAGCCATTTCCTGAGGGAAAGGCAAAGACGGCGCTTATGAACCTGGTCGATTTTGTAATGAACCGCCAGCACTGAGCTTGCCGCGCTATCCTGGTGCGGCCAGAAGCGCTCCTTGTGCTTTTATGAACCTGATTATGATTTTCTCTTGTTATGATGAAAAAAGCCGGACTGATTTTTCTTATAGTTTTTCTTGTTGCCGGGGTTATAGACAGGGTGATCATGCCCTGGTACGTTTCCCTTGGCAGTGCTGTCACCGTTCCCGATGTGACAGGCCTCCAGTATGACGATGCAGCTTCCAAACTGCGTTGGGAGGGGTTCGATCCGAGACAGCGCTACCACGTGAAGTACATAAGCGGCGTGGACTCGACCATTGTCTTATCTCAGTCGCCTGCCGCCGGCCAGAGGGTCAAAAAGGGGCGTGACATTTATCTCGTGTTGAACAGGAGGGAAAAACCGAGTTATCCCATGGCCGATCTCGTGGGACGCATCCAGTCCGATGCACTGCAGACCATGGCGCGGATGGATATCGCCATTGACGACGTGCAGATCAGCCCCGTCCGCAGCCGCGATGAGGACGGACGGGTGCTCTCCCAATCAGTTCCGGCAGGGGTATCGGTCAAGGCCGGTTCATCGGTTTCGCTGATAGTGGGACGCTTCGAAGAGTCGGATGAGGGAATGGAGAAGCTTATTGTGCCTGACGTGCTCGGCATGTCGCTTTCACAGGCCGACAAGGTCATTACAGAGGCTGGTCTCAAGCGGGGTAGGGTGACGAAGGAGTATTCCGCGATTCTGGTGCCGAACACCGTCATCAGCCAGCGTCCCGCGGTCAGCGCCTATGTATCCCCGGGGCAGGCCGTCGATCTTACCGTGGTGACCGCTGAATAGTATTGCACCGCCAGACTTGTAGCGGTTAGCGGTAGTTGGCTTTTTTGTATTCGTCCCTCAGCCCCTTGATTCCGGTCGTGCGGTCGTTTCCGTCGCTGATGATCCCGAAGTATTCCAGCACGATGCGGATGACGAGCCAGATGCCCGCCAGCAGCAGTTGCAGCGATGTAAGGATGGTAAGGAGGGCGTTTTTGATCATGCCGACATGCCGGGGTGGGTTGGTGTAGGTCGTTTAAGGATGATAACAAAAAAAGAGGCTGTCTCAAAAGGACAGCAACAGACACAAACGGGCTGCCTGCAATGGCGGCCCTTTTTCGTCACTCATCATTCCTTCGTCACTCCTGCGTCACTCATCCGTCAGTCATTGTTATGAGCTACTGAGGCTGGTGGTCCTCAGGACCCGCATCTCAGTACATCAAGGGTATGCTGTGAACGCAAAAAAGGCTGTCCCAGCGTTGATTCTGAGACAGCCTCTTTTCGATTGGGGCCCGTTTCCGGAGCTTATCCCTGAACGATGCACTCTGCAGGGCAGACTGCTGCACAGGCGGGAGCATCGGCGTAACCGGCACACTCGGTGCAGGTTGCTGCGTCGATGACGTAGATGTCGTCGCCGGCTGAAATTGCGGTGACCGGGCATTCGGGCTCACAGGCGCCGCAGTAGGTGCATTCTTCGGTAATGTAGAGTGCCATATTGACTTCCTCGCTTAAGAGTTGTTAAAACAGGTAAAAAAGAACGATTCAATACAAGTTTATCAATATAAGATAATTTCCCGCCCGAAAAAAAACTCCGCGCGCCTTTTCCTCCGGTTTCGTTGTACGAAGGCTACCCGCGAGTGCGATCCCACATGCCCCGAAGGTGGAACATCGGCTCATACTTTGATGATGCAGTCGACCGGACAGACGGCCACGCATGCCGCTTCATCATGGTAGCCGATGCAGTCGACGCATGCGGCTTCATCGATGACGTAAATCTCTTCTCCTGCCGAAATCGCATTGACAGGGCATTCGGGTTCGCATGCAGCGCAATAGGTGCATGTCTCTGTGATGCGGTGTGCCATGGTGGTTCTCCCTCTTTTAGATTGTCGATGTTCCTCCCGGCTACGGGAGGCAGGCTTCGTCAGTTTACAACAGCACCCGCCGGCGCAGAGTTCCTGTCCTTGCTTGGTGCAATTACGAAGTATTTGTTCATGTCCACGAATGGGGCTACATTTAAAGACGGAGCTTTCCGCCAGATTTTTCCCCCTCACGGAATGGAACGATGCAGTGTTTCACATCTTCCCGTTACCCGCCTTCCCGAGTGGTCGGTCCGGCATGGATCAGCCGGCTACGTCAAGGAGATTTCGGTTATCGGCAATGACATCATCCACAGCAGGGTGGTGGCCGACGTGCCGGTTGTGCTGGATTATATGGATAACGATCTCATCCATTCGGTCATTGACAGTCCCGTGCTTCGGGGCAGCCCGATCCACTGGATCTGGAACCTCCAGGATGTCGATGGTATGTCATGGGGCTATAAAAAAGACATCACCAATCTGTTATACCGGTGGTCTCCGAGCTTGAGGCTGATCGTGTTCTATAACCTTCGCCCGTCGTTCAGGACCATGATGGAGACTGCCGCATCGGTGGTTCCGGCTCAGATTGAGGTCATCTTTGCCGACAGTTTCAAGGACGCGGTGGAAAGCACCCTTGCCTTTAAGAGCGGTACCCTGCCGCAAGCGTCGTTCTGGGGCACTTCAAAGGATGAGGGGCATGCCCGCCTGCAGGAGTTTCTTTGTGCCGTGGCAAAGATGACATGGTTCAATATGCTTGATCAGGTTGTTCCTTTTCCGGCCGCTGACAGTCCATACTATCCGTTTCTTCGCTCCATTGCATGCATGCAGGACGACCTTCGCTCAAGAGCCGCCGAGCATCAGGCTGAGATGGCGGACCTCCGCCGCTCCTATGAGCAGCGTCTCGATCGGAAAAAACACCACATGAAGGCGCAGATGGAACTGCACCGGCAAGCCCTTCAGGGATTTGAAGAAGAACGATCAAGGCTGCTGTTGCAGTTGTGTTCGCAGGAACAAAAGTTGGAGAGTGTTTCGCGTTCGGTCGCCGAGAAAAGGGCTGCGCTTGCTGCGATTGCCCGAAAGGTTATGGCGCTGGAGGACGATGCGGGGCGGGGTGCGGGGATTGCTGCGACATGTCGATCGTTGTTTTCCTCCGGAAGCTCCGCTCCGATTGCGGATGCTCAGGCGGGCATTCGTTTTGCCGAACGGGACCGGGCCTTCATCACACTTCTGGAGAAGATCCATCCGAGCCTTACGCCGCGGGAGCTTCAGACGTTGCTTCTCATGAAGCACAACACTACGAACCGGGAACTGTCGGGCATGATGGGTGTTTCTGCGCGCGGAGTGGAGAGCCTGCGCTACCGCATCCACAAAAAGCGCGGCATCGGCAGGCACCGCTCGATCAAGTCCTACCTGCTGGAACTGTCTGAAGGGTAGGGGAAGAGCAGTCGGAACGTGGCACCTTCTCCAGGCCGGCTTTCCGCCCGTACCGTTATTCCCTGCAGGTCCGCCAGTTTTTTGACGATGGAGAGCCCTAGCCCCGAACCTCCCGAACCGATGCTTCTGGACGCGTCGACCCGGTAGAATCGCTCAAACACCGCCTCGAGCTTACTTTCCTCGATGCCCTTCCCCATATCGCTGATGGTGCAGAACGGCAGTCCGTTTTCCGTGCCGGTTCTGATTGTGACCGTTCTTGACCGGGGGGAGTAGTTCACAGCATTGGCGATGATATTGTCAAGGATGATGCCGAGCATTTCCCGATCAGCCGCTACGATGAAGCTTGACTCCTCTGGAACCCGGATGCTGATTTCCTTTTCTCCGGCGCGCGATTCCTGTCGCTCAGCTACCTCACGGATGAGTGCATTGATGTCGATGGAGCGGAGGGTGGCGGATACCTCTCTGGCATCGTGGCGTGCAAGCAGGAGGAGTTGCTCTATGAGGCCTGCCATGCGATGCAGCTCCAGCAGACAGAATCGGATGCGCTCTTCATAGTGCTCCCGCTCCCTTGGACGGCGGATGAGCACCTCCAGGGTGCCCTGCACTGCAGAAAGTGGGGTTTTCAGTTCGTGGGATGCGTCTGCCGTGAACTGCTTTTCCCGGTTGAATGCCTCCTGGAGGCGGTCGAGGAGCGCGTTGAACGTTGCAGAGAGCCGGTAAAGCTCATCACGGTTCGCTGGCAGGGGTATGCGGCGCTCGAAATGTTCCCTGGTGATGTTTTCGGCTGCCATGATTGCTTCTTCGACCGGTCGGATGCTTTTGGCTGCAATGGCGCGGGTGAGGGCGAAGAGGGTTATGAGTATGGCTGGAAACGACAGCATGAGAACACTTCTGAGGTCTAGGAGCATGGCGATGGCGTCCCCGAGAGGACGCGCCACGCTGATCCATCTGGGTTGAGGGTCTCCGTTACCCTCAACCGGGAGCTGGATCTGCCGGACCGCAAGCCCGCCGACCGTCGTGTTGAAGTAGATGGTAGCGGTGGAGCCCGTCTTTACCTGAAGGGCGTTCAGTCCCAGATTGCCGGAGCGGGAGATGGGGGTGCCATCGGCAGCGGAGTACTGTATGAACTCCGTCCTCAAGCGTTCACGGCGGTGCTTGCGGTGCTCATCGTCCTCTTTTTCCCGGTCAGAATCCTCCATTTCCATCGGGCGCCGGTCATTCAGGCGTCCATCCGTGATGCTCACAACCCTTGCGGCCGCCATCGTCAGCTCCTGGTCGAAGTGCCGGTAGACCACACCCTCTACCATCAGGTAGACCGTGGTGAAGACCAGTGCGATGAGCACGGCTGTGGCTGCGGTGTAGTATACCGCTATGCGGTTCCGAAGACTCACTCGTTACTCTTCTCCTCGTTGTTTGCTTCAGGTGTTCGGATGACATAGCCGACCCCGCGGACGGTCTTGATGAGGCCCGTGCATCCTGCGGCTTCGAGTTTGCGGCGGAGAAAATTGACATAGACGTCGATGACTGAGGTGTCAGCATCAAAATGGATGTCCCAGACATGCTCGATGATGCGGCTTCTCGTACAGACCCTGTCAAGGTTCCTCAGGAGGTATTCAAGCAGGGCGAACTCTTTGGGTGTAAGGGTGAGATCATGCCGATTGCACCCTGCCCGGTGTGTTTCCGGATCGAGCCAAAGTGCACCTGCAGTGAGCGGGCCCGTGGTTGGTGTGTTCTGTCGCAGGCGGGCGCGGATCCTGGCCAGGAGTTCTTCGAATGCGAACGGTTTTTTTACATAGTCGTCCGCACCCGCCCCGAGGCCGAAGACGACGTCGTCGAGGGTATCGCGGGCGGTGAGGAAAATGACCGGAACTGCCGAACCGGCTTTGCGGAGCTGGCGGCAGACTTCGATGCCGCTCAGTTTCGGCAGCATCCAGTCTATCAGGCAGAGGTCGTAATCGTTGCTCATGCCGAGCTCAAGCCCGCTTTCTCCGTCGAAGGCCGTGTCGACGGCAAAGTGCTCCTCTTCAAGACCCTCCTTGAGAAAGCGGGCTATTCCCGGTTCGTCTTCAATGATCAGCAGTCGCATGGGTTCCTGTTCAGTCGTTGCCTTTTTCGTGTCCGTTTTTCCCTCCGACGAGGATTGCCAGCACGTCACCGGCTTCCATGCCGCTTGCATCAGCAATGGCGCTTACGGTCATAGATGGGTCGGTATCCTTGATGCCCCGCCTCTTGAGGCGCATGTCGAGAGTTTCAGGGGTATCGTTGACGACCAGCGCCACGGTAGTGAGCGAAGAGGACTCAAGAGCGCGCACCAGACTTCGGGCGGTCCTTTTTTCTGTTTTCTCATGCTCTTCGTCACCAAAGAACGGCATTACTGAAAGAGCGGTCACGAGCATTGCCGCGGCAAATACGGCAAGGGCTGAGTTTTTTGAAAAGTACAGGCTGAACGCTTTCCAGTTTGCGAGGAGATGGACGGAAACGCCGCCCACAAGCAGCCAGCTGAGCCACTTGTGGACAGGTTCGACCAGCCCCGTTTCAATATGGAAAAAAATCAGCACTCCTGTAACTCCCGAGATCAGGAAGGCGCCGGCGGCGATTGGAGTTGCCCAGGATTTCATGGTCAGTTTCATAGCTTGAACGGGTTGGTTGATGATTTTGGGTTATAATTTATTGACGTATCAGGTTTGTTCAGCGCCCGGGTCCCATGGTGCCGGGACGCATCTGCGGGCCCACCGCCATCCTGCCCCTGTCTGCCCGCTCGATTTGTTTGACCTCCACGCAGGTTTGCCGTCCACGGCGCTCGGTCTTGCCGAATACCCTGACCAGGGTGGTATGGTCGGCGTTGAAGCCATTCCATGTCCGGTTCCTGATTTCCAGGAGCGTCTCCCCGCTGCGGTCGCGGAAGGTGTAGCAGTCGCCACGGCGTTTGTTGACGATGCGGCCTTCAAGCATGACCCTCGAGTTCTCAGGCATGTCCCGGACGGATGCGGCCGCTGCGGCACGGGGTCCCTTTGGCTGCACAACGGCCGCATCGGGGCCGCGGTACGCTGCAAAGCCCGGGGTGCTGAGGAGCATGCTCGTGGTACCCAGAAGTGCCATCAGTGTCATTTTTTTCATCATAATCTCCATTCTGTTGTTCATTGGTTTCATCTTTCTCTGCTGCAGCCGGCTGTGTATGGTATCCAACCGACTGATCATAACATAGCCCCGCAATCCTTAAACGGAGATGAAGGGCGGCTTAAAATTCGCTTAAAAATAAAACACCCCCGGTAGTGCGGGGGTGAGAGGCTGTCTGGACGGTATGTCCATCGGCGGAACGGAGCCCATTGGCGGGAGGGGTTATTTTTTTCGTGGATTTCGTAAGCGTTTATGATGTCACGCACGAGTTTGTGACGCACCACGTCGGATTTGTCAAGGTGCACGAAACTGATCCCTTTGATCCCATTGAGGATCTTCTGCGAGTTGCCGAGTCCTGATTCGATTTCCTGCGGAAGGTCGACCTGGGTGACGTCGCCGGTGATGATGGCTTTGGAGTTCAGCCCGAGACGGGTGAGGCACATTTTCATCTGTTTCGTCGAGGCGTTCTGGGCTTCGTCGAGGATGATGAATGCGTTGTTGAGGGTTCGGCCGCGCATGTAGGCGAGCGGAACGATCTCGATGATCCTTCGTTCGGTGAGCAGACGGAGTTTTTCCGATGTCAGCATGTCCTGCAGGGCATCGTAGAGAGGGCGCAGATAGGGGTCTATTTTCTGGGCGAGGTCGCCGGGCAGGAACCCGAGGCTTTCGCCGGCCTCGACGGCAGGCCGGGCTAGGACGATGCGCTTGACGGTCTTGGCTTTCCATGCGGCGACCGCGATGGCCACAGCCGTATAGGTCTTTCCCGTTCCGGCCGGACCGATGGCAAAGACGATATCGTTGGTTTTGGCCTCAGTCACCATCCGCCGCTGCCCGTTGGTTTTGGCCCGTACGGCATAGTCCTGCGTCGAGACGATGATGTCCTCATCCGCCGCTTTTCCTTCTCCGCTCTCTTCAACGGGGGAGATGGTGAGGTGTATGAGGGTATTGAGGTCACTTTCTAGGATTTCTCCGTGCCGGAGAGCGAGCTGGCGCATTTCATCGATGATCCTGCCGAGGGCCCGGACATCGTCCCCTGATCCTTCCAGCGAGAGCTTCGCGCCTCTTGAGCTGATGCGGACGTCGGGAAACGCTTTCTTGAGGGTTTTCAGGTTTGCGTCGTGCGGGCCGAAGAGGATGACCGGTTCGATGCCTTCTATCTCAATCTGCCTGGTAGTCAAGTTGCGGAGGGTTGTGGGTTGGCCTTCGTGTCTGTATTCATGTCGAGAAACGGGCTCTCGTGCATGAGGTAGCGCTGTACATACTCCCTGACGCCCTCTTCAAGCGTCGTGAACGGCTTATCGTACCCGCATCCCCTGAGCGAGGCGGTTTCCGCCCGGGTATGGTACTGGTACTTGTCCCGCAGCGCCTCGGGCATCGGGATGTACTCGATCGAAGGGTCGCGGCCGAGGGCTGAAAACGTTGCTTCGGCAAGCTCGCGAAATGTCCTTGCCGTGCCGGTTCCGGCATTGAGGAGGCCGGTGGCGGAGGGGTTTTCGAGCAGCCAGGCCATGATGGCGGTGCAGTCCCGGACATAGATGAAATCGCGTTCCTGCCCGCCGTCCGTGTAGCCTTCCCGGTGCGATTTGAAGAGCTTTACTTCCCCTGTTTCCAGAATCTGGTGGTATGCTTTATAGACCACGCTCGACATGTCTCCCTTATGGTACTCGTTGGGGCCGTAGACATTGAAGAACTTCAGGCCGGTTGCTGCTCCGAGGACGCCGTTTTGGATGGCCCAGCGGTCGAAAAGCTGTTTGGAGTATCCGTACATGTTCAGGGGTCGCAGCCGCTCGACGGCTTCTGTGCCGTCCGTGTAGCCCTCGGCTCCGTCGCCGTAGGTTGCCGCGCTGGAGGCATAGATAAATCTTACGCCCTCTTCCATGCAGTAGGCGGCTATCTTCTTGGAGTATTCGTAGTTGTTCCTGAGAAGGTGGTCGGCGTCGGTCTCGGTGGTGGAGCTGTTCGCACCCATATGGATGATTGCCGTCACATCCTGGAGCGCATGGCGCTGAAGCAGGGCGGGGAAGTCGTCTTTATGGATGAAGTCCCGGTATCTTAGTCCGGAGAGGTTGCGCCACTTCGGCGGGGTGGTGAGGCCGAGCTCGTCAACGATCGTGACGTTTTCCTCTCCGAGGATGTTGAGTTCGGCAAGCATGGCGCTTCCTATGAATCCTGCGCCGCCGGTGATGATGATCATGCGGGGATGATGAAAATTGTTCTCAGGGCTGTCCTCTGGGTTCCCTGCAGCGGGCACCGTCTCTAGTTAAGGACCAATATAGTGAGGGAGGGCGTAAAACAAAAGACCGCCCGGTGAAGGAGGGCGGTCTTTGCACGACTGTTGCATTGGGGCCCTGAGCGGCTCAGGCTGAGACTTTCAGGAGCATGTCGGAGACAAGCAGCTTGCGGCCGAGGAAGAGCCAGGTGCGGATGGTCTCGACCGGTTTGCCGATGATTTCCGAGATCTCGGCGTGCTTCAGCCCTGAAATCTCGTTGAGCAGGACGCTGAGTTTTATGTCGGCTGCCCACTGGCGAAGCACGGCCATAAGATTCCGTTCCGGCTTGCAGTCGATGCTGTCGATGCAGAAGTCTGTTTCCTGGCCGTACCGGTCTATGTAGCACTCGCGGAACGTCTTGAGGATGGCGGTTTCCTCAGAGCGCATATCGGCATTGACATAGGTCATGTTGACCAGCTCGCTTGTGGCCTTCTCGCTGCCTGTCATCCAGTATGCAAGACTGTATATGTCATCAAGCAGGTCTATCGGGGATTTCTTGATCGTCGTCATTGTTGTCCTCCTTCTAGGATTTAGATACAGGATATTTTTTGTCTTGTTTTAAGTTACGAATAAAAAGGATCATTGTCCAGTTTATTTTCGTGAATTCTCGGAAAAAGATATTTTTCAACGGACCAGAGAACGTAATCAATATGTAAGCAACTCCTCTCCGCATTCCCATGCAGAACGACATCCACCGACACCTCAATCCGGCTCTTCAGAAGATAGGCGCATACGTGGTGGAGGGGGGCCAGGAGGCACCTGTGAAACTCAACCAGAACGAGAGCCCCTTTGACGTTCCGATGTGGCTCAAGGAGGCCATCGCCAGAGAGTTCGTCCGCGAGCCCTGGAACCGCTATCCCGACATCCTGCCCTACCGGGGGATCGAGGCCTACGCGGAGTTCCTGGGGGTTCCGGCCGGCCGCGTCATCATGGGCAACGGCTCGAACGAGCTGCTCTACACCATATTCATGGCGTGTCTCGGTCCGGGCCGCAGGATCCTGATTCCGGAGCCTTCGTTTTCATTGTATGAGAAGATCGCCCTCC
>FUWD013179370.1_pt1 | contig 17265 bp, 14 predicted proteins | sample 1063281 | NCBI WGS metagenome assembly FUWD01 (sample SAMEA79048168, study PRJEB19326) | metagenome | biome: marine | reverse complement strand
CCACGGAAGTATTCTATGGTGAATCTCCCGATCGAATAAAGAATACCATAAGACCAGAATATTTGGCCATCAAATGTTTTCCTTTTACTCAACCACATCAAAAACGCAAAGATAAATAGAGCGTTCAATGAAAGATAGACCTGGGTAGGATGTAAAGAAATTCCAAGGGGAGCCAGAGACTGCAAGTCTGTAAAGGTGATCGCCCAGGGGACATCAGTTTCCCTGCCATAACAACACCCGGCAAAATAACAACCCCAGCGCCCAACCCCCTGCCCCAGTGCAATAGATGGCGCAAGCAAGTCGGCCGATTTCCACATGGGCATCTGATGCCGGTTCAAATAAATTAACGAGACAGCCACACCAAGAATCAAACCACCATAATAAACCAACCCACCTTTCCAGAATTTAAAAATCTCCAAGGGAGCGTTCATGAAAAACTTATACTCTACGACAACATAAAGTAAACGTGCGCCGAGAAGAGCAGAAATCATGACGTAAAAACACAAGTCGAGAATCTTTTGAGGATCTAACCCCTCACTCTCCGCCCTTGACGAAGCGAAGAGAATAGCTACCAGAAAACCGGACGCAACCAGTAGTCCATAAGTAAAAATTTTAAAGAACCCGAATTCGAGCAGGATGGGATACATGATATTTTTAAATTCCCGGTTAGGCACCGAGTCAATAGGTTAGCCCTGCAGAGACTTATCTGATGGCTTGGGAGAACTCGCTCCCTCAGGGTATCCGCAAAAGAGATCAACGATCATAAAACTAACGCCAATTGTAATACATGAGTCTGCCACATTGAAGGCGGGCCAGTGAGACCCATTATAAAAAAAGTCAAGGAAGTCGATCACTTCCTTATGTAAGATACGATCTATAAGATTGCCAATCGCTCCACTAAAAATCAAAATCAATCCAACTTTCACCATCCGCTTATCGTCGGGTGTCTGATGAAAAATAACCAGAATGGCAATGATAGCTATTATAGAAATTACAATAAAAAACAGCACCTTATATTCAGACTCATGCCCGGCAAACAAACCGAACGCCACCCCCGGATTACGAATATGTGTGATACTGAAAAACCCTTCAATCACAGAAATCGAGTAATGCAGAGGAACATGAATGGTGACCATATACTTGGTTAACTGGTCGAGTATGATCAGGAAGTTAGAAACAAAAAAAAGTAGCAGATATTTATTTTTCAAAACAGATCAAGCCTTTGCCGATTCCAGGTTTTCAATGCAGCGAGAGCATACAGACGTATGTTCTCCCCTGTCAGAACCGTCTTCTACAAAATAGTTCCAGCACCGTTCGCACTTATCCCCTCCCATTCGGCGAACTCCAATTTCCACACCTTCCAGATTTTCGCTACTATGAACCTTATCTACACCTTCCATAGTCTCAACCACCTCGGCAGAGGACACTATGAAGATAAATTTTAAATCTGAATACTCATTACCAAGAACAGAGCGGACATTCTCTGGAAGTATCAGCCTCACCTGTGCATCAAGCGAGTGCCCGATCACTTTTTCACGGCGACAAAACTCCAGCGCTTTACTCACCTCGCTCTTAAGTTCCGTTAACATCTCCCACTTACGAACGAAACCATCATCAACATTCACATCCATAGGCACAGGAAACGAACTCATGTGTACGCTTTTTTCGTCGGCACTGCCTTCAGAAATGGAAGACCAAATTTCTTCAGCAGTAAAACTCAACACCGGAGCCATTAACCGTGTCATCCCCATCAGAAGTTCATGCAAAGCTGTTTGCCCCGAACGCCGTTCTCTGGAATTTTTCGGATAGGTATACAGACGGTCTTTCAGAATATCCAGATAAAACGCACTGAGGTCCACCACGCAAAAATTATAAAAACTGTGATAGAACACATGGAACTCATAATTCTCAAACGCTTTGTTAATTTTATCGCACAATACTTTAAAACGATAAAGTATATAACGATCGATCTCCATCAGACCGTCTGCGGCGACGGAATCAGATGACGCATCAAAATCATTTAAATTCCCCAGAATATAACGAAAAGTATTGCGGATTTTCCGGTAAGCCTCTGTCAAGCGTTTGAGTATCTCCTGGGAGACACGAATATCCTCGCGATAATTTTCCGATGCTACCCACAGTCGCAAAATATCCGCGCCGTACTGGTCAATTATTTTTTGCGGAGAAATAACATTACCCGCGGACTTAGACATCTTCTTACCTTTTCCATCGACTACATATCCATGTGTCAGCACAGACTTGTATGGTGCCTTGCCCCGCGTTCCAATGGACTCCAGCAGCGAACTATGGAACCAGCCCCGATGCTGGTCGCTTCCTTCAAGATATAAATCAGCTGGCCAGTCCAGATTTGGGTCGCTCTCCAAAACGGCCGCATGACTCACCCCTGAATCGAACCATACATCCAGAATATCGTTTATCTTGGTAAACTCCTTGCTTCCACAAGAACAGGCAGTTCCTTCAGGAAGCAACTCCCCGGCGTCCTTTTCAAACCAGAAATCCGCTCCGTGCTCTTTTACCAAGTCAACAATATGGGAAAACACTTCCGGCGAACGCAATACCTCTTCACAAGCGGCACAATTAAAAACCGTGATAGGAACACCCCACGCCCTTTGCCGGGAGATACACCAGTCGGGTCGATTCTCGACCATTTTAAAAATTCGCTCTTCTCCCCAATGCGGTATCCATTTTGTTTCTCGTATGGCAGACAGCGCTTTTTTACGGAGCTCATTGGTATCCATCGAAATAAACCACTGGCTCGTAGCCCGAAAAATAATTGGTTGGTGGCAACGCCAGCAATGTGGGTAAGAATGATTGACTTTATCATCATGGATCAGTGACCCATCCGTTCTCAGCTTTTCCACAATCAGCGGATTGGCTTTTCTTACGAAGAGTCCGCCAAACTCCTCAACCTCCGGCTTGAACACGCCACCGTCATCGACCGGGTTGTAAGTTTCCAGACCATATTTCTGTCCGACCACATAATCCTCTTGTCCGTGCCCGGGGGCGGTATGGACGCATCCCGTTCCCTGCTCCAGAGTCACATGATCGCCAAGAACGATTCGTGAATCACGATCAATAAAAGGATGACGACAAACAACCTCTTCTAGTTCACTGCCCTTGCAATTCCCCAGAACTTCATAGTCCTTGACGCCCCATTCCAGAATCAGCCGCGACAAAAGTTCCTCCGCGACCACCAAAACCTCACCGTCAATCGCGACAGCCGAGTATTGAAACTCAGGATGCAGGCAAACCCCAAGGTTGGCCGGTAGTGTCCAGGGCGTGGTGGTCCAGATGACAAAACTGGTTTTTGCTGAATCGATATTTCCCAACTGCCCATTCAAACCAGACTTGACCTGGAACTTGACGTAAATTGTGGGGGACTGATGATCTGCGTGCTCCACTTCCGCTTCCGCCAAAGCCGTACGGCATGTGGTACACCAGTGAACCGGTTTTAGTCCGTTATAAACCGATCCGTTTGCTACAAATTTCCCAAGTTCTTCAACGATTGCCGCTTCATACGAAAAAGTCATTGTGAGGTACGGATTTTCCCAGTCGGCACAAATCCCCAAACGCTTGAACTCTTCCGCCTGAATATCAACAAACTTTTTCGCGTAGACACGACACAGTTTCCGGATTTCTGATTTTGAAGGAGTGTTCTTTTTGGCTCTCTCCTCTTTTGTCACCTGATGTTCAATAGGCAGGCCATGACAATCCCATCCGGGGACAAAAGTGGCGTCATAACCTTTCATCGTCATGAAACGGACGATGAAGTCTTTCAGAATTTTATTGAGGGCGTGACCAATGTGAATATTCCCATTGGCATAAGGCGGCCCATCATGAAAGACAAACTTGGGTCGGCCTTTAAACTTTTCACGCATGGAAGCGTAGAGATTTTCCTTTTCCCAATGAGCCAGCATTTCCGGTTCCTTCTTAACCAAACTGGCCTTCATTGGGAAGTCCGTCTGCGGCAAATTAAGCGTTTCTTTATAATCCATAGTTTTTAAAGTTAGACGAAAATATAATTAATAGAATCAGACAATTTTCATTGCTGTCTTTGCTTCTTGAAGAGTGGCCCGGGCCACCTTTCGGGCTTTTTCAGTACCTGCATGAATAATTTCATCGACTTCTTTAGGTTTCGCGGCAATCTCTTTCCTCTTTTCCATCTTTGGACGCATGGATTCCAGCAATGTCTCGACAAGTTTCAACTTGCAGTCGCCGCATCCGATCTCCGCTTTCCTGCACGCAGAATCAATCTCCGCCTGCATCTCCTTAGGAGAATAAATTTTATGCATGGGAAACAAATTGCAAACATCCGGGTCACCAGGATCAGTCCTTAAACCACGCGCCGGATCGGTGAGCATGGCCTTGACCTTCTTCGTGATCTGCTTTTCCGTGTCAGAAAGAAAAATAGCATTATTGTAACTCTTGCTCATTTTTCGCCCGTCGATTCCGTTGAGTTTGGGAACATCCGAAATTTTGGCATCGGGTTCGATGAACACCTTTTTTTGATACAGCTTGTTAAAACGACGAATGATTTCGCGGGAAAGCTCAAGGTGCGGTACCTGATCTATTCCAACAGGAACAGCATGCGCCTTGTACAAAACAATATCAGCCGTCTGCAAAACAGGGTATCCCAAAAATCCGTAGGAACTCATATCAACACTCTTCACTTCATCCTGCTTTTCCTTATAAGTGGGATTGCGCTCCAACCATGGGACCGGAACCACCATGGATAAAATCAGGTGCAGTTCGGCATGTTCAGGGATGGCAGATTGCAAAAACAAGGTGCATTTTTCAGGATCCAAGCCAGAACTCAACCAGTCGACGGCAACTTCGAAGGAAAAATTTTTAATGAGTTTCGGGTCTTCATACAACGTCGTCAGCGAATGCCAGTCAGCGATGAAGAAAAAACAATCAAAATCATCCTGCATGGAAACCCAGTTTTTCAACGCTCCATGGTAATTCCCAAGGTGCAACTGGCCCGAAGGCTGCATACCGCTTAAAATCCTTTTACCTGCCATGAATATCTCTACTGTTAATTGCTTATTATTGAAAACTGATTCTGAGAATATTAAAAAGGTCCGGAAACGCTTCCTGCGTTAGAAACTGAACCACTATAACAATGGGCATCCATAAAACACGACCAAGAATTCCGGTATGAGCAAAATGGTCCAGCAAAATAATTCCCATAAGAAGAAAAGCCCCAAACCGATCCAGCCCACTCAGGCGGGCGGCAATATTGCTTGGAACCAACCCCTTTATCACGCTTGAACCATCCAGAGGAAACACAGGCAGTAGGTTGAAAATTGCCAGCGCCACATTTATATATACCCCAAAACTCAGTAAAGTAAATAGAATCCAGGTTCCGCCGGGCTCAATAACCCGGATAAAAAAACTGCATATTACCGCAAGCGTAACGTTGGACAACGGACCGGCGATGGCAACATACATCATATCTCTTCTGGGGTGTTCAAAATTTCTCGGATCGACAGGAACCGGCTTGGCCCAACCAAATCCCATAAAGTAGAAAAACAGGGTTCCTATAGGATCCAAATGCTTCAGCGGATTAAAAGTAAGCCGCCCCAGAAGCTTAGCGGTATTGTCTCCCAGCAGATACGCTACCCTGCCATGAGAATATTCGTGCACCGTCAGCGAAAATAATATCACCGGAATCATCAATATTAATAACTGCGATTTATTCAAAAGTCCCCCTGAAGAACAGTCTCAATTTGGAAATACTGTAAGCAAGCGCCGTATTAAAACGCTTGTCCCTTTAAAACTCTTAATGAATGAAGAAGGGGAACCTATTGACCCCGGCGACCTTACCAGGAAGAGGCGGGAAATAATGGACAAACCGACTTTCCTAACCCTGTCTCAAAAACATTTTATCTTAAAACCGGCTTAATTCCCAATTCTTTGGTAAGGCCAGCGCTCGATAATCCTAAACTCGAAAACAGACCCCAACGTAACCAGAGAAACTTGATTTTAATACTAATAACCCTGTGAAATGGGGACATTTATTGTATTGATCGTGTCTTGGCGTATTTAAGATAGGTATAAAACGCCATTGATAGCGATAAAAATATCCCAAGAAATCCTTCCCTGAAACCTTGCCTGATAAAATAAGTCTTCAAAAACATCCAAACGGGTCGCAGGTAAAGATGAGTCCAGTGGGCCTTCCAGCCCAGCCGTTTTTTTTCCTCAGCGTAAAGAGATGAATAACGATTCTGACGTTGGATGTAGTCTTCCATTCCGGCAAAGGAATAATGCAAAATAGGATGATTTATGACTCCGCCATTATCGTCCGGAATTAACCTTTCGTGCACCATGGAATCAGAAAACGAAACCCGGTCCCTGTCATACAACCGGGATATTAAGTCCGGGTACCATCCTGCATGACGCACCCATCGGTCCGCGATAAAATTTTTCCTAGGAAAACGATACAGAGGAAACTCCGGTTTACTGGATAATAATTTCTGGATGGCCTCAGCGCATTCTGTCGAGATAACCTCATCCGCATCAACGTTTAAGACCCACCTGTTGCTTGCCTTTTCAGCGCAGAGGTTTTTCTGAGGACCGTACCCCAACCAGTTTTCCTCAAATATTTTATCCGTAAACCTTCGACAAATTTCAACCGTGCGGTCCGTACTAAAAGTATCCACAATAACAATTTCATCGGCCCAGCGAACGCTTTCCAGACAACGCGCAATGTTTTTTTCTTCATTTTTGGTAATGATGATAACTGAAACTTTTTCCATGGGCCTGCCTTTGCAAAAGAAAATTTCCCCACAGGAACTCAACCTGCAATAATTTATACCCAAAACAGGTCTTTCATCCCAAGATCGATCGGATTATAGCATTTCTATCCGTCGTTTGACTCTAAGTGATTATTTTTTTTGGTTTTGTGTAAAATATGTTAGGATGTTTTGATCTTATTTAGGTTGGAAACAGAGACGTCTCGGCATATTTTTTTTTGCCAATTCGGCCAAAAATGGAAACCCTTCTCGAAAACATCATCGAACTCGCCGAAAAAGTCTGGATCAAGCTGGATATTCTTCTGGATTAGGAAAATATGGAACTCCCCGAATTTCTCGAGCCTTTGCTTGCCTCTATTCTATCGGACCCTCTCCTCCTGGGCATTTCTGCGGCCATGATCTTGCTTATACCTTTAGGCATTTACAAGTTAAAAAAAGCCCACGCAGAAAAAGAGGGACGTCTGAATGCGTTGTTGAATGAACTGGACGAAACTGAGGATCACGAGGAAATGGATGAAAATGATCCAGCTCGACTCCGAAAGAAACCTGCCGAACCTACAGGCTATGACGAGCCCGACGTCGACACTCTGAGTAAACTCGAAGAAAAAGACACTGACGACGACGATGATGATGACGTCTATGAACGTTATAAAAAGGAATACGAAATGGGTGGCGACGAAGAAGAGGGTGAGGGCGTATACGGCGATGAATTCGAGTCATCCACCTCACCCGAAGAAGCAACCACCTCAAAGGAAACTGAAGACTTGGATCACACACTGCGGGAAATAGTGGGTGATGACCTCAACTGGAACGAAGAGTCGACTACGGTTACCTCGGAATTAGCCGAAGACTTAATTGATGTCGGCTCAGATAAAGACCAGGCGATTCTCGACCTGCAAGCGGAAATGGAAGAAAGCATTCAGGCACTCACTGAAAGTTTAAGCCAGGACACAAGTCCGCCCCTGCCCGCCACACCTCAATTGGAAACGACAGACATCGACCTTGATAAGGATGCAGAAAAAGTTCGCGAAGAGGAACCCACTGCTGAATCCTCTCTGGAAGAAGCACAGGAACCTGCCCCGGAAATCGAAGAGGAACCTTCCGTTGAGTCTATACAGGAAGAGAATCCTGAACTGGAAGAAGTGATCATTTTAGACCTTGAGCAAATGCTTGAGACAGAGAAAGAAAACGAGGAAGAGTTAGATGAACCAGAGCAAAAGGAAACGACCGCTCCTTCAGCGGAAGTTGCAGATATTCCAACCCAGCCGACCTCTTTCTACGAGGAACCTCCTGAAGAAATCGAAGGCTCGGAAATTCTGGGACAAAACACCATAGAGAGCAAAGAGGAATCGAGCACAGCTTTTATTGAAGCTTCTTCAGAAATCTCCCAGGAAGACCATGAAGCAGAACCTCTGGAAACTCGTTCCCACTCTCTGGACATTGAACCTGTTATAGCCAGAGAGAAACCAGGTAGTGAGCCAGCCCGAAAAGAACGAAGCTCATATCAGCCGACCAGAGTCCGCTATAAAAGCAAACGGGAATCCAGATCCAACAAGGAATATGTAAATCTATTAGAATCATTTATCTTTATGGCAAAGCAAAAAAACAAAAAGTCCGACTCAATAAAAAAACGGATATACTGTCTACCTTAATAAAAATGGTTTAAATCTTTAATGTCCATATCAGCCAACATAATATCTGTCGGCGGAGGCAAAGGCGGCATTGGTAAAAGTGTTGTCTCCACTAACCTTGCAGTGGGCATGGCGCTAAGCGGTCAAAAAGTCGTTCTCATGGACGGTGATTTTGGCGCGTCCAACCTGCATGCGTTACTTGGCACCAGCCATCCTCCCTACGGATTCCAAGACCTCTTCATCAACAATTTGTCATCTGACTCGCTGTTGATAGAAACTGGAATAAGTAATCTTAAATTCATAAGCAGTGCTGGAGACAATCCTGGAAGTGCAAACATCGATCCCGAGCGCGTTCAGAAAATAATATCTTTCATCAAAAACCTTAAAGCAGACACGATCATTCTGGACCTTGGGCCGGGAACAAGTTTTAATGTGCTGGATTTCTTCAATATAAGCCCGCAAAACATCGTGATGAGTTCACCCGAGATGACATCGGTTATGAAAACATTTAGCTTCATCCGTGCGGCGCTATTCAGGAAATTGAGCTTATACCTGCAGGATCAGCCCGACTTACAAAGGTTGGTTGACCATTCGCATCCATCCCAGACAGATGTGGAAACGTATACGGTAGATATTCTCCGGGAAAATGTGGAGAAAATTGATAACTCTCAAATCCAGCGAATCAACGAAATCATCGACAAATTCAAACCTGGAATCATCATAAACCGGGTTCGAAACAAAAAGGATTTACTGGCGGGAAACAATCTTATTAATCTGGTCAAAAAATATCTCGATGTCGACCTCAACTACCTCGGCTATATTGTCGAAAGTGATCGAGTCCGTGACTCTGTTGAGGAAATGGTTCCGTTCCTCATAAAAGACCCACAAAGCAAGCCCTCTGAAAACCTTCAACAGATTATCGGATCTTTAACCAATACCGATCTCCACTTGGTCAAGGAAGATGGAAGGATTTTTGTTTCAAAACATGTGCGCCTCAGTTCTGGCTGGGATGTTTAACTCATTCCTAAGCAAGGCAACTCTGCTGACACCTCGACGGTTTTAATTCTACAGAAAAATGATTGATATACACCTGCGAAGCCTCTTGCGATTGAGCAAAGCGTGTAGCTCGGACGTCTACGTCGTTGGAGGCACACTTAGAGATCGCCTCCTGAAAAAAAAATGCTCCGACTTTGACTTTGCTGTCCGTGGAGCACCCACCTTGGCTCGTCAACTCTCACTAGCCACAAAATCTCCGCTTGTTCCTCTGGACACTACGCCGGGAAGGGAAACTTTCCGTGTTGTCATCCGAGAAAACTTATATTTTGATTTTTCCGAATTGCAGGGAGATTCCATTGAGTCAGATTTGAACCAACGCGATTTCACTTTCAATGCCATGGCTGTTCCTTTGAGTAGCTTTATCAAAGGGACTGAAAGTTTCATTGACCCTCATAATGGAAAAACTGACATTAAAAGCAGAATCATTCGCGCTCTTCCTGGGCCCGTCTTTTCAAACGACCCTTTGCGCATGCTTCGGGCCTTTCGTTTTATGAGCATTCTCAAATTTCAAATAGAGGAAAATACGTTTGAAATAATAAAGGATCTGGGAGAAAAGATAAATCAAGCGGCTCCAGAGAGGATCTATAACGAACTGAGCCTTTTACTAAACTCCAAAAAAACAAGCCCGGCGATCAACTCAATGCATGACAGTGGTTTACTGGAACGTATATTCCCAGTCATATACAAAAATCAAAAAACACCGCCTTCAATACAGGTGCTGGATAACCTGGAAAACATACTTTCAGCTCTAAAAACTACTGGGATTAAACCACTTGCGGATATCAAAAAAGTATTTTCAAAAAAAAGAGGGCTTATAAAGCTCGGAGCCATTCTTTATCCTTTAAAAAAACCATGCCCGCAGATGCAAGAGGGTACAAAAAAAATGGAACCGTAATTCCACCCTTGGTAGGGTGCTCACAGACCTCAGAGCCTCAAATTCAGATATTGACTATATTGGCGCAATGATTTCGTGCTGGCGCTCTGCGTCAGACAGTAAGTTGGACTTTGCTGGGTGTAGCCCCAATTTATACAACCTTTATCAATTCATCAATCAACATGAGAAAGGGCTGATTCCTGGGCTGTACTTGCATCTGGCCAACCGCCCGAAACTCCCCCAGGCTGATAAATGGATGACTGATGCGGATTGCATAACTGTGCGAAACACATTGGATTTTTACTTTCACATCTACATCCCTGCCAAAACAAGAAAACCTCTTCTCAATGGAGACGATATCCAACAGGTATTTAAAGTTACTCCAAATTCTTCGTTTAAAACCTTACTGGATAAAATTGAGGAAGCCCGTGTTCTTGGAATTATCCATACACGATCCGAAGCAATTCATTTTGCCAAAGGTATATTTGATAGTAATGAAAAGGAAAATATTTAATGCCGCTGAATTACAAAACAACTGAATGGAACAGCAAAAAAGTGATTCTTGGTGAAGGTTCATTTATCCTGGAAGAACCTGTGAGTATACTCGTTGGATTTCACGGAGCGGAATCTACACCGGAAAACATGCTTGTGCATGGCAATCGCCTGCAACTGAAAAATACTTTCATGCTGTTTCCCGAAGGCCCTGTGGATGCGGGAGAGGGCCGCTGGAGCTGGTGGAGCGATGGCCCACGACAAAAGGAATCTGTGAATGATTTTTTAATTTTCTCTTCCAACATTATGAGCATGGCTCAAGACCATTTAAGAGCTCGATATAAAAACGTAGAAACCCGGTTTTGTCTCTGGGGGTTTTCGCAGGGTGGAGCGGCATCACTCGTGTACGCACTTCTGGGCACACACCCCTTATACAAGGTGGCGTCGATTTGTGGCTTTCTCCCGGAAATCCCCGACCGTGAAACGAGTGCGAATTTATCAGTCCCAATTCTTGGAATTTTTGGTATCAATGACGATGTTGTCCCCTCTTTTCTAGCAGAACACGCATTGGAAGAAATGCAACGTAAGGGACATAACCCAACGCTTAGGGAAACGCCCCAAGGGCACGAACTAAACTCGGAGAACCTGATAGAATTGCGTGACTTTTTCCAACACTGAGTCTAAGCACAGCCACAAACCATTACAAAGCAACGGTTTCTCTTCCACCCATGATTGTCGTGGTCAAAAGCCTCTTTTTTTTATCCCGTCTGAGAATGACTTTTCATTGACATGATAAAAGCCTTTGGTATGATTGCACCTGACATTTAGTTGATCTTGCTCAGTATTAAGGGAAGATGGTGAAAAACCATCGCGGACCCGCCGCTGTGACCGAGGACGAAACCCGCACTAGCCACTGCACGATGATTTCGTGGGAAGGCGCGGGGATTAGGATGATCCGGAAGTCAGAAAACCTGACTGAGCATACTTCATAATCTCTTCGGGACTCGAGAGGTGATGGGTTACCCCACTACCTAAGGAGTGGGGTTTTTTATTTCCCCCCTCCTTAATCTGGAATGTTTCCATTCCAAAGAACTTCCGAAACAGCATTTAATTAACACAGGAAGGCTTTCATGCACTTACGTTGTCTAGTCCTATCATTAATTATCACCCTATTTTGCAATTCAACCACATTAGCAAATGATCTCATGGATCCTGTTATCGTCACAGCAACCAAGTTTAAAACGATAGATACGAAAGCCACCTATGCGTCTGAAACCTACAACCGAAAAGATATTGAACAGTCTGGAACAAAGTCACTTTATGATTTTCTTAATCAGAGTACGTCAATAGCCATTATGCCATCCTCCGGGAATCCTTTTAGTCAGAAAATTGATATGCGTGGTTTTGGGCTAACCGATGGCTATAAAAATATTGTGATAACCATCAATGGTCGTCGTCTAAACAATGTTGATTCGGTACCTCAAAAATTAAGTGAAATCTCAATTACCAACATTGACCGCATTGAAATAACAAAAGGGAGCGGGTCAGTAGTTCATGGGGATGGTGCCACAGCCGGATCTATCCAGATTTATACCCGTGACACAATAGAAACGACCTTGGAAGGCTCAGTAGGTAATTATGGAATACACACCGGTTCATTCACAACCGGTCTTTCAGAGGGGAAATTTATATTATCTGCTTCAGGCGACCGATATCATAAAGATGGTTTCAGTGACAAGGACCTCTATGGTCATAGAGATAGTGGAACCACTGGAAACTATTCCGCCAAGTTAAGGTATTTCCCAACAGAAACCAGCGAAGTGTTTATTGAGAAAGACCATGCAAACGTCAATATAAGATACCCAAATGCTCTAACCCAAGAAACGTTCGAACAAAACCCAGGGTCGAGCTACAAGACCACCCAAGGCGTGAAAAGATATAATTTTCAAACTTCTAACACAAACAACCTAGCCGTTGGTGGCACCCTAGAGTTAACAAGTAAGCTTGAAGCCAACTTGGTTTTTACACATCAAGACAAGGTCATGGTCAATGATACAGAGAAAAAATATCATAACAATGCAGTTGATAGCAGTATCAAATATCAAAATGGACCACTAAAAGTTATTACCGGCATCCAAACATGGGATGGCATACGTAATGCTGACACATGGGACAAAGGCTCAACTGATACGGCCAAAAAATCAAACTTAGGAGTGTTTGCCCAAAGTTCTTACGATACCGGTAGTACAGTTTTTTCGCTCGGCATGAGGGGCGAGTGGGTTGAGTATACCTGGCAAACAGATGATAAAGATTATGACTTTTTAGCTTACGACCTTGGTATCAACAAGACTTTCAATGACAACCTCAGCGTATTTTCCAACTTAAACTATGCCTTTCTAGCTCCGGATGTTGACCGTTTATTTACGGGGGCTGGGGCTTTCAATGGATTTATAGATCCTGCCCTGTCAACCACTCTTAATATCGGAGTCAATCATGTAACTTCAAAAAACAAGGCGAAGCTTACGTTGTATGGAGTTAAGTTAAAAAATGAACTGTATTACAATTCCACCATTGACTCGAGTATGACATATAAGAACACCAATCTTGACAGTTCCTATAAGTATGGCCTTGAACTTCATGATAAGTACTCCTTCAACAACAATCTCTCTGCTACGATCAACTACGCATACACCAAAGCAATGATTGACTTTGAACGAGCAGCTGGAGACGAGGTGCCACAGGTATCAGAGCATACGGTTTCACTTGGAGTAAACTACAACCCAACATCAAAATCAAGAATTGTGGTAGGACATGTGTATCGCAGTGAGATGCTCGCTGAAGAAGATTTTGCCAATAGTTTTAGTCAGAAAAACAAAGCATACAATTCAACAAACCTATCTTACACATACACCCACAAAACCGATTCAGGAAAAGGGTTATTCAACTGGTGGCCAAATGGCCCTCATCAAGCTGATATTTATCTAAAAGCGGACAACCTATTTGAGGAATCCCATGGGTCCTGGCTCAGGAATGATGTCGTCTACGCAAATCAATTTACCCGAAATTGGAGAATTGGAACTAAATTATTATTTTAACCTCCGACCAAAATTATGAGGACAAAACCTTATGGATGGAAAACAATAATTAAAAAGCTCCTCACTCCACAACTTATCGTTTTCTACCTTTTCCTTATGGCATTTCAAGAGGCCCACGCGGCTTCGCAGCGTGTCATCTCTACCTCTCCGGCTATCACGGAAATTCTCTTTGCATTAGGCGCCGGAGAAAGAGTCGTTGGAGTAACCGATTACTGCAGTTTTCCTAAAAAGGCCTGTCTTCTTCCAAGTATAGGTGGGCCATTAAACCCAAGCACTGAAACATGGATTGCCTTAAAGCCTGATCTAATAATCGTTCAAGAAGACAGCGTAGTAATTAACAAACACGCCACTATTCTCAAGATACCAATTCTAAAGGTTTCAGTAAATAATCTAGAGAATATTTTGACGTCCATCCAAGCTATTGCGAATACGATGCAAGTCTCTAAAAGAGGTCATCAACTAGTCGATAAAATAAATGCAGAAATCGAACAGTACCGAACTCGTTTAAGGAAACTTAAACCTCGTCAAGTATTAATGCTATTAAGTGATACTAATGATCCGAGCCGCGATCTATACGCTGTTGGAAGAGACACCTTTCTCAATGAACTTTTATCTATTGCAGGTGGAGAAAATATCCTTCCCGACACAATGGCAACATATCCAAAAATCTCCAAAGAATTTATTATTGCTAAATCACCTGAAATAATAATAGAGATTGGACCAAAATCTAACCTATCGAGTGATGGAATCTTAGATCGAAAAAAGACATGGGGGAAATACCCAACTTTAAACGCTGTTAAAAACAACCGATTATATTTTATTGGGGCTGATTATATTTTAATCCCTGGGCCACGCTTGATAAATATCTTGGATGACTTGACTCGAAATATTCACCCAAATATATTCTCAAGCCCGCTAAACATAAAACAAGAAATAATATCTCGGTGAACTCATCTATCCTTCAAGTTCAAGATATTAATTTTTCTTATGATCAAGAAACTGTCCTTCGTTCTATTTCAATAAATATCAAGTCACAAGAATTTGTTGGTGTTATAGGTCCCAATGGATCTGGCAAGTCAACTCTTCTAAAGCTACTAGGTAGTGTGCTCAAACCGGATTCGGGTCAAATATTTTTTAAAGAAAAAAACTATATTGACTACCAACGAAAACAACTAGCACAATCTATCACGTGGGTGCCACAAGAACACCCAATGGTATTTCCTTTTAAGGTTTCAGAAATAGTTCTAATGGGACGTCACCCTTATCTATCCGCATTCACTTTTGAAGGCGAAAATGACATTAAAATCGCCCGTAGCGCGATGAAGCAGACTCAAACTCTTCAATTTGCCGAGCGAGGCTTCAATGAAATTAGCGGTGGTGAAAAACAAAGAGTCGTGATCGCTGGGGCCATTGCGCAGGAACCTGAATTAATGATTCTTGATGAGCCGACCTCCGCACTTGACATTAAATATCAGATTCAGATTCTAAATATTCTCAAGACGTTAAATGAAAACAAAAAAACGACAGTTATTCTTGCTATGCACGATCTACATCTAGCTTCAAAATATTGCACCCGACTTATCCTCCTTGACGAAGGGAAAATATTTAAAGATGGGAAAACTGAGGAGGTTTTACAAAAAGAGCACATTGAAACAGTTTACGGATTAAAGGTTCACTTAATCCATGATCAGAGCGGAAACATCATAATTTCGCCAGACACGTTAGGCCACAATGAGCATTAATTTAACAAATCGCAAACAATATATTGGAGTCATATTTTTATTCTTCTTATTGTTCCTTATAACTATAGCTATTGCTCCATTGATTGGATCAGTACAAGTTGACTTAGGAAAAGCCTTATCAAAAGATCTAGCATTTAACGATAACGTTGATGCGAATATATTATTTTTAGCCCGAATCCCGAGAATAATTTTAGCCGCACTGACGGGAGCCTCTCTTTCAGTTGCAGGTGTCGTATTCCAATCACTCCTGCGCAATGACCTAGCAGCTCCTTTTACTTTAGGTGTGTCAAGTGGAGCGGCTTTGGGAGCGGTCATAGCAATGAGCATTGGATTGCCTCATTCGTTAACAGGAATTCCAGCTATTCCAACTGCTGCATTCCTTGGTGCTTTGGGTTCAATTACTCTAGTTTTTTATTTAGCAAGAACTCGAACTGGAGAGCTCCCCACAACTGTACTTTTACTTGCAGGTGTAACCGCAAATTTTTTTTTCGCAGCACTGGTCATGTTAATTCATTACTTATCAGATTTTACACAATCTTTTAGAATCGTCCGATGGCTAATGGGTGGTTTGGATATTACAAGCTATAAAACCCTTATATCTATCTCTCCTATGATTTTTATTGGGTTTGGGGTACTCATGGTTTTCAGTAGAGATCTTAATGTTATAAGCACAGGAATTCAGTCAGCTATGAGCCGAGGCGTAGAAGTTGTTAAAGTCCAAAAGATAGGATTCATAATGGCCTCTCTCTTAACTGGGGCAGTAGTATCTTTGAGTGGACCCATCGGGTTTGTAGGGCTCATTGTACCTCATATTGTACGTTTAATAGTTGGACCCGATTTAAGAATTTTATTACCCGCGTCGATGTTTTTTGGAGCAAGTTTTCTTATCATGTGTGACACGTTAGCAAGAACCATTATAGCCCCGACCGAAATTCCTGTCGGCATTATTACTGCCATGCTCGGTGGACCTTTTTTTGTTTGGCTATTAAAACGACCAAAAAGGTAGAGAGAGAATTAATAATGAAAAAGCCAGCTTTGAGTGACCCAAAAAAAAGAAAGGGACTCATTATCGTGAATACCGGTGAAGGGAAAGGGAAGTCCACCGCAAGTTTTGGCCTAGCACTTCGCGCTGCTGGCAACAAGATGAATGTCTTTATCATGCAATTCATGAAAGGACCTTGGAAAGCTGGTGAAAGAAAATCCCTGAAGAAACTATCCGAATATATTGAATGCGAAGCCATGGGTGATGGGTTCACATGGGACACAGAAAACCCCGAACAAGATAAAAAAACTGCACGAGATGCCTTCGATATTGCTAAAGAAAAATTGATGAGCGAAAAGTACCAGATGGTCATCCTTGATGAAATCAATTATGTCTTAGAATATAAGTTCTTCCCTCTAGAAGAGTTTTTAGAAACATTAATAAATAAACCCAAAGATGTACATGTAGTCTGTACGGGACGAAATGCCCATAAAAAATTAATTAAAATTGCAGACTTGGTGACCGAAATGAAGCTTATAAAACATCCATACGATGAACAGGGGATCCCTGCGCAAAAAAGGAATAGAATTTTAAATGAAGGAATTTCTTAAATTCAC
>FUWD013230334.1_pt1 | contig 17283 bp, 15 predicted proteins | sample 1063281 | NCBI WGS metagenome assembly FUWD01 (sample SAMEA79048168, study PRJEB19326) | metagenome | biome: marine | reverse complement strand
GTCCAGTACTACCAGTGTGTCCTGTACTACCAGTAGTACCAGTTTGACCAGTACTACCAGTTACACCAGTGTGACCAGTATGTCCAGTATGACCTGTGCTACCAGTATGACCTGTGCTACCAGTTTGACCAGTAGAACCAGTATGACCTGTGTGACCAGTATGACCTGTGTGACCTGTGTGACCTGTGTGACCAGTATGACCAGTAGAACCTGTTTGACCAGTACTACCAGTTACACCAGTTACACCAGTATGACCAGTGTGACCAGTATGACCAGTATGACCAGTAGAACCAGTGCTACCAGTATGTCCTGTGCTACCAGTTTGACCAGTACTACCAGTTACACCAGTGTGACCAGTGCTACCAGTATGACCTGTGTTACCAGTATGTCCTGTGCTACCAGTATGACCAGTGTCACCAGTATGACCAGTGTGACCAGTATGACCAGTGTGACCAGTATAACCAGTGCTACCAGTATGTCCTGTGCTACCAGTTTGACCAGTACTACCAGTTACACCAGTGTGACCAGTGCTACCAGTATGACCTGTGTTACCAGTATGTCCTGTCTGGCCAGTAGAACCAGTAGAACCAGTCGAACCAGTAGCACCAGTAGAACCAGTAGCACCAGTAAAACCAGTGTGTCCAGTAAAACCAGTAGCACCAGTTTGACCAGGAGACCCAATTATTTCAAGTGTGTCGTTTATTGATATGTTAATATTAGCAGTACCATAATTTTTAATAGTTACATCTACATCATTTAAACCAATTGCAAGAACTGTGGTAATTAATGCGTAATAAGATACATCGGGAATAGTAAGGTGTTGAATTATTAAAAATGTTCCTTTGATAAATAACGGAAGCATTGAAGAATGCGTTGGTTGAATAGTGATATTAGTTGTACTGCCAGGTGGAACTGGACTGTTTCCAACTATGTTGGTTATTGTTCCTGATAATAATACTCCATTGGGGCCAGTCGCACCATGAGGACCAATCGCACCATCAGGACCCGTCGCACCATCAGAACCAGTCGCACCATCAGGACCAGTTGCACCATCGGGACCAGTTGCACCATCGGGACCAGTTGCACCAACTGAACCTGACCCACCACCAGTTCCGCCACTTGAAGGAATTAATTCATCTGCCACCGTAATAGTTGCGGGTGTACTTGTATTATTCGAAAACGTGCAAATTTGACTAGTAGTTGTAGCAGAAGTTATAGCACTAATTTGAAGCGAATATGTACTTCCACCATTTGCTATTAATATTTGTGTTCCAACACCAAAAAACTGCAAACTATCTGCTTCAGTGCTTATTGTGACAATCTGTGTTCCATTTGTTGCAATATTAGTGGTAGTTCCAAGTGTAGTAATGCTTGCTATAGCAGTAAGAGTAGCCACAACAATTCTAGACATACCAGTTGGTCCTACAACGCCCTGAATTCCTTGAGCACCTTTTGGTCCTGCAGGACCTTGGGATCCGCCTCCCCCTAAATTTGCTCTTATACATGTTCCAAGGCTTTGATTGGATCCACAAAAATTTTCTTTATATCCGTTTGCTGCTCTTCTACTTATCGACGACCTGGATGTCATTATTATTATGAAATATTATTATTATTCGTATGTAATAATATAATAAATAAAATAAAATAAATAAATTTTATTTTTCCTAAACAAATCCAAAGTTAACAAACTATACATTTGTTGTTGCAACACATACATTTAGCGACTCATCGAATGAACTTCCTTCATAACAGCACGCTGCTCCCGAGCATGCTACAAGAGGATTATTTAACCATACTTCATCATCGCTACCACTGTTATTTCCACCACTGCTATCACCTGAACTCGGTGCAGTTGAAGGGTTAAAGTACCAGTCGTACTCGTCATAATTCATGTCATCACGATTTTGCATATCCAACCACTGTCTTCCAACCATTAAAATTAAAATCACTAAAATAATTGAAACACCAAATCCGTAAATTTTGGCCGACAAAATGCCTTTATTTGCCAGTACAGATAAAATCAAAATTGGAATGCAACCAATCGCCACAGTACGCATTAATCGAGCTTGAGCATTGTATTGCTTGCTATAATATGTGTTTATTTCTACCATTCGCAATGCATTATTTCGCTCCACATCCAAAGCATTCATGCGAACCTTGGCCTCATTTAACTCTTTTTCCACAATATTAACTGCAATCATCTGCTGTTTAGCCAAAGACGCAGAATTTGTCATATTTGTCCCGTAACTTTCATAGATATTCTTTAAAGTTGCGTAAAGGTTAAGTCTCATCTGGGATATTTCGTTAATCTTTAACACAACTTGTTTTTTTTGGTCGGTGGATATCGTGTTTTTCTCAAGGTCTGCATACAAGTCTTGCTCAACAACTTGTAAGTTTTGTATGTTTGCTAAAGTTTGGTTATTTTGTTCTTCAAGAGAACCAGATTCAACTTTGTTGGATGAAGTTAATTCTGCCATTTTTACTTGTATTCTTACTTATTCTATTTATTCTATTTATTTTTTACATTATAAAACAAAACAAACAAAAAACAAAAAAACAAAAAACAAAAAACAAAAAACAAAAAACAAAAATAAAAATGAAATAATATTTCATTCAACCAATAATAACTAAAGTTCACAACTATAAAATACATTATGACTCGCATTGCTATTGTAGATAAAAACAAATGCAAACCTGAAAAATGCCAAAAAGAGTGCATGAAAACGTGTCCACCACAACGAAATGGTAAAAATGTTATAGAAATTGTTGACATTGAAGATATGGGAAAAAATATAAATAATCCTTTAATCAAAACTAATGACAAACACAAAATTGCTAAAATTATTGAATCCATGTGCATTGGTTGCAACCAGTGTGTTAGTGCGTGTCCGTTTAACGCTATTAAAATTGTTAACATTCCAAAGGAAAATCCACGCGACATTATTCATCGATATGGAGAAAATGGATTTCGCCTATATCGCCTACCAACCATGAAAAAAAACTGTGTTATGTCATTAATTGGTCAAAATGGAATTGGTAAAAGCACGATTCTCGACATTATTTCCAATGCACTCACTCCAAACTTTGAACAAACAAATATGAATATCAAAACACAGTTTAAAGGTACTGTTATGATGAATTATTTTAATGATTTATACGCAAATCGACTTGTGTTTTCAGTAAAACCTCAAAAGATTAAACAAATGTTGCAAGGGTACAATCCAACCACAACTGTGGAAGAATACATTCATTCTTGTAAAATTAGTGCAGACAATAATCCGACTTTTATTGAGCTAAATCTCGCGTCTTTGTACAAGAATCCAATTGCATCATTGTCAGGTGGAGAACTTCAAAGATTACTATGCTGGGTCACTGTTACTAAACCAGCAACCGTATATATTTTTGATGAACCATCAAATTTCTTGGACGTTAAACAAAGATTAATCGTGGCTAAAATGATACGCTCCCTTGTCTCGGTTCATACTTATGTATTAATTGTAGATCACGACATGTCAATGCTTGACTTTATTTCTGACGAAATTAATATCCTGTATGGCGTTCCAGGAGCATATGGAATCGTGTCAAATCCTTTGTCAGCATCAAATGGCATCAACGAGTATTTAGACGGGTTTTTATCTTCCCAAAATATTCGTTTTCGTGACGAGCCATTTCAATTAGCTCCGTCCCACATGACTATATCAACAAACACAGTACCTTTAAACACAGTACCTTTAAACACAGTACCTTTAAACACAGTACCTTTAAACATAGTACCTTTAAACACAGTACCTTTAAACACAGTACCTTTAGTACAAAGTGAAACATTAATGACACATACAGTGTGTTATCCTGGTTTTGTTTTACATATTCCGTTAGCAAACCTTACCTTGAATAGTAGTCTGTATTTAATTTTGGGCGAAAATGGCGTTGGAAAAACGACATTTTTAAATACTATTGCATCAAGTATGAATAAAATTGTATCATATAAAACACAGCACACAAATATTCGCAAATATATGCATATTGGTGGAATGTATCCTACAGTATTGGAATTGTTTTACAGTTTTATTCGGTTGAGTTATTTAGAGCCAACATTTCAGACAAACATTGTAAAGATACTAAACATAAAATCACTAGAAAGTCGACGGTTAAATGAACTGTCGGGTGGTGAACTACAGCGTGTAATGCTGTGTTTTACGCTCGGCACATCTGCCGATATTTATCTATTAGACGAGCCCTCGTCAAACCTGGATATTGAAAGCAGATTGGCGTGTATTCATGCAATTAAACGTTTTTCATACATGAACAGCTTTTCGACAGACAACCTTAAATCCATCTTTATTATTGAGCACGACATTATGATGGCGGTTGCATGGGCACAAGAACCAAACAGTTCCATCTTGCTTGTATCCAAAGATATAAATTTAAAAGATGATATTAAAGACAAATTATGTCATGTATCTAACCCGATGAACTTTAAAGATGGAATCAATGCGTTTTTACAAAGCATGGAAATTTCCATGCGAATTTCCGAGCACAACTCTCGCCCGAGAATTAACAAACTTAACTCACAAATGGATAAGCATCAAAAAAATATTGGAAATTATTACGGCAACACTTATTAAACTAAAAATTATCACAAATACTATTAATTGTTCCAATGATCTTTGGTTCTAAATTGGGAGACAATATACTCTCTGAATCATATACATTTTTATTTTCATCCACATAGTACTGAATGCCACGAATATCTTGAATATAAAGCATTACAGTATTTTTATTTTCACAAGACCCAGATTCAGTAATTAATCCAAATGGTGTATTATTTAAATGATTTTTGCAAAACGTATTATTTAAATAATGCTTGCGTTTGCACTGGGCTCCAGTTTCAAGTTTCCCCCAGCACTTTTGTAGGTTGATCTTTTTTTTATAGGGTTCAATAGGCGCTTTCTCTACAACATTTAGTTCAGCATAATCACAAATATACTTTTGCAATTGCTCAATTCCATCAGGAGATGGACTTTGTTTCAATACATTTAATTCAATTAAAACATTTCTTTTAAATTCGTTTATATACTCAGAAATATTTTTTTTGGTAATTTTTGCCATAACTATATTTTGCTTATGAATAACGTTAAATATTTATTTTTCATTTTTTATTTAAATATTAAACTAATATATATGCAGTCATTATTTAATATTGCATTAGGAAGTTTAACTCCGAGTTCAAAGTCCAAATCAAAGTCAAAGTCCAAATCTCCTAGTTTTTATAGTGCAAAATCAAAATCAAAATCAAAATCAAAATCAAAATCAAAATCAAAATCAAAATCAAAATCAAAATCAAAATCAAAATCAAAATCAAAATCAAAATCAAAATCAAAATCAAAATCAAAAAACACAACTCAAAAACTACAAACTCAACCACAAACCCAGGGAGTAAAAACTCGGGCACAAACCCACCAAGTAATTTCCAAGTTTATGAAACAAACAAAACCTCAGCGGCAGTCACATTTTTTACAAAACATTTGCTCTGATTCTAGTGTGTGCATTGCATTTGGAATTGAAAGCAACAAGATTCGTTTATTTTTTAATGGATTTACGTCATTTGACTTTGTTGTTCCACCAATTAAATCAATTGGTTCAGTAAGTGCCAATGGGTTTATTAAAGACATTTCTTACAGCAATTTAAAATACACAGCTAACGCTATTTTAAAATCGTCCGCAAACTATAATGCAGATAATTTGTTTTACGAATATATAGTGGGTTTGCAGGTAAATAAATGGAAAAATTATTTCCCGTGTTTTGTAGAAACATATGGCCTTTATAAATATAAAGATGATGCCCAATATGAGTATATGAAAACTCATAAAAGTATTTCGGATGTAAACATACTAAAAAACTCCCTGAGTATAATTAGCACCAGCAATGTAAACAATCCAAATTATAATTATGGAGATGCATGTACTAATTCCAAGTACTTTGCTGTGTTAATTCAACACATAAAAAAATCCCAATCGTATTTCAATATTCATAATAGTTTAGATATCAATGAAACGTTAGCGATTTTAGCCCAGGTTTATTTTCCACTTGGTAGACTAACTAACGAGTTTGTCCATTATGATTTGCATGGCGATAACGTCCAGCTATACCAGCCAGCCGCAGACAAGTTTATTCACTTTTATTACCATTTTGAAGATGGTAATGTGGTGCAGTTTAAATCATATTACATTGCAAAAATCATCGACTATGGTCGCTCGTATATATCGTCAAGTATGAAAATTCACAAAAAACTGTGCAACACAACCGCATGTAATCCAGACTGTGGCTACGATAATGGGTTTGCGTGGATGGATGGAAAAACCTTACTTGCAGAAAATTATTACATTAACTCTGCCATACGAAATCCAAGTCACGACTTAAGACTGTTTAAAATGTTTTTTCCAGGTTTTAAAAGTTTAAAATACGGAGTTGGAATTAATAACTCTGATAACAAAGAATATGGGACAAAACCAAATTATACAAGCGGAATGCCAAATGCAATTAATAATGTCGCGGATGCATCCAAGTATTTTCAACTTAAATTATCTGATGCAATTCGTCAGGCATATTTTAATGGACCAGATTTTCCCGAAAACAAAAAATTTGCTGACCTACATATTTACATGAATATGACTACACCCATGAAATTAATTAAAGTATAACAAATGTAAGCGATAAATCCAGATAAATAATATAAAAACTAAATAAATATAATAACAATATGAATACAGCAATTTCCACAAATGTTAGTTGCTATCCAAAAATTATATTTATTGTTCCATATCGAAATCGACCTCAGCACAAGTATTTTTTTTTAAACTACATGACTCAAACAATTTTAAAAAGTAAAAAAGAAGGTTTAACTAACAATGATGAAAAAGAATCCAATATTGAGATTTATTTTTCACATCAGCATGACATGAGAACCTTTAACCGTGGAGCCATGAAGAATATTGGGTTTTTAGCCGTAAAGAAAAAATATCCAAATGATTACCAAAACATGACATTTGTGTTTAACGACGTAGACACTATCCCGTTTGCTAATATTTTCAATTATAATACGATTCCAGGCATTGTTAAGCATTTTTATGGATTTGAGTATGCCCTTGGCGGAATCGTGGCGATAAACGGCGGAGATTTTGAAAAAGTAAATGGCTTTCCCAACTACTGGGGCTGGGGCATGGAGGATAAAGTTTTGCAGACTCGCTGTAATAATAACAGCATACAAATTGACCGCAGTCAGTTTTTTCCTATTGGGTCACCAGAAATACTTCAATTGTTTGATGGTGTGGAAAGACTAATCAATCCTTTGGACATGTTACGGTCTGAAACAGATGCATTAACAAACGCAGTATCTTTAAATGGGGTGGGCTCAATTAATTTGTTAAGCTATAAACTGACTGATGGTGATTCAAGTTTTAACAACGCAGACAATGTTTATTTAATAAAAAACCAAAACAATAAAAATCAAGAATCGGCAATATCAATTTTTTTTATTAATGCTACGTTTTTTCAAACAGGAATAAACTTTGAACATGAAAAGAAGAAAATGATGCACTATGATTTGCGTGCGGGAGCAAACCAAATGACTAAAAATTACACAGTTGCTCCCGAGCACTTGGTAACAACACCTAATACATGGAAAAATATTGCCGCATATCCCACAACTGCTCAGCAACAAGAACTAATTAAAAAAAACGGAAAGAAAATGGCACAAGAAATAATTGAACACATGTATTACAAAACCAATTGCAGAGAAAAACCAAACCTTTTTAAACTAACAAAGTAAATATTGTAGAGTTAATGTTAACTGTGATTAAAAATAAAAATAAAAATAAAAATGAAATCAAAATTGTTATTGTTACCAAAAGATATTAAAGAAACCATGAATATGAATGTAGAATTACCAATGTGTTTATTAGATTGGATAGATATAAAAACATTAAATTGGGAGTTTTTGTCTAAAAATACGTCAATAGGTGCTATACAGTTGCTAGAAAAAAATCCAGATAAAATATCTTGGTTTGGTTGGAAGTGGTTGTCTGGCAATTCGTCAGAATATGCTATACGGTTGCTTAAAAAAAATCCAGATGAAATAAATTGGGATTTGTTGTCTAAAAATCCGTCAGAAGGTGCTATACAGTTGCTAGAAAAGTATCCAGATAAAATACATTGGGGTTTCTTGTCTAGAAATCTGTCAGAAGGTGCCATACGGTTGCTAGAAAAAAATCAAGATAAAATAGATTGGGAAATCTTGTCAACTAATTCGTCAGAAGGTCCTATGCGGTTGCTTGAAAAAAATCAAGATAAAATAGATTGGGATATTTTATCTGGCAATTCGTCAGCTATGCAGTTGCTTGAAAAGAATCCAGATAAAATAAATTGGCATATGTTGTCTATAAATCCGTCAGCTATACAGTTGCTAGAAAATAATCCAAATAAAATAATTTGGAGTAGGTTGTCTAGAAATCCGTCAGAAGGTGCTATGCAGTTGCTAGAAAAAAATCCAGATAAAATACATTGGGAAATGTTGTCTGAAAATCCGTCAGCTATGCACTTGCTAGAAAACAATCCAGATAAAATACATTGGTCTCAGTTGTCTAAAATCGGTCAGCAATGCGGTTGCTAGAAAAATCCAGATAAATTGATTGGGAAAGGTTGTCTGAAAATACGTCAGAAGGCGCTATTCAATTGCTTGAAAAGAATCAAGATAAATTAAATAACATTAATCATTTATATAATCATTTAGGTAATAATCCACACATGTTCAAGTATGATTATCAAAATATGAAACAGAACTGTATGTTGTTTAAAGAAGACCTAATGAAGAATCGGTTTCATCCTCGCAATATACCCAAGTTTAAAGATTGGAAGGTTAATGGGTTTAACTCTGATTCTGAATAATAATTTGTAAAATATATTTTTTGCACATGTTAAAACTTGTTTCGCAAAGGTAGTACAACAGGTTCAACATAACCTTGTCCAAACACAGTGCGTCCCCCATTACTTGGTACAGTAACTAAAGCAGTAATGCGTTGATTAGTTGTTTGGTGAGAGTTGCGGTAACTGGAAGTTGCGGCATCAACTTTTTCTTGAAAGCATTCGCAAAAATAATCTGGGTTGCCTCCACTAACTAGACTAGATTGTAGTCGCTCAAGTTCTCGGTTATATCGGCTCAACATTTGATGCAACCTTTCACGATTAATTCGGATTGTGCCAGGAACAAAATTTCCGGTAAAAGACATCTGGTGTTATTTTGTTTTATATTTTATTTATATGTTTTATTTTTTTAATGTAAAAATGAAATAGAAACAACAAAAGAATACTAAGCAATAATAAAATTATGTTGTATCAAGCGGAAACCGAAAGTGTGGAAGTAATGAATACCATAATTTCTTTAAAAAAAAGGGTAAAAAAACAAAGTCCATAATTCAGACATTTTGAATAAAGAAGTTATTGTTTCAAACGTAGTGAATAAATTAATACAAAAAAACGATGTGTGGAATGCTCTAAACACAGTATTGCCTCAGCAAAATATTATTGTTGCTCACCAAATAGAATCTTACAATGATTTTATTCAAAACCAGTTTGAAAAAACATTTAAAATGTTTAACCCAATTTGTGTGAGATCTGAAAAAGATTTTGATATTAATACAAAACTTTACAGCCTAGAAATCTACGTTTCATTTGACAACATGCGAATGCAGCGTCCTCAAATTAGCGAAAACAATGGCTCAACTAAAATCCTATTTCCCCAAGAAGCTCGTTTAAGAAACTGTACATATGGTTCACAAATAACCATGGATGTACACATTAAGTATATAGTAAGACATGGAAAAAACTTGGAAGAAGTAGGAACATACTACAAGAAATTTCCTTCTTATAACATTTGTAATAATATGCCAATTATGGTCCAGTCTGACATGTGTGAGCTAAAAAACTATAAACATATTAACATGGGTGAATGCGACAAAGACACAGGGGGATATTTTATTGTTAAAGGATCAGAAAAGGTAGTGTTGGGACAAGAACGGTCAGCCGAGAATACTATTCAGTGCTACTTTATAAATCTACCCAAATACACATGGAAAGCAGAAATTAAATGTGTTCCTTCAAACAAATTAATTTCTCCCAAACAAGTCACAGCCTTTATATCCAAGCATGACAACTCAATTTGCATAAGTATTCCTCGAATCAAGCAACCAATACCTCTGTTTGTTTTATTTCGTGCACTTGGTATTTTGTCTGACCTAGACATTTGTCAACATATTTTACTATTTAATAACAATACATCAACTAATTCTTTGACCAAAGATATGAGAACAAAACTGTTAAATGAACTAGAACCTTCCATTATTGCGTCTTATGAGTGTATAACACAAGAAAGTGCGTTTCAACACATTATGACATATGCTATGTTTACATATACAGTTCCATATCATATCAACAAGGAAACTGAACGAGATTTAGTTATACAAATGCGACAAGAGGTAGGAATTCCCCTTAAAAAAAAGTTCACTCAAGAAGTTTTAGATGATGACTTGTTTGCTCATTGTACCACCTTAGTTCAAAAGCAATACTTTTTAGGATATTTAATAAACAAATTACTAATGACAAAGCTTGGATGGCTTAATGTAGGCGACAGAGACTCGTATTTAAACAAACGAGTTGATGCAACCGGAACTCTTTTGAACAAACTCCTGTTAAATCAAGTAAATAAGATTAAAAAAAATGTTATCAAAGTAGGAATCAAAGAACTTGACAACGGAGTTTGGAAATCATCTAATAATTTCACTGATATTATTAACCAAACAAACATTGAAAAAATAATTAATTCAACAATTGAATCCAAGTTTATTCGGGCTTTGTCAACTGGCGACTTTAGCATAACTTACAACGCTTCTGACAACAAAGTTGGTGTTGCTCAAGTGTTAAATCGGTTAAACCAAATTGCCACAATTAGCCACATACGTAGAGTCTCTACATCTATTGAAAAAAATGGCAAACTTGTAGAGCCAAGAAAATTGCATGCAACTTCATGGGGGTATTTTTGTCCTTATGAAACGCCAGAAGGTCAGTCGGTTGGCATTGTCAAAAATATGAGTATCCTTACGCACTTTACTATATCAACTAATATGTCTGTACTTGAAAAACTAATTAATACATTTATTGTGCCAATTGAATCTTATAAAGAGAGCCCAACGGGTTCGTTTGTTAAAATGTTTTTAAACGGTATTTTTCTTGGTATTGTTTTAAATAATGATCCAATTATAACACTAAATGCTATTAAATCTTTAAAATATTGTGGCATTATTAACATATTTACTTCAATTTGCTATGACTATTTCAACATGGAAATTCGTATTTGCTCTGATACAGGACGTATTACTCGTCCTCTATTTCGTGTAAAAAACGGACAACTCATGTTTACACAAGCTATGTATTTAAGCATACTTGATGGAACATTATCTTGGAATGACTTATTTATTTGTGGTAAGCTTACTGAGTCAGTTTTAGAGTATTTAGACCCAGCCGAGCATAACTGTGCCATTATTGGAACCAGTTTAAAAGATATTGAAAACAACAATGGTGGGCTAAAATATTCCCACTGTGAAATAGATTCATCCCTTATGTTGGGTATGACTGCGTCTTGCATTCCATTTCCACAGCATAACCAATCTCCCCGAATTGTTTACCAGTCAGCTCAGGCCAAGCAAGCAATATCGATTTACATGACTAACTTTTACAACCGACTTGATAAAACTGCTTATGTGCTTAACTATCCCACAAAACCGCTTATAGATACCCAAGTCATGAATATTTTAAAGTTTAACGAACACTCGTCTGGCTGTAATCTCGTAGTTGCCATTATGTCTTATTCTGGATACAACCAAGAAGATTCTATATTAATTAACCAGGGTTCCATTGACCGTGGAATTTTCCAATCAACCATTTACCACTCAGAAAAGGATGAGGACAAGTTTCAGCCTTCAAATGATGAAATACGTGGAATGCCCGACTTGTCAAAGACTGAAAGCTTACGAACTGGTGATTACACTAAACTTAATAACAAGGGATTTATTCCTAAAAACACTTTAGTAAATAATCGTGATGTTATTATGGCCAAAGTTACTCTTATAAAAAAAACCACTGATGCAACACAAAAAAACAAGTACATTGACAAAAGTATTCAGGTTAAAACATGTGGCGAAGAGGTGTATATTGATGACAATTATTTTGAGACAAATGGTGAAGGCTATAATGTAGCCAAGGTAAAAACCAGAGCTACCCGTAAGCCCATTATTGGAGACAAGTTCAGTTCTCGTCACGGACAAAAAGGAACCATTGGTAATATCATTGCAGAAAAAGACATGCCCTTTACATCAAATGGTTGTCGTCCAGATATCATTATTAATCCTCATGCGATTCCTTCCCGTATGACAATTGGTCAGTTATTGGAAAACAACCTTGGCAAAATCCTTGTAGAACTTGGTCTATTTGGTGACGGAACATGTTTTAACAACTCAATTACCCTTGAATGGATTTCCAAAAAACTTCTTAGTCTCGGCTATGAAGCTCACGGGAACGAACTCATGTACAGTGGCGAAACTGGGCAACAAATGGAAGCATCCATCTTTATGGGACCTATATTTTACCAACGCCTCAAGCACATGGTCAACGACAAGCAACACGCCCGTTCAACTGGTCCACCTGTTGCGCTTACACGTCAACCAACTGAGGGGAAAAGTCGTGACGGTGGCTTACGAGTCGGAGAAATGGAGAGGGATTGCGAGGATTTTGACACACAAATCAGTCTTACAAATGGACTTAGTATAAAACTTGGTGAGATGGGGGATTCAGATTGGGAAGTCTTAGGATGGGATGCTCAGACACCAAAAATGTGTGCGAGCTAAACAAACACACTTTATGGAAAAAGGTGGCCGTGATTGTATTAAACTTACATTTCAAGACGGTCGCTCAAAAGTATGCACTCCAGAACACCCTTTGCTTACGTCTGAAAATAAGTGGGTTTTTGCCAAAAACTTGGTCCCAAACCAAACCAGACTTAAAACTAGCGTAACATGTCCATTGCTTGAATTAAATAAAGAAATGGCGGAATGTAATGGGTGGAGTTTAACATTTGGAAAAACCGTTTTAACAACTAATACCAAAGAAAATTATTTAAGAACTTTAGCATTCATGCGTATCTTGGGATATTTAATTACAGATGGTAATATATACCATAGTAATAACAACATTTCAGGTAGCATTTACCTTGGACACATGATTGATGTAAAATCCATGCTAGATGATTTAGAATACTTTTACGAGTTTAAACAAAAACAGTATATCACCAAAAATTTGTATTATATTCGGTTGCCACCACACTTTGTAAGAGACATTATTCAAATACCTGGTGTATTAACTGGAGCAAGAGTATCTCAGCCTGGAACCTTGCCCGAGTTTATCATTGCAGATTCTTGTCCCCGTCCCCTGGTTCGCGAGTTTCTCGGTGGATTATTTGGCGGTGATGGACACACATGTTGTCTAGGAATGCATCGTGGAAAGCGTGACATTCTTACTTCTATTGAGTTTTCCCAGTCTAAATATAGCAATCAGTTGGATTCGTTGCAGACTATGATGGAGCAACTTCAAGGGTGTTTAAAAAAGTGCGGAATCTACAAAACCACTATTCCAAAAGCTAAGGAAACCACGTTTTCCAAGAAAAAAAGGGCGAACTTCGGTCATACCAAATAAACCTTCACTTGGAACTAAGCGAAATCATTCCGTTTGCCGAAAATATTGGATTTCGTTATTGCTGTCACAAGTCACAAAGACTTGAGGCAGGAGTATCATATAGACGCATGCGAAGTGAAGTATCACGCCAGCACAACTGGTTGGTAAAGCATGTGGATAATGCAGTTAACTTTACAGAGTTAAAAAAGGTGAATCCTCTAAAAAAGATTGATACCAAGCAAGCGATTTTAACGGCAGTAAGAGAATTACAGAAAATTGAACCACTTGTTCACGAGTATGCGATTCCTTCTGCTCACGACATGGTTGACCATTGTGTTAAAGGAACCCAATTTGGAAAGTTTACATCCAAATCGTTTCCTACTGCAGAGCAATTTATGCAGGAAATTGGGGCATTAGACTGGTTTAATAACGACATTGACTTAAATGAAACATATATTAAAGACGCTGTAAATAATGATAATGAAGAAATAAATGAAGAAAATATAACAGACCAAGAAGCAAAATCATCTATGAGATATGGAGTTCATCGCGACTATGATGGTCTCCCCACCATGGATTTAATGTTGATTGATATTCGCCCTGACGGCGTGCATCCTGTATTTGACATTAATGTAGACAAGGTGCATTCATTTCTGGCCAACGGTATTGTTGCTCACAATTGCATTGGAGCACACGGAGCAGCAGGATTAATGCGAGAACGGCTGTACGAGTCATCCGACAAATATGCAGTGCATGTTTGCAACGAGTGCGGACTTATTGCTGCATATAACGATGCTAAACAACTACATTTGTGCAAGACATGTGAAAATCGCACCAACTTTTCCAAGGTGGAAATTCCATATGCGTGCAAGTTGCTATTTCAGGAATTAACATCTATGAATGTTGTGCCACGCATTGTAACATCTGATTCAATAATGGCAAACAAGTAAATTATATTTAAACTTTAAATACATTTTTTTACTAATCTATTTAAACACTTTGTTAGTATAGTAACTAACAAATGCTAGGAAATAAAAAAATAAAGGTAAGTATTTGCACCCCCACTTATAATCGTAGACCCTTTATTCCATACCTCATTGAATGTGTTAAGCACCAAACGTTTCCCCTTGACCAACTAGAATGGATTATCGTGGACGACGGGACTGATCCCATTAGTGACCTGGTTCAGCACTTGCCTTGGGTCAAATATTATTTTATACCCGAAAAAATGCCCCTCGGTAAAAAACGTAACTTAATGCATACATATTGCTCAGGCGAATTTCTTGTATACATGGACGATGACGACTTTTACCCTGAAGAACGAGTTTCGCATGCGGTTGAAATGCTGGAAGCATTTCCCGAGTTTCTTATTGCAGGTACTAGTGAAATGCATATGTACTTTAAAAGTGTATCCGCATTGTATCAGTGCGGACCATATGGCGACTCAGTAGCAACGGCTGCAACATTTGCATTTCGTCGTGAACTTTTGAACAAAACACAGTATGCTGACACTGATGGCTTTACTGAAGAACCGCATTTTTTAAAAACAGGGGGTATTGTCTTGCAGCTAAACCCATTAAAAACCATATTGGTTGTGTCACATCCCCACAATTCTTTAAACAAAGAAATATTGTTGGAAAATCCAGGGCAGTTTCTTTTGTCACCATCTCGGTTCCAAGTTGCCGACTTTATTAAGAGCCCAATTTTAACAGATTTTTATATTTATACAGCCGACCTTTTACTTTCACAATATGATTGTGGAACCAGACAAAATAAACCACAGTTGGATTTGGTTCGTTTATCCAATATAGAACTAGAAATTAAATCAAAGACAAGCATAAATTTAGCACAGCAACTAACAAGTATTGTGCAGTCTATGCCGTACAAGCAAATGAAGGAAGCGTTGGAGGCAAAAATTGATAAACTTCAAAATCAAATACTATTGCAAAAAGATAAATCAAATGTATAAATAAAAAAAGTAAATGGTAATAATAACAATGAGTGCTTCTATTATTACCGCATTAGGTTTAGGACTGTTAATTTCGTATAGTGTTGTGCAATTATTACAATTTTATGGAGTTGGAATTGAATCATATGGATTTTATTTAGCATTTTACATGTTTTTGTTAGTTAGTGCCTTTGTTCTTCCGCAAACATACTCATCTTTATAGTATTTAAACCAGCTTTTATTTTACCAAAGCGTTTATTAAAAATATGAATTTTTCCTTTTATATTCATATTTTCAAAAATACTTTTTTCTGAATTAGTATAATAATATACTTCGCATCCATGTACTTCTTTATGAAAGAATTCAGTAAAAGTATTTGCATATACTTCAATATCTGAAAAATCTTGAGATTCTTGGTGGTTGCATTGTAATGTATTATCTGTGTATTTATCTTGGCGTTCTAAATTACGCAATTTATTTTGTTGCTTTTTTTTTGTTTTTTTTGTTGTTTTGCTTCATATTTAGATTCCATGTTATTTTTATAATATTAATTCTCTTTTATATCGCAAAATGGTTGAATAATATTTCATTTTTTATAAAAAATGAAAATGAAATATATATATAAATTAATATTATAAAAAATAACATGGATGTAGAATTACCAATGTGTTTGTTAGATTGGATAAATAAAGATAAAATATATTGGAATGGTTTGTCTCAAAATCCGTCAGAAGGTGCTATCCAAATGTTAAAAAAAAATCCAGATAAAATAAATTGGGCTTGGTTGTCTAGAAATACGTCAGAATGTGCTATCCGGTTTCTAGAACAAAATCAAGATAAAATAGTTTGGTATTGGTTTTCTTACTATCCCTCAGAACGTGCTATACAGTTGCTAGAAAAAAATCCAGATAAAATAGATTGGAGTGATTTGTCTAAAAATCCGTCAGAAGGTGCAATCCAGTTGCTTGAAAAAAATCAAAGTAAAATAAAAGATTGGCTTTGGTTGTCTCAAAATACGTCAGAACGTGCCATGCAGTTGTTAGAAAAAAATCCGGATAGTATTAATTGGTCTCTGTTGTCTAAAAATCCGTCAGAAGGTGCAATCCAGTTGCTTGAAACAAATCAAAGTAAAATAGATTGGTATTACTTGTCTGCAAATCCGTCAGCCATGCAGCTGCTTGAAAAAAATCAAGATAAAATAATTTGGACATATTTGTCTTGGAATCCGTCAGAAGGTGCTATGCGGTTGCTAGAAAAGAATCAAGATAAAATAGATTGGTATAACTTGTGTTTAAACTCGTCAGAATGTGCTATGCGGTTGCTAGAAAAAAATCAAGATAAAATAGAATGGTTGATTTTGTCTCACAATACGTCAGAAGGTGCTATGCGGTTGCTAAAAAAAAATAAAGATAAAATACGTTGGGATGTGTTGAATCTAAATCCGCGTATATTTAAGTATAATTATAAACAAATGAAACAGAACTGTATGTTGTTTAAAGAAGACTTGATGAAAAATAGGTTTCATCCTCGTTAATATACCCAAATTTAAAGATTGGAG
>FUWD013242135.1_pt2 | contig 17284 bp, 10 predicted proteins | sample 1063281 | NCBI WGS metagenome assembly FUWD01 (sample SAMEA79048168, study PRJEB19326) | metagenome | biome: marine | reverse complement strand
TAATATACTTCTAATTTAAATCTGTCAGTAGAATTATTACATGCGATATCAACCGCTAAACTTTTGTGTGAGATGACTCAGGTGTACCACTACTTTAGCGTTATGCTTTATAGTTCTGTAACCTGAATTAATAACAATAGATTTACCGTATTTTTTCTAACAACATCAAGCATGTTAAGTAACTCTTCATTCATTAATTGGCCACTGCCTTGAACATCAGGTGAGTCAAACTCTTCGTATGTAAAGTATTTTAATTTCATTTATATTTTGATTTTTTATACTTTGATGTTTTATATTTTGATGTTTTATCTTTAGTGCGACCTTTTTTGGGTATATTTAAATCATATGTAGACCAACCTAAAATTAATCCTATCCTTTGGATTTCTTCAAGCTCACTGTTACTAGCTAATACTATATTGTTTATTTTTTTAAGAGCTCTATCAAGAGGAATATTCGTAAGTGCTGATGTATACTGAGCACCTGCCATCAAAGCAGGACTATCTATATCTAAAAGTTTTTCTTTTACTTCTTTTCTACTGCCCGGGAAAGTAAACTTCCGTCCAGCACTTTTCATTTGTATATACTTATATCTTATAGGTGGTGAAAATCCTAATGCAGCATCTGCAACCCTGTCATAATCTTGAACAGTTTTACCTTGCTGTTTATATATTTCAAGACCCATATCTTTAAGTGTACTCAAGACATTACCTCTAACGCCTGTACCTCTTAAGTATGAACTTATCATACCGTTAGCTACGTCTATATATTTGGATTGTCTTTTTTCTTTTGCTTTCCTTTCAGCAGCATTACGTGGTTCTTCGTCGTCATCTCCCATTGCTTCAGCAAATAAAGCTTTCTGCATACCGTTGAAGACTAAGTTTGTTAAAAAAGAATAGTAAGCTATTTTAGATATATTGCTTTTAGCATCTCCTCTACCATCTTTAAGATCTAATGTAGCTTTTTTAATTATTCTAGCGTACTGACTAGGAGTGTTTGCAAAAGATAATAAAAGTCTACCTAAGTCACTTGCTTGCTGTTGACTAATTTTATCTGGTCTGCTTGATTGTTGTGACTCTTCAGCCGTCTCTTTAAAATCTAAAAATGCTTTCTCTTTTGCTTCTTTTTCAGTATAAACTTTTTCGCCTTCAGCATTAGTTTCTTTTAAATAGGTTTTATATCTATTCCTAAAGAATGTAGATCCACCTGCAGCAATAGCAAAACTATCTGCTATTTGCGTTGGTGTAAATCCTACTTTTAATATTTTAGAAATCACGCCGCTGACACCACCTTGCTTAGCTATATCTGCAATTTCAGATTCAGTAACGTTAAATTCAAGGCCTCCTCTTCTGTTTTTAAGGTATTCTGAATTAAATAACATTTTAAAGTCTTTCCAGTATTGAGGTTGATTTGCGAACGCTTTACCTGCACTAAATATATTATTATCTGACATGTTAACAAAGTTAGTAGCCGACATTAACTGAAGTACTGCAGATCTTTGGTTAAAGAACATAATAGCTCCCGTGGAATTATTAATCCAATCAGTAACTCTACCACTTAATTTATCTTTAGGAACATCTCTATTTTTACCAGTTTTCATTCTTTTCAGCATATTCTCCATAGCCTTTCTGTAATTTGTACCAAAAGCTCCTTCTAACTTATTCATATTTTCTTTAGAAAATACTGCATCTACATTAGCTTGCCACTCTTGTAAATGCTTTGCTCTACCTTCAGTGTTTACACCTGCTAAAAAGTCAGTAGCAATGTTACCAGCAACCCATTGACTCTCTGGAGCTGTATATGGTCTACCCCTATTTATTGTTCTAATTTTGTTTGCAAAATCCGCTAACATAGGATCTTTAGCAACTTCAGCTACCGCTGCGTCTACTTCAGCTTTATCTATATTAGGTATTTCCATACCCTGCTTTTTCCATATATACATTCTAACGGCATCTTCACCTGTATAAACTTGATCACCTATATTAGCCTTTAGCTTTTTTGTTAAAGGAGATACCCCTTTAAAATCTGTTCCGCCAATGCTTTCTACAATTTCTTTTTTAACCTGCTTAAAGTCTCGCATCAAAGCGTTTCTTTCATTAGTAATAGCTTCGTCGCCTCTAGCAAAAGGATCTATTAAATTTTTCTTATACCAAGCCATTTGAGCATCACCTTCTTTTCCTTTACCTAAAGTCTTATAAAGTAATCCTACAAAGTCTTCAGCAGACGGTGGTATTATATCTAGTCTACCTTTACCTTTACCGGATTTAATACCTCTACTTTTGCTATACACATCACTAGCTTTTATGCCAGTCTTGCCTTCTATTATTTTGTTAAAGGCTTTGCTAAGATCTAAAGATGCTCTTTCTGTATTTTCAGCTTCTTTAACTTCTTGAGCGTGAGCTTTAAGATCGTTTATTGTCCATGTTTCTGGATTCTTAAGGTACTCTTTAAATTTGACTACTTTTCCTTTATTGTTTTTTATAAGTATATTATTAGTCTTTGCAAGAGGAAGAAGCCTTAACATACCGTTCATGGAAGTCTTACTAACTTTTTTATCCATTCTTGCTGCAAAAGTTTTAGGTACTAACATAGCTCTACTTTGTAGCTTATTGTTTGTGCCAAAATAGATATTGTCTAATCCTCTAAGCCCTGTTTTTGTTGCGGTATCTAAATGTTCTAAATAAAATTCACCCTTACCTGTAACTCCTCCAACTATTTCTACTAAAGATTTTTCCCCATAATGAATATTTGATGTAGAAATGGCTAGCCTAGTCATATATGTTAAAGCCTCTTTTCTTTCTTTACTGCCTTTTTCTGTTGATTTAACATAATCAACTTTTAAACTATTAAGTAAATTTAATGCTATATTTCTAGCTTTGTTGTTCGCTTTATCATTTACCGCTGCTTTAATAATTTCCTCTTGTTTTGATTTGTTTTTTTGAGCTTTTTTTAAATTTGTTTTTAAAGTTTTAGCTCTTTGGTTAGTAATTGACTCTAATGTTCTACCTTTTAAAATTTCATTTAGCTCAGTAGATAGTTTTTTTGTTTCAAAACTGTATTTGCTGCTACTAACATCTACATCTAATAGTTTATTAAGCTCCGCTGCAGGAAGTACAATGTCTTGAAGTTGATCAATAAACATTTCTTCTCCTTTTTCATTAACTACTTTTTTAATAGCGCCTTCTTTACCTAAGTTTTTAAAGCCTGTTAAATCATTTCTATATTGTCTACCTAATATATAGCCAGATAAACCTCTTATTTGTGAAAATTCTTTAGGTAAAAACTCAGCAAACTTTCTTTTTTGTGCTCCAAATCTAACTAATTCTTTATAACTAAAATTTTGAGTACCTGAAGAGGAGTCGGCCATAGGCTCTAATAAATCTTTAGAGTTTATTTCTATGCCGTGAAATTCATTCAACTTTTTTAAATAATCTAGATCTGTTATATTTTTTAATATTTCTGATCTAATAGTTTTAATTTCTTGGTCTGCAGCTATATACTGTTCATAATCTCTGTAGCCTTGACTTTCAACAAATTTCTTTATAAACGCGTCTAGTTCTAACGAAGCCATATTTGGGCTTGTACCTGACTTTATGTTTGCTAAAATCTGATCTATTTCTTTAGGAATACTAGTTTCAAAACTTTCAATTTTTTGTCTAGCAATTTTATTTGCTGTTAAATTTGATAGCAATTTTGCATTACCTAGTAAGAATCTACCAAGAACTGATCTTAAATCTTTACCGTTAACTCTTTTAGAAGGGGGTATATTCATTTCTCCTGAAGGAGTAATACCCATTTCAGTTAAAAAGTCTTGTACTGTTTCTGGGGATATTTCACCTCTGAATTGAGGTTTTAATCTAACAACACCTGTCTGTACTTTTTTACCTTTACTTCTTCCAGATGGATCTGTAACAGCTCTTTCTTTATCTGTTTTAGATCTTGGATCCACATATTTTTCATAAAAGTATTTTTTTAAATTATTAGCCTTTAATACAGATCTACCTTTTATTTCAGGATCAACTAATATTGTTTCTAAAGGATTACTTGTTTCAGCTTCTGTTCTAGCAACATTAAATTCAGGTAATATTTTAATATAATTTTTTGCATTCTGCCCTTTGCTAAAATATGTTTGAATTTTTTTAGCTTCAGATAACTGCTTAATACCATCAACTATAGGTTCAGCATAGGTAATTGCTACATTAGCTTCTGTTAATTTTTTAGCATCTATATCGAATAAAACTTCACCTACTTTTGGTGCAATTTCACTTTGAATATAATCAGGAGTAATGGTTTCTTTTATATTAGTTTTTGTCTCTTCTATTTTAGCTTCATCCGCCGCCGTTTTATTCTCTATTCTTTGTAATTCAACTAACTCAGGAAATACAGCTTCATTTAAAGCCATTGTTTTTTGTGAAGCTACATCAAACTTTAAAGGATCTATTTTTCTTTTTAGTCCACCATCTCCACCTTCTTGCACATATTGATCAGCTGATTCAGAAGATGTAAAGCTTTCGCCTACGCCTGATGACATTGAAACATTTTGTAAATCTCTTGCGTATCTTTCAACAACTTTAGGACCCACCCTTCTAGCGACTGTATTGCCTATATAAGTACTCAGTTTTTGAGCAACACCTGTTTCTGGATTTACAGCTTTGTAATTTTTCATTACACTATTAAATTCCATAGCAATTTCCTGAATAATTTCTTGCTTTATTTCAGGATCTTTCATAGCCTCCTTTATAGGAACTTTACGCCCTCCACTGTAAGCCCATCTTTGTAAAGAATTTATAGCAAGTTTTGTATATTGATTTTCTAAATCTTCTTTTTCTTTTCTTGAAACATCCTCGGGTGTCAACTGGTATTTTAAAGCCAACTCGTCTAATTTAGTATCGCTTACTATAACATCATCTATATCAACCACTTTTTGGGTTTAGTAGTTTCTTTTGATTTTTCTAGTTTGCTTAGCTTTAAAAATTGCTTAACTGAGCTTGCATTTCATATTCATCAATTTCACCATCCCAAAGCTTGTCTTCAAGTTCTTTTGTAAATTCATCTAGTTCTACACTTGCTTTTTTACCGGCCATCTTACCAACACCTTCTTGTATCTCTACTATATTTTGTTGATATTCCTTTTCTTCTGCTTCAGTTCTTTTTTCTTTTGCAGATAAAACAGATTGCCTATTTAAAAGAGCGTTGGTTCTATTTGAATTTTCTAATCCACCTATAACTCCAACAACTTCACCTGTGTTTTTAAAAACTTTGTTTCCATTAATAATAAGCCCAGATAACTCTTTATATTTTGCAGCAACATTTTTACCCGATGCTATACTACTTAATACATTTAATAATTGCTCAGGAGTATTTATATCTAACTTTGCGGGCTCTCCTTTTACTTTAGCAATTCTTTTGTTAAATAAATTTTGTAATTGAATTTTTATTTTACCAAAACTGTTTGACCTTATTAAGTTACTATTACCTTCACCTAACTTTTGAACAAGAGCCATTACATATTCCTCATTAAAACTTTCTTCTGTTTGTTTTGTTTTAGTAGAGTATTCTTCTTTTATAGTCCTAAATATATCTTGACCTAATTGTTCTTTTACGGTAGATTCTAAAAAGTTTTTTATTTCACCCATTCCCTTAGGATCATTTATTTTGTAAATGTCGGAATACATGTGACCTAGTTCGTGAGGTATAAGTCCTTTTTTGTATTTTCTTTGATCTATAGTAATTTTATATTTACCGTCAGCTAACTTTGTATACTCAGCGCTTTTACCATCAAGCCCTTCTCCATTTACAGCAAGTTTTAAATCTAGTTTTAAATTTTCTCCGTGTGTTTTTTTATAATCTTTTTTAGCTTGTTGTATTTCTAACTCAGCCTCTCTTGCTCTTATAGTAGGATCTGTTTCAGCCATAGCAGAAGTACCGGCATCTAAATAATCCTGAGACATTTTATAAAGCGCTTGGTTTTTAGAAAAATCTTCTAAATATTTAACTTTATCTTCTAATTCTTTTTGTTCGGGTTCACTTAGCACTATAGACTCTCTTAGTTCTATTAATCTTTTTTTAGCGCTTTCAGGGCTTCCGTTAGCCTCTACTAAACTATATAAGTTTTTTAAAGCTTCAGCATTCATGTTTTTTGCTCCGTTCGTGGTGGACTTAACATTGTTCCAATTAACATGCGCATAACCTAACGCAGAACCAGTTATAAAATGACCTAGTAACCTTCTATTTATTCCACCTTCGCCGAATCCAGGAGCGTCTGAAAAGTTTTCATCTATAAAAGTTTTAAAGTCCTTCCTCCCCATGAAATCATCGATTACCGCTTCTCCAACGCTTGCCGCTTCAGATGCAGGGATTAAAGATAATCCACTTTTAGCAGGTTTAAAGGCTAGTTCATTTAATCTATGATATGTAGATCCTTTTATAAAATTAAACTTAGGCACGGCTTTAAATAAAGCTCCAACTGCTCTTGATGCAGGTATAAACATAAGACCTGTGTTAAAACCATCTTCAAATAGTTGCTCCATTTTTACACCTTCAATCAAAGACTCAGCTCCTAAAGCAGTTGCTTGATCTAAAATACCTCCACCTTTTTTTGTTAAACCAGAAGCTTTTTTACTTTTAAGAAACTTTTTAACTGTATTTGATGTAACAGAAGCGGCTTTACCATTTTTTAAGCCATAACCCGCTTCGTTAGCTAAATTAGCAACCTCTTTGTTACTGATTTGTTTTCCGTTTTTAAAATATTTTCCAGTTTTTAAAGCGGCTAAGTAACGCCCTAATCCAGTAACACCTAATACACCGCCTGTTAAAGCATTAGCTCCCCAAAATTCAAAAGCTAACTTAGGTGCTTGTCCTACAGCAGTTCCTGTAAATTCACCTAGTGTTTCTTTAAAGTTGTTTTTTTGTTCGGTAGATAATTCTATGTTATTAGCTATAGCTATATCTTCTATTTTAGAAAGCATCTCGGAATTTGTTGATCCAAATTTTCTTTCTACTTGCTCAGGTGAAGTAAATGATTCTGCAACTGAAGTTCCAAAAGCACTAAAAAATCCTGTTCTTTTTATGCTAGCCGGATCTATATTAGCTAAATAACCAACTTCGTATGCTTTTTTTTCTGCTAAATAATTTAAATATCTATCAGCTAAATCTTTAATACTATCAGAATCATATGCTTGGGTCATAGAGTCTTCACCTTTTGTAGGTGTATAACCAGCAGGTACTCCCTGTAAATTATCACCAAAACCTTCTCGCATAAAACCTTTACTAGTAATATACATGTCAACTAAGTCTTTAACTTTAATATTTTTAAAGTTATCAAATTGCTGAGCTTTAATAACGCCTTCTTCAGCGTTTTTACTTAGCATTTTTTGAGAAAGAGCTCCCTGCCAGCTACCTCTATCAAAGCCTTCGCTTATAGTCATCTTCCCTCCACGTTTTTTAGTAGATACGTCGATGCGTTTATTCAACTCATCCATCAAAGATCTACCTTCTGACCTGTGTTTTAAGAAATCAATACCTACAGCGCTGGAGCCTTTACTAGCTTTCATGGCTAATATTTTTTGCATAACAGGAACTACCTTGTTAGTTATGTCTAAGTTTCCTTCGTCTTCGTTTTCAAGTTTGTTATATTCTACTGATTGATTGTTAAAGTCTAAAAAGTATTTAGCTTCATTTCCAGTGTAGTTTTTTACAAATTGATTTTGTTTTCTTTTTAAAGAATCTATTGTTTTATTAAAATTTAATGACTCTATAGAATAAGGGTCTATATTTAAAGCTTGGCTGTTTAATTCATTTATTTTCCTGCCAATACTGGTTGCTTCTCTTATATTTGGATCTAAAATTTCTTTACCAGCAATTGTTGTTTCTTTTTTCAAAAAATCAAGAGGAGCCATACCTGTCTCTTCTATTTGTTTAGCTAATAGTTCGTTAGATAAATCTTCGTTTTCTTTTTCTTCAGCTATATACATTTCGTTAACAGCCTCTTTCATAATCTTGTCAACCTGGTATTCTGACATCATTTGTGCCTCCAAAGCAGTTTTACCGCCAAATCCAAATACATTACCTTCCTCTGCGCTTGATCTGTTCAGGTTATTATATTCTTTTACAGCTAATTCTTTTAATGAATTGTATTCATCTTCATTATTTATTAATTCGCCTGCAGGAATATTTCTAAAATTTATTTTATATAATGATTTTATTTCATCTTTAAATCTAATTCTATTTGATTTATTTGCTTTAAAAGAGGCAACATCTGCAGAATTATTTTTTAAAAAATTATTTATATTATTAGTATCTCCTTTTTTATTAAAAACTCCTGTTTCTCCGTTAGGCGCTGTAATTGTTAATCTATCTATAGCTCCTAATCTTTGGTTAGACATACTTCTTTCTTCTGTTATCTCAAAACCAACTTTTTCCAGGTCAGTAGTATTTACTTTTTTATTTTCAAAAGTAAATCGATCATCGTCGTCTTCATTTTTTCTGTAGGTTTTATTTCTACAAAAGTATTTAGAGTATTCTTTTTTACAATTGGATCAGGATCTAGTGATTCCGAAGGAGTATCTACCGAGGGTGATTCCGTAAAACCTGCTTGTGATGCTGTCATTGGCTGCTGCACTGCATCCGCATCCGCTGGAGTGCTTGTTGGAAAATCCTGCGCTTCGTCTTCAAAAGTAATTCCATTTTTACTAGTGTAATCTTCTATAGAAAGACCTGCTTTATCTGCAGCATTTTTTATTTCCTCTTCAGAGTATTTAAAACCGTCGTATATATACATAGTTATTTTTTATTTAATTAAATTATTAAGGAAGCTCAGATTTATTAAGCGTGATTTCGCCTTCATTACCTTTTAGGCCTTTTTTCATCTTGTCTCTTTCAGTTTTACTTAAACCAGGGTATATAAGATCCACAAACGTTTCTATTTTTTGGTTATACGTTCCAATGTTTAGGTCTATGATTTCTTTGGTTTTTCCTGATTTTTTTACATATCCCACAGTATTTAAATCTACATTACCATAATTCTCAATCCATGCAGCCTCACCCTCTTCTAAAATATAATCAGCTTTCATTTTCTCCATTGTTTGCACTTTTCCTTCTGCTTCTTTCCGATATTCATTAATTATATCCACAAAAGCTCCTTGTTCATCCATGGTAAACTTTCTGTTTCCTATTTCTATTAGTGGAGTTTTCATTAATTCACTCATATTTTTCATAGCAGTATTTGCCATTTTAAATTGATCCTTATACTTTTTTTCTGGCGCTGTTAGTTTTTTAGGTGGAGTTGGTTTAGGTGCTTTTGGGTTTTTTAAAGCTGCATAAATTTTAGGATTGGCTGCTAAAAATCTATCAAATTCTTTATCAATATATTTTTTTTCCATATCTAATAGCTCGTCATCATTAGGATTGTCATAGCTGTAGTTAGGATCATTTTTGTCTTTATACTGTGTTTGATATAAAGATACTTTACCTGAATTATCTAAACCAATATAGTCATTCTTTTTTTGAGTTTCTATCCAGATTTTTTTACTTCATCTAAATTCATATAACGACCTTCCGTTATAACTTTTCCAGTTTTTTCATCTTTATATTGAGCTGTTTCACCTTCTTTGTAATAAGGAGAAAGTGGATTACCTGGGTCTATAATACCCGCAACTTGAACATTACCCTCCTCAATGCTTTTTACTATATCCGGAACTAAATCTAGCTCCATAGTGCTTTCAGGATTGTCGTTTATAACATTACCCACTTCATTTCCATTTTCTTTTACTAATATATTATAATTAATAAAGCCTGTTTCATCAAGCGGGAATTCAGAAATTTTTTCAGCTTCAATCAAATTAGACATAGCCATCAGTACTCTGGTTTTTTTACTATTTCTCTGAGTGTCAATACCTCCGGGTTTATCTGCTAGCTTTGATAATGCTTTAGTAGGATCTGCAGACAACGTATTTTCAAAAGTGTTCTGCATGCGAGTAGCTAAAGTGTCCCAGCTAGAAACCGTATTTCTTTGTTTTTCAGACCAGCTAGATGGATTTGATTTTTTTATGTCAGCAACATATTTAGCTAATTTATAAATGCCATCCATTTTTACACTTGGATTCTTTTTATGCGTTTGAATAGCCGCATTAGTCTGTTTAGTAATTTTATTGTCAACCTGCTTAATAAGTTCTTTATTTAACCTTGAATTTTCAGCATATATTTTACCTATATCAGAAGTAGTTTTAGCAGTTATAGCTGCTAAGTTTTTTTGTAAATTCTGCTGTATCTGAGCGGATTGATTATCTATATACTGTTTAGGATTTGTATAACTCATTTTTTTTGTATTTTATTCCGGTTAATCTTCATCAGGGTTATCATTATATTGACTAGAATTTTGCCTTGCTAAACCCGTTAAGTAGCTACCTCCTAATCCAGCTAAACCGCTTATAAGACCAGCAGTGTTTGCTTGTCTCGCATTATTTGATTGCATTACTCTGGCTTGAGCTCCCGACAGCAAAGCAGAGGTTCTGTCTAATTGTTGCATTTGCCTTCCTTCTCTAGCATTAAACATAAATTGTTGTCCCGCTGCTTCTAAGCCTTGAGTTCTAGCGCCTTCGCTTATTTGAATACCTTGGATTCTAGTAGCTTCTTGCATTCTCATTCTATCTAACTGCTGTTCGCCTTGAGCCCTTAGTCTTTCGTTATTTGCTTCTTGCTGTTCAATATTAGCAGAAACACCTTTTTTACTTTTCATAGCCGCTTGAGCTAAAGCAGTAGCACCCCCAGCTCCGGCACCTGTAGCTCTTAAAGTATCTAAAGTATTAGCTAGTGATATATCAGCTTGTTCTACCTGCATTTCTGCAGCTTGGGTAGCTACGCTTAAATTAGCATATGGATTTGACAGTGTAGAAGTAAGATCTGTAGCTAATTCACTTAAGTTAGTGACATTAGCATAAGGGTTTATTATTTCTTGGCGATTAGCTTCTAATCTATTTAATTTATTTTGTAGCATATCCCTTTGCTCCCTAGCTCTTCTAGCTTCTCTTCGCCTAGCGCCTCCTCCTATTAAGGATCCAATAACCGTGGTTGCAGCACCTAATAAAAGCCCGCCGCCCATGCTACCGGCGAATTTTTCAAAATTACCCATGTTTTATGTTTTTTAAATTATTTTATTTTCCGTAAGTTGCGCCTACTGCAAATAGCTCTTTTAATCCACCTGGATCTGTTGTAGTATCTGTCCTCATGTACACATTTAAGTAGTGACCTTTTAAACCTGAAGCGTTAGCTCCTATTAATACCTGACCAGGCAGCACGCTTGTTGTACTTTCAACGCCATTGTTTTTAATAGCAGCAACATATTCATTTTGTTTTCTATCAAACCCAGCTCTATATTGAACATTGTTTTCAACGTAAGCTCCTTCCTCATAACTATATATTTGTGAGGATTGATCAATTACAGAAACCCATTGGTCATCAACATCTAATGCAGGTTGAGTTTCATCTGATTTTATATAGCTAATTTTCCATCCATTACTTCCCTCATAATTTATAGTTTTAAATGTTTTAACTTTTGTGGGATCAGGGTTTATGACAAATTCAATTATACTAGGATTAGTTATACCTCCATAAAAAGAAGCTCTTGGAGCAAAGCTATCATAATGCTTATAAACATTTGAGCCTTTAGTAGTAAAAAAGTTACCATTAGAGCTAAACCCATTATCAGGCTTGTAAGAGTAAAAGCTACTCCATCCGTTAGTAGACTCATCAAAGCTTAATGTTTGAAAAGCAGAGCTATTGCCGTTGTAACCTTGCAGTGATAATGTATAATTTTTATTATATACATCATAAGACCCTACTATTTTACCATTAGGTGCTACGCTTAGTAAATTTTCTCTAAAAAAGTTTCGCATACCATAGCTTGATATTTCTGTAATACCATCCATTGATAATCTTAATACGGCATTTCTATTCTTGTCAACAAAGTATTTTTGATACCCGTAAACAGCAAAAGACTCTGGATTTTTAGATATTCCAAATTCACCCGCATATGGTACTATTTGCCCTATAACTAAGTTTGACGATGTTGTTAGCGGATTGCCTTCTGCTGAGTATATAGCGTCTTTGTCTATCAAAGCTCTATTTACTTTTCTTTCTTGAAATATAATTAAGTTAGTATCTTCAGCATATAGCTTTTGTATACTACCATTAATAGGATCAACACTTCTGGTTATTTCTTCAGCAGTGCTGAATTGATTTGTTTGATTAATACCTGTTCTAGAATTTAAAGGACCAGAGTATATAAGTGAATTAGATAGATGTTGCTGAGAGTCGTTGTCTTCCACAATGTAAGCCTTAACACCTAAATCCGTAGAAGTGTTATTATATCCTCCACGTATTCTTGATTCTTCGATATACCAATCTTCCTCTATAGTAGTACTAGAGGGAGCTGTCCAAGCAGTAGCCCCTGTTTTTTGTAATCCTACAGGAACATCAGCTATGCGCTTCACGTAAAATGAGTTGAAATATCCTACTTCTAATGTTATTGGCATAATATATTTATTACTTGTTTTTTGTTAGTATTACGGTGGCGTAGGGCAATTAGTATTCCCATATGTATCGTCACCAAACTCTACGTTAAAGTAGCTACTTCCGTCATTACAACCTAATCCTTCGATTCTTTTAGTAATTAATCTATATTCTCCAGCTAAGCTAAACACAAAAGAGTCGGTATCTAAGGTATTATTATCGCTAGATAAATTTTCCGAAAGCGCAACGGTTGCCCCGCTAGATTCAGTTGCTTGAGTCCATGAGCTTGATGGATTTGCTCTATATTGTATTGTATAAAATATTTCCGAAGTAGCGGTAGAGGAAGTATTTCTAAAAGATGTATTAATATACATAACTCCTTGAGTCAATGCTCCTGTTGATACAGGCTGCACGTCTGAAGGTGCTTCATCACTAACATTGTAATAAATAGTACCGGATTGATTATACCCTGTTGGATAAGAACCTGTTGCTCCGGCTATATCGCTTGCTAAAAATTGATACTCTATGGAATTACCACATTGAATTGCAGTAAGTCTTTGATTACCTCTGCATATAGCTACTGGTACATTTGGTATACCTGTTGTAAACTGAATAGCGCACTCTGTTGATAATGAATCAGACCCTGTACCGTTTAAATCAGAAACTTTTGCAGTAATATTGTAAGTAACTTGATTTGTTAACGTATACCCACTACCCATTTGAAGCCTACCGGGATTAGTGTTTGAAAACTCAAAAAATCCTGAGTCTAAAGTAGTTGTAACCCCATTAACTGTTTTAGTTCCTGGCCCAACTTTGCTCCATAATAAGTTTAAAGTATTTGCAGCCGGAGACCCTGATGTGTCAGAGCTTCCATTGTCGTCTACGGTAAAATCTTTTATTATTGTAGAAGTGTTATTTAAACCAGTTGGATTAGAGCAATTTATATTTCTAGGCGCTATATTTGTTAATGATATATTGTTTAATGTAATGTCATTTGTATAAGTTCCAGATCCATCAGTATATGTAACATTCACTGTAATGCTATACACATCATCCACGCTGCTGCTCGATGTATATACAAATCTAGAGTTAGCATTTGATTTTATTTGAAATCTAGTAGTTGATGGGTTTATAGATACAGAGAAAGTATCATTTGGCACAGTTTGATTTGGAGCTGTTACCTCCCAGCTGTTTATAGTAATATTACTGCTAGACGCTTGAGCGCCACTACCTGTTATAAAATCAAAGTCGCTACCAATAACCTGTTCGCTATTTATGCTTTCAGGAAAAGTTGCTGCAATAAAATTAGCGCTAACTAAACCTCCGTATTGAGAATCTATTAATGAATTTAATGTTATTAAGTTGCCTGATAAAGAAGTTTCCCAAAATATATCAAGTATAGAGTAAACAGGTTTTGTTTCAGCTATTGATAAAAACGGAACCATAGAGAGCCTGTTATCGTTAGTTGGCGGTGTAGAGTAAACTGATGTAGTAAAAACCCTAGCTCCTATTGAATTGTTTCCGTTTTCAGTGGAAGATACTTTTATAATAAAAGGGTTTGACTCTGAATCGTATATAGATGGATCAGGACCTGTTGTTCCCCAAGGTATTGCTCCTGTAGGCTCCGGAACCTCATTAACAGTATCTATTCCCTGAGCTGGATCGTTATTGTTATATGTATATGTGCTGAGTACTTTAGATTCGCCATATTCACCTGCTGCAACAGCTGTTTTAAACGGAATAGCTTGTATTTCCATGTCTCTTACTGTAGCAATGCTTAATACATTTTGAGAAATACTATTTGGATAATATTGTGCATTCCACGGTGTATCTTTTAAGTATGCCGGGCTATTTTGCTTATTGTTTATAGTAGGATTATTTACTCTAATAGTTATTACTTCATCACTATTATATTCGTTATCACTAGGTCCAACTTCCTTTAAATTTCTAGGTATTTTATTAATATTATCACTAATTAAAGTTGTAAAAAAGCTTTTATTAGTTTCAACAGATTCTGTAACAGGATATCCATTTATAAATCCAGGTAGGTAAGCGTTGTAATATTCTTGTTCTTGTTGTTTAACAACTACTTTGTAAGAATACCAGCCTAATGGATTAGATAAAGAATAAATACCTGGTTGCCCGTCTCCTGAAACAGTTGATGTAGCTATGGTTTCGTTAACTTGTATACTTAAAGCATCTCCTAACCAATGAAGAACAGGGTCGGTAGTTTGTCTATCTAATGTATTATATGCATGAAAAACAGTTGAACCCGGTATATCTGGATTACTATCATATGAAGAAAGTATAACATCTGATTGCCTACCGTATCTGTCTGATAATACAAATCCTACTTGGTATGTTCTATTTTGTTTTAACGTATGAGTTGGGTATTGGGTGTAGTTATCGTGTCTTATACTTTTGTTTTGTGCCGTTGCACTAAAAGCAACTTTACTAGGGCTAGAATGCTTATCTATATAATTACCATATACAATTCTATTACCTATAACCTCTTGACTAAGAGCTTTAATAGGTACTTTGTCTGAAACCCTAGTTGTTTGATTTTCAGGTAAAGTTTTGTAAGGTTTATTTGATGTGTAATTATATTCTATAAAGTGCTGTTGCACAGATCCGTGTAAAGCATCATTATAAGATATAGATGGTAAAAGTTCATCGTTGGTATTTATAGTTAAAGTATCTAAAACCTTTATACTTAAAGCATCTGATTCTTTGTACAATATATCAATTTCACTTAAATGTAGATTGTTAACTAGTTGTTCAAATGTAGAATTACTATCAGGCGTTGGTATTTTTAATAATATATTATCAATATTATTTTCAAACCAAGCTAATATAGTTGATTTGTAAGCGTTATCCATGTCTTCTGTAACAGATTCCATACCGCAACCAAATTGCCCATATTGCTTAGGTATAAACATAAGTTGACTAAATGGAGCCATTAAAGAATACTCATTATCTTCAAATTTAAATCTGTAGCTAAATCTAATAAATTTATCATCTAGCCATTCAGCATCTCCTTTCCAGTTTATATCATAATCTGGATTATCGCTTATACTAATAAAGCTGTTGTCTGCTATTGTAGTATCTTTATCTAGCGTTATAGTTATTGATTGTTTAACATTTTCATTATCAACAACAGACACGCTAGCTACCCTAGTGTCAGCGGGAACACCTGAAACAGTAGAAGTTACCAAGTCGCCAATTTTTGGTATACCATTATTACCGCTATATAAAAAATCATTATCCGTAGGTACAACCGCTTCTATTGTGTAGGTTTTATTAGGGAAAGTTCCTAAAATAGTAGCATTTCCTGAAGACCTGTTAGACATGTACTTACTGCTTTGATTGGTCATAGAAGGCCTACTGAAGTCTAAAGAAAACTCATTAGGCAAAGCAACATTAGAAGATAAAACAACTTCTGTTGAAGATTTTATACTTATTACCGTTATTAAGCTTTGAATAAGTTGAGGTGATGCTATTTTATCTTTATCTGTAGCTATGTCGCCTACTTCAATTCCTGTTGTATTATTTAAAACAATAGTAGAAGTTAACGGAGGTGTGCCTGTTGCTTCAATAACGGTTTTATTAACGCGGTCCATTACCACTATAGGCTTATACGGTGCATATTTAGCTACTGAAATTTGATCTTCATTAGTATAATAACCTAAAGCTTTTGTAACATTTATTTTCCTAGGTTGGTTTAGATTGTCTGTCCAAAATAAAAAATCTTCAATAATATTTATACCTGTAATAATATAATCTTTACTTAAATTTAAAAAAGATCCTGTTACTAAAATATTAGGCGCCTGTAGCCCAGTGCTTAAATTTACACTGAATATATAATGATCAGCATTGTTTGTTGCAATAAAGTAGCCTATATTAGTACTTTTATCAACAGTATATCCTATTATTTCTATATTGGGATCATTGCTTCCTGTTACTAGAGATAAATCAGATATTATTACATTACCTAATACATTTTCAAACTCCCCTACCGAAGATCCTTCAGATCTACTTATAGACAAGTTAAACGCTTTCCTGTATTCACCGTTAGGTATTATACGAGGATCAAGATCTTGATTCATCTTGCCCTTGAGAAATGTATTTTTGATTTCAGCCATTTAATTTATGATTTTATCCATTTAGATTTACCTCTCATTACTTGAACTATTTCATCAAGTTTTATATTTGATAATCTTAATTTAGCGTTTCTTAATTTAGCGCTTCTCTCTTGCTTTAATCTTCTAACTATATATTCAGGTTGGTTTATCCTAGAAGCTACGATAGCGTGGCTTATATGAGCATACAGAGCTTCTTCTGCTAACTTAGGAACTTGAGTGTCCATATCGGAAGCTAATCCGTCAGATATATACTCTAAAACTATAAGTGCGCCGGCTAAATTACTAGAGAAAGACATCTTGCCTTCTCTGTGGTTTATAGTAAACCATCCATTCACTTGAGCATACTGAGGATCTAATCCGTAGTTTTGACCTAAAAGTTGTTCATCCCATCCCCAACTATCATATCCTTCATTGTATAAATCCTCTATATCGTCTTGATTTATTAAAGTATCGTCTGCTGTTCTCCATCTTTCCTCTGTTATCGATGTTCCTTCGGCGTTGTTACCAAAGTTATCTTGCGTTGGTACACCTTTAGAGTCTTGTATAGGATTTTCAAATGGGTTTGTAGTTAAATTGTTTGCAGGATATATAGGTCTTTTAACACCTAGCTGATCTATCCAAGATACCTTTGTATAGTT
>FUWD013234906.1_pt1 | contig 17285 bp, 16 predicted proteins | sample 1063281 | NCBI WGS metagenome assembly FUWD01 (sample SAMEA79048168, study PRJEB19326) | metagenome | biome: marine | reverse complement strand
AAATGCACTCGCGAAATTAGCAGATCAGGTAATAAATCGAGCTAAGTAGTTCTCTAGCCGAGCCCCTGGGCAGCTCTGCGCACCGGGGCTTTGTGCCCCGCAAGCAAGGCGGTAATCGGTTCCGTACCCAGCTCCGCATTCAACTCATAAAGCCAAACGATTGACTCATCTCGATTCAGACCTAAATCGTTCAGCAAAATTAGAGTTCCGTGAATGCTGCTCAAGGGTTCGCGATCAATAATTAGATCGGCCGGAATCATCGGTACTTTGTCGATTCGATAGGTGAACAAGAAGTGTTCGTCGATCAGCCTGCGCACTCTTCCAGGCGATGTCTCAAGAAGATCTGCAGCCTGATCAATTGTTAGCCAGCTCGAAACTTTATCGGTTATCAATTTACGCCCTTGCCGTTTTTACCAGCTGCTCAGCCACCAAAAAGGCAAGCTCAAGAGACTGCATGTGGTTTAGTCGCGGGTCGCAAACTGATTCGTAGCGCTCAGCCAAAGTGCTCTCGTCGATCAAGTCCGATCCACCGAGGCACTCGGTGACATCGTCGCCGGTTAGTTCAACATGAAGTCCGCCCGGGTGAGTTCCTAGGGCTCGGTGTACCTCGAAGAAGCCTGCAACCTCGTCCATGATGTCATCAAACCTTCGGGACTTATAACCATTTGCGGTTGTCATGCCGTTGCCGTGCATCGGATCCGTGATCCAAAGCGGTGTCGAGCCTAATTCCTGGGACGCTTCAATCAACTTTGGAAGCTCATCGCGAATTTTCCCTGCTCCCATTCGACTAATAAAAGTCAACCGACCTGGTTCGCGCTCAGGATCAAGCTTGTCGATCAAATTAAGAACATCTTGCTTGGTCGTTGTTGGTCCAAGCTTTACGCCCAGCGGGTTCCTAACCTTCGATAGGTAGTCAATGTGGGCGCCATCAAGTTGCCTTGTACGCTCCCCCACCCAAATAAAGTGGCCGCTTGTGACATACGGCGTTCCAGTTCTGGAATCTAGTCTGGTTAGCGGGCGCTCGTAGTCAAACAACAAGCCTTCGTGGGAAACAAAAAACTCGGTCGACTTCAATTCATTTGCGTCAATGCCGCAGGCATCCATAAATCTCATCGCTCGGTCAATGTCCTGAGCGATGCTTTCGTAGCGCTTATTTGCCGGGTTGTCCGTGAAGCCCTTATTCCAGGAGTGAACTTCGCGAAGGTCGGCAAAGCCGCCGGTTGTGAAGGCCCTAATCAGGTTGAGAGTGCTTGCAGACGTGTTGTAGGCCTGCATCAATCGATTAGGGTCATTTCTTCTTGACTCAGGAGTGAATTCGTATCCGTTGACTGCATCGCCACGGTAGGCAGGCAGTGTGATATCTCCGCGAGTTTCGTTATCGGCAGACCTAGGCTTGGCAAACTGACCGGCCATGCGACCCATTTTTACCACGGGTAGCGATGAGCCATACATTAGAACGACTGCCATCTGCAGGACTGTTTTTATCCGATTTCGAATTCGATCTGCGGTTGCATCGGCAAAAGTCTCGGCACAATCGCCACCCTGAAGGACGAAAGCCTCGCCTCGACTGGCAGCTGCGATTCGATTTCGCAGCGAGTCAACCTCTCCGGCAAACACCAATGGCGGCTTGGAGGATAGTTCTGCCTTCACCTTTTCCAGCGACTCTTGGCTGTCCCAAGTTGGTTGCTGCTTCGCCTCTAGATTGAGGTAGTTGTCTAATCCGAACTCTTTCAAGATTCCCTATTCTGCTCGTGCAAGTCTGCTTTTTACCGTGGAAGCGTACACATCTTCATACTTTTGATTTGAAAGTCGGTGGATGCTGTAAACGATTTGATCGGTGACTGACCTCAAAACCGCTCGCTCACCCTCCATTCCGGCAAACCTAGAGAAGTCTAATGGCTCCCCAATCACCACTCCTACCCGATGAATTTTTGGATACTTAGCACCAAGCGGCTGCACTTTGTCGGTGTCAATCATCGCAACCGGTACTACTGGAACCCCGGCTTCTAGAGCCATCCTTGCGATACCAGTTCTTCCCCGATGCATTTCGGAGTTTGGAGACCTTGTTCCCTCGGGATAAATACCCAGGAGTAAACCGCGTTCTAGAACTCCAAGGCCGGTGTTCAATGAGTCCTCCGAAGCCTTGCCCCCAGACCTATCTATGGGGATCTGACCAGTGGAAATGAAAAACCATCTGATAAGGGCACCTTGAAGCCCTTACCGGTGAAGTACTCGCTCTGGCCAAAAGGTCACCGGACGCCGCAGCTTGAGAGGTAGAAATATCGAGTCGACAAAGATAAATGGTTGAAGCCAAAATTGCACCACCACTTTTGGGAATGTGTTCGGTCCCCTCGACCACGGGCGGAATAGCAGTCTAAGAATCGGACCCAGAACAAAATTCTTTAGAAAAAAATAGGTCATGAATTCTCCAGTCGTTGCATCAAAGCTTACCGAAGCGATTCGCGCGCTAAATCAGCAGCGCCAATTACTCCGGCCTGATTTGAGAAAGATGCCGCCAAAATTTTCGCAACCGGTCGAAAGCCCTGTGCGGGTAATTCTCTAAGAAAGCTTTCTCTAATCGGTTCGAGTAGTAATTCTCCAGCCTCGGACAGGCCGCCGCCTATCACATAAACCTGAGGGTCAAGTGCGGCAGTGATGCTGCCCATCGCTTCACCGAGGAAGGTTCCGACTTCACGCAGCAGCGACAACGCTCCTGGGTCTTTGGCCGCAAGGGCCTGTCGAACGTGCTCCCCAGTTAGTGCATTGAGGTCTTTTTTCAAGTCTGAAAGAAAGTTCCCAGCCGAGTCGCCGCTGGCACTCAGAACTCGGGCCGCCTCTAAGAGGGCAGTTCCAGAGGCATACTGCTCAACGCAGCCTTTTCTCCCGCAGCCGCATTGCTTGCCGCCCCGAACAACTCTTATGTGCCCAAGCTCCCCAGCGATACCAAAGCCGCCCCTGCGAATGGCACCATCGGAAATAATCGCGCCACCGACTCCGGTGCCAAGAGTAAGCATGACCATATCCTTGGAACCCTTGCCTGCGCCAAAGCGATATTCTGCCCAACCGGCGGCATTCGCGTCATTCTCGATCACCACGCTCCGCTGAATGCTTTCCTCTAGGCGTTCGCGCAATGGTTCATTTCTCCAACTCAAATTAGGTGAGTACAAAACAGTCGATTGATTCGCATCGATAAAACCAGCTGCGGCAACGCCAACGGATGCCACTTCAGAATCAGCGGACGCAAAAAGCACCTGAATCAGTTCAACCACCGCTTTCAGCATTTGATCGGGATCCTTAGCCGGCGAAGAAATTCTCTTTTCTGTCAAGACCATTCCGTTGTCATCGACAATTGCTCCCAGTATTTTGGTGCCGCCGATGTCTATTCCAATGCTGAGCAAGCTCGTAACTCCTTGGTTGGCTGAAAGGGTTGGTTGAGACCTAAATTTTAGGGGTAGGTGCTCAGAAAAAAAAGCTAAAGCCAAGTAAGGACTTTGCCATCTGGGATAAAGAGAACAAGAAAACAGAATAAAGTATGGATTACTCAAAACAGGGAGAGACAATGAAGTTTTACGATGTTCCCATAAAGGTCAACACAGACCCAAGTCTAAACGCGAGCGACCTTCTCCTTGAAAGAGTCGCGATAAGCCCATCTCATCCACTTTTTAGCCGCCAGAACCAGGATGGTACTTGGAGAAATGTAACTTCACAGGAATTCTTGGACGAAGTCAGATCACTGGCCAAGGGTCTTATCGCTCAGGGAATCAAGCCCGGTGACGCTGTGGCCATAATGTCTCGCACTCGTTACGAGTGGACAATGATTGATTTTGCTATTTGGTTTGCGGGCGCAATTGGCGTGCCGATTTACGAAAGCTCAGCAGCAAGCCAAATCGAATGGATACTGACCGACTCGGATGCAATTGCTCTGTTCATAGAAGACGACGAGCATTTAGAGCGCTTCAATAAGATCAAGGCGAGCGCCCAAAAAGTGAAACACGTCTGGCGAATTGACTCAAAAGACTTTTCCGGACTTCACCAAGACGGTGAAAAGATTGGTGACGACCAGCTGGAAAAAGCTCGCTCGAACGCAACCCTGAGCGACCTAGCGACAATTGTTTACACCTCTGGCACCACGGGAAACCCTAAGGGCTGTGAGCTAACTCACAAGAGCTTTGTAGACCACGCTAAGAACGCTGCTGCGGAAATCCCAGAAATTGCCAATGACAAGCAGTCGTCACTTATCTTCCTGCCGCTTGCGCATATTTGGCTAGATACGTGTCGGTTTTATGTCTTCACTCTGGAATCCGAGTAGGTCACTTGAGTGACTCGCTGCAAGTGGCTCAAGTTCTTCCCGCATTCAAGCCAACCTTCATCTTGGCGGTGCCAAGAGTGTTCGAGAAAATTTATAACGGAGCAGAGCTAAGGGCAGAAACCGGTGGTAAGGGAAAGATATTCCGATCTTCTGCTGAGGTCGCAATAGATTACTCGAAGGCGCTGGACAGCAAGTCGGGACCTTCTCTTGGGCTAAAGGTCAAGCACAAGCTGTTTGATCGACTTGTCTACGGAAAGTTGCGTGCCGCAATGGGTGGCAACGTGAAATACGCCATTTCAGGCGGAGCTCCGCTCGGAGCAAGGCTTGGACACTTTTATCGCGGAATCGGACTAATCGTTCTAGAGGGCTACGGGCTTACTGAAACTGCTGCGGCCGCAGTGATCGGACGCGTTGCCTGGCAGAAGATTGGCAAAGTAGGTCGCGCTCTGCCTGGAACCGGTATAAAGATCGCCGAAGACGGCGAAATATGGCTACGCGGCATCAACTGCATGCGCGGCTACTGGCGCAACGAGGCCGCCACAAGAGAAGCGTTTGATGGAGATTGGTTCAGGACCGGCGACCTTGGTGAACTCGACGAGGACGGCTTCCTAACCATCACTGGCCGCAAGAAGGAGATGCTCGTTACTGCAGGAGGCAAGAACGTTGCTCCGGCGCCAATTGAAGACCCCCTGCGCGCTCACCCGCTGGTAGGACAGGTCGTTGTGATTGGTGACTCAAAGCCGTTTATTTCAGCGCTTATCTCACTTGATCCAGACATGGTGACGGTTTGGGCCCAAAACAACGGTATCGAGGAGAAACTGACCCTCGCCGAAGCTACCAAGCACCCGATCGTGATCGCTGAAATTCAGAAGTGTGTCGACGAGGTCAACGAGCAATTTTCGAAAGCAGAGCAGGTACGTTCTTTTGAGATTCTAGATGTTGAACTTACCGAAGCATCAGGTCACTTGACCCCTTCGCTCAAAATTAAGCGCTCTAAAGTTATGGAGGATTTTGATCTTCAGGTCGGCAGAATTTACGCTAGCGCGTAAACCACGCTTGCTGACGAAGAGACTTAAAGGCGAGCTTTCGTTCCTGTTTTTCTAAGCGATCCAGATACAAAATTCCCGCCAGGTGATCAATTTCATGCTGAAGGGCTTGAGCCATCAAGCCCTCGCCTGAAATTTCAATTATTGATCCATCCAATTTAAGACCAGAAGCCCTGGCAAAACTGTGACGCATGGTCGGATGCCAAAGGCCCGGGACTGAGAGGCAGCCTTCCTCCATTGGGATCAGTTCACCTGACAGTTCGGTTATTTTTGGATTAATCAGGTATCCGATTTCGCCTTGAACGTTATACGCGAAGGCACTGAGCCCCACTCCAATTTGAGTTGCTGCCACTCCCGCCCTACCGGACAGCGAGGTCGTGTCGATGAGGTCCTGTATTAAGACCGAAGCAGATGCCAGATTGAGAATTTCTGATGCTGGTGTTTTCAGAATAGGGTCTCCGAAGAGCCTTATTTCTCTGACGCTCAAGCAGCTAGCCCATCAACCACCAAGGCGGCAAGGTCTCTGGCAGCCTGCCTGGTGGCCGGGTGCAGCTGATCGAAGTCGATAAGAGCTCCTGCGGCAAGCTGAGGGTCGTAAGGGACTCGGACTACGGCTCGAACGCGAGATCTAAAGTGTGCCTCGATCTCGTCAAGCTTGACTAGCTCGGTCCCAAAGGTCGCAGTATTTAGTGCTACCACGCTATTGCGAACAAGCTCGCTGTAACCATTCGAGTCCAACCAGGTGAGGGTCTCGGAGGCGAGCTTCGCCTCGTCAATCGAACCACCAGAAACGATTACTACTCCGTTGGCACGCATCAAAACTGCGCGCATTACGCTGTGAACAATTCCAGTACCACAGTCGGTAACGCAGACGCTGTAGTACCTGGCAGCAATGTCCGCCACAACGTTATAGTCCCCCTCATCGAAGGCCTCAGAGATCATTGGGTCGGCGTCAGATGACAAAACATCCAAGCGAGATTTATCGCGTGAGACAAAATCACTGAAAACGCCAAAACTTGAAATACCGCCAGCTCGATTAACGACGTCCCTGACCGTGCGGTCGGTGCGTTTTTCAACTCGTTCCGCCAACGTTCCACGGTCCGGGTTTGCATCGATTGCCAGAACGCGGTCTTCGCGAACTCGAGCCATTGCCATACCAATTAGGGCTGTCATTGTGGTCTTTCCAACGCCACCCTTGCGGGTAAGTACCGGTACGAACTTGGTTTCTCCAGCCAGACCAGCACTAATCCGAGCATCAAGAGCTCGTCTTGCTCGAACGTTGGCGTTGTCACCGAGGTTTATTAAACCAAAGCTCACTCGAAAAAGGTTGCGTCTGAAAAAAGTCTCTGGGATGAAGTTTTTCTTTGCTTTATCTCGTAATAGTCGGTCCGCGGTTAGCAAGCTGGCTGGCTCGGGCTCAGCGAACAAGTCCTCAACCTCTGGAGCTAAGTCAATGGGAATCGACTCTGCATCAGCAGAAATCTGGTTGAGCTGACCGGTCTTCGGGTCTAGCTGCAAGTCGCTGAAGTCAGCGCTTTCTCCCGAGGCATAATCGCGGTCTGGTTTCTTAACCAAAATAACTCCTATTCAATTACGGCTATTAGGTCGCCGCCTTCAACAGGCGTTGGACCGGTAATGCCGAGCCTTACTATTTTGCCAGAGATTGGGGCAGCTATGCTGGCCTCCATTTTCATGGCTTCGATACCGGGCAATTGGATCTCCGAGCTGAACGCTATCACCCACTGCAACCTTTGGAGTCAAAACACCCGTGAATGGTGCGGCGGCGTGACCCTTGATGGCAGGATCAGCTTTTTCGGCAGACGAAGTTGTCGCTGTGATGCTGTGGTCTCGAGCAAGAATTGGTCGCAACTGGCCGTTTAGTTTGGCCATCACAGTTCTGAAGCCCTTGCTGTCAGCCTCTCCAATGGCTTCGAGGCCGACAAACAGTTGCAGACCCTTTCTTAGCTCCACAACGTGCTCGAGGTCTTGCTCTAACCCATAAAGGTAGTCAAGAGTTTCGAGGTTATCTAGCTCTCCGTAGGCAGCCTGAACCCGGTCAAACTCCTTGGTTGGGCCAGGAAACAAAAGCTCATTTAGGGTTCGCTGAATGCGCTTGTGATCGCTGGATTTTAGGGCCCCTAGGTCATCCGTCGAAACTGGAGTCAGTGAAATGCCGGGTTTTTTACCCTTCAGGACCTTGGACCGGAAGGGCTCCGGCCAACCGCCGGGCAGGTCTCCTAATTCGCCCGCCATGAAACCAATAACAGAGTCCGGAATGTCATAGTTTTGCGGGTTATTTTCGAAATCTTCAGGGTCAGCATTTACCGCAACCAGATGCAGCGCTAAGTCACCCACAACTTTCGAAGACGGAGTTACCTTGGGAGGTCTTCCAAGGATTCGATTCGCTGCCGCATACATGTCTTCAACCAGTTCGAACCTGTCACCCAAGCCTAACGCGATTGCCTGTTGCCGGAGATTTGAAAGCTGACCCCCGGGAATCTCATGAGAGTAAACGCGACCGGTTGGGCCTGGAAGTCCAGATTCAAAAGGCGAGTAGATCTTTCGAACCGCTTCCCAATAAGGCTCAAGATCGGTGACTGCGCTCATCGAGATTCCGGTGTCGCGCTCGGTGTTTTCAAGTGCGGCAACCAGGGAGCTAAATGATGGCTGACTGGTGGTGCCTGCCATCGGCGCACTTGCCACATCGACTGCGTCCACTCCGGCATCTATTGCAGCCAGAAGCGTCGCCAGCTGGCCACCTGCCGTGTCATGAGTGTGCAAATGAACAGGAAGGTCAAAGCGCTCTCTAAGCGCGCTTACCAGCACGCTCGCGGCCTGAGGTCTTAGTAAGCCCGCCATGTCCTTGATTGCCAAGACGTGAGCACCGGCATCTACGATTCGGTCTGCAAGTTTCAAGTAGTAATCGAGCGTGTAGAGCTCTTCTTTCGGATCCAAAAAATTACCGGTAAAGCTCATGCCAACTTCAGCAAGAGACTTGGTCTTGTTCCTCACTGCCGCAATTGCCGGGGCCATTTGCGATACATCGTTGAGGGCGTCAAAAATTCTAAAAATGTCCACTCCGGTATGAGCGGCCTCTTCAACGAAGGCATCGGTCACCTCGACCGGATACGGAGTGTATCCAACGGTATTTCGACCACGAAGGAGCATTTGAATACACAAATTTGGAAGCTCTTCTCGCAGTTGAGCGAGCCTTGACCACGGATTCTCCCCAAGGAACCTGAGTGCTACGTCATACGTTGCGCCTCCCCAAGCTTCTACCGAGAGAAGCTCTGGTGTCATTCTGGCCACATACGGCGCCGCCGCAACAAGGTCGCGACCTCGAACTCTGGTTGCAAGTAGCGACTGGTGAGCGTCTCTGAAGGTGGTGTCCGTTACCAGAACTCGACTCTGCAACCTCATCCACTTTGCAAAACCCTCCGGCCCAAGTTCCACCAAGCGCTGCCTCGAGCCATCAGGAGCTGGCATGCCCAAATCAATTTTTGGTAACTTTAGTTGCGGATCTGTGCGGCCTTCTCGGTCGCCATAGGGCTTGTTGACTGTTACCTCAGCGAGCCACTGCAGCACCTTGGTGCCACGGTCCTGGGAGACCCTTGCATTCATAAGCTCGGGTCGCTCGTCGATAAAGTGCGTCGAGAGTTCGCCCGATGCAAAAGTCTCATCATCCAAAACCGCCTGCAGGAAATTAATGTTGGTGGCGACGCCGCGAATTCTGAATTCGGCAAGAGCGCGCTTGCCGCGGTCAACTGCCGATCGGAAATCTCTCCCGCGCGTGATTAGCTTTACAAGCATCGAATCAAAGTGCGGGGAAACCTCGGTTCCGGTCGATACTGTTCCGCCGTCAAGTCGAATACCAGCACCGCCCGGGGAGCGATAAGTCGTTATCTTTCCGGTGTCGGGTCTAAAACCGGCGGCTGGGTCCTCGGTCGTGATCCTGCACTGCACCGCAAAGCCATGAGGCTTGATGCTGTCCTGAGTCAGGCCCATTTCCGCAAGAGTTGCACCAGCAGCAATTCGAAGTTGGGACTGAACCAGATCAACATCGGTGATCTCTTCTGTCACGGTGTGCTCGACCTGTATGCGTGGGTTCATCTCAATAAACACGTGCTTTCCCGTGTTCGACCCGACAGTCTCAATTAGAAACTCAACGGTTCCGGCATTCTGGTAGCCGATTTCTTTGGCAAAGCTAACCGCGTCAGCGAAAAGTTGCTGTCGTAAAACGTCATCAAGGTGCGGAGCCGGAGCTATCTCAATAACTTTTTGATTTCGTCGTTGAATTGAGCAGTCTCGCTCGTGAAGATGAATTATATTGCCGTGGTTGTCAGCCAAGATTTGCACTTCGATGTGCCTTGGGCGTATTACTGCTTGCTCGAGAAACACGTGAGCGTCCCCAAAAGCGCTTCCAGCCTCGCGCATCGCCTCGCCGAGAGCATCGGGCAGGTCGGCTTCTGTATCGACCTTGCGCATTCCTCGGCCACCACCACCAGCGACGGCCTTAACGAAGAGTGGGAACCCAATTTCGCCGGCTTCAGCGATAAGTTTTGCGACATCCTCGGAAGATTCGGTCGAGGCAAGAACCGGCACTCCAGCTCGGATTGCTGCGGCTTTGGCGTTTACCTTGTCGCCAGCTAGCTCAAGAACTTCTGGGGATGGACCAACAAATGCAATTCCATTTAGCTTGGCATGCCTTCCAAGTTCGGCGTTTTCGCTCAAGAAGCCATAACCCGGGTAAATGGCGTCAGCACCCGACTCTTTGGCGACCCGGATCATCTCGGAGACGGAAAGATAAGCCCTTACCGGTGAGCCGTCCGCTTTTATTTCATAGGCCTCGTCGGCTTTGAGCCTGTGGACGGAACCCCGATCTTCATAGGGGTAGACAGCTACCGTCTTGGCGCCTATTTCGTAAGCGGCTCGAAATGCTCTGACAGCGATTTCACCTCGGTTAGCTACCAGAATCTTTTTAAACATAGAACCTTACTGAACCGATGTGGCGCGCCATGCGCACGCCTAATAACTAGGTAGCCTATTACAGTGCATGTACTTAGCGTGAGTTCACTCAAGGGTGGCGTAGGAAAAACTACGGTAGCCCTTGGCCTGGCATCGGCAGCTCTCAATCAAAGCATCAACACTTTGGTGATTGACCTTGACCCTCAGTGCGATGCAACCAGCGGGCTGGCAGCCCCTGCGGACATGACCGCGTCGATAGCAGAAGTGCTCCAGACTCCAAAACTTCCAGTCTTAAGAAGAGCGTTGGTGGCCTCTCCCTGGTCAAGAGGCTCAAAGCTTGATGTTCTGGTTGGCAGCCCAAGATCGCTCTTGCTTGATAACCCTGCACCAACCGTTTCCGACGTCTGGAAGCTAGAGGAAATACTTGCTCTAATCGAAGACGAGTACGAACTGGTTATCATCGACACTCCCCCTTCAATAAACGCCCTCACCCGAACCGCATGGGTGGCAAGCGATCGCGTCATTTTAGTTACCGAGCCGGCACTATATTCAGTCATTGCAGCCGACAGAGCGCGCCGAGCAATTGCGGAGATTAGCGCGAAGCTGAGCCCAAGGCTCAGCCTCTACGGTTTTGTCGTCAATCGCCTCAGGCAGCAATCACATGAGCACGAGTTCCGTCTCAGTGAACTCCGCGAAATGTTTGGGGAGCAATTACTTCAGCCTTATTTCGAGGAGCGCGCGGCTGTTCAGCAGTCCACCGGAGCAGCGAGGCCAATCCATTCTTGGCCCGCCGAAGGAGCCTCCGAAGTAGCAAGAGGTTTCGACCGCTTGCTAGCTGGCCTAATGGCGGATTTTGACTCGACCGAAGAAAAGCGGACGCGAGTCGGAATAGTCGGTCGAACTAGGCGCGGTCAACAGAACCTAATTACGCAGCTTGGTCAGGATGAGATTCAAGCTCAAGTCTCCTCCGAATCAAGACGATCAAGAAAAAAGAAGCGTTGGTTTCAACGCTAGGAGATTTTACGTGCTCTTCTGGCAGCAAGCTCATCGTGAACAGCGGCTTCTTCAGCAGCAAAGTCAACCAAAGTAGCTTCAACTTCCCTGAGAACTCTGCCTATTGCAATGCCAAATACGCCCTGACCCTGACCTAGAAGATCGATTACTTCGTCTTGGGAAGTACACAGGTAAACCCTTGCCCCATCGGACATAAGTGTCGTGTTAGTTAGATCCGAGATGCCGGCTGCAGCCAGCTGCTCGACTGCAATTCTTATCTGCTGGAGTGAAACACCGGTGTCTAAAAGCCTTTTAACCAGCTTCAAAACCAAAATATCTCGGAATGAGTAAAGTCGCTGCGACCCGGAGCCGGTCGCTCCCTGGATTGCGGGAACCGCGAGTCCGGTTCTATCCCAGTAATCAAGCTGACGGTAGGTAATTCCAGCTGCCGCAGCTGCTGAAGCTCCCCGGTAACCAATATCAGTGTTCGGCAAGCCGTCAGTGAACAAGACACCAGATTCGTATTCCACCGTTACTCCTAATTTGAACAGACTGCTAAGTCTGCCTTCAAGTTTAGGTTTAAGGTTTCTATTGTGCTTTGGGCGTGTCGCACTATCGTTCTATCTCTTCAATGACTTCAGTTATGAGGTGTGACCTAATAGCGCCGAAGCGCTCCGCTATCTCTCTAGAAATGTGCCCGGCCTTTGCCGCGCTATCAGGTGCCTTCTTCCGAAGAATCGGCTCAGTGACACCCGTGATTATTCCTATCTCACGCTCTGCGGCAGACTTCAAGCCTCGTAAGTGTCTTGGCTGAATTCCAAATTCCTCTAGTCCGACAAGAGCAAAAGCAATCTCGACTTCGTGTGAAGAATGAGGTTGGGCTCCAAAAAGACCTAATTCCGCACCCTCTTTGAAGGCCAGGTCTGAAAGACCAGTCTCAAGCTTTAGTTGAGAAGTCGAGAAGCGTTGCCCTCTTCGAAGCGACGACGGACTCGCTGCAGGTAACAGCGGCTGCCTGCCGGAATCAAGTTCATCTAGGTACTGCCTAATCACTTTGAGAGGAAGGTACTGATCGCGCTGAAGAGTCAGAATAATTCTGAGGCGCTCAATCTGAGGTTCTGAAAACTTTCGATATCCAGCATCGGTGCGCTCCGGAGTAACAAGGCCCTGGTCTTCTAAAAAGCGAAGCTTCGATGGGCTGAGATCACCAAAGTCTGGCTTTAGAACAGAAAGGACCTGGCCGATTGTGTACAGCTTGCGGTGATCTTGAAGTCTAGATAGAGAGTTGTCCATACTCAGCCCTCCTTCTTCGAAGAATAAAAAGTCAGACGAAATTTTCCAATTAGCAATTCGGCTCCGTCGACCAGCTTGATCTTGTCTACTCGATTGCCGTCAACATAGGTTCCGTTCATGGACCCCAAGTCCTCTAGCTGAAAGGCTGAGCCGTTCCGGGAGATTTGAACGTGCTTTCTTGAGACGGTTACGTCATCCAGAAAAATGTCAGCTTCCGGGTGTCTTCCGGCGATGGTTAGATTCTGGTCTAAAAGGAATCTCGATCCGGCCCCGGGTCCTCGGTGTGAAATAAGAAGTGCCGAGTTGGAAGGAAGAGCCGATATTGCAACCGCTTCTCCGTCAGAAAGAACTGGGCTGTTTTTGGCAATCAGGTCGTCAGAAAAACGAGCAGTGTCGTCGCTTCCAAAACCTTCTTTAGACAATTTCGCCTCCCCCTCATACTTTAGGGGATTTTGGCTTGATGGATGACAAGACTTCTATAACTTGCTTGACGTATAGCAAGCCGGAAAGCCAGTAAAGACCAACCCCCCAATACGCGAAGCCCCAGGCAAGCGGTAGCACGATGAAATCCGCCTCTGGCCAAACATCAACCATCAATAAAAGCGGTAATGCGTATAGAAGAGCAAAAGTCCCGGCTTTGCCCAGGAAGTGCACTGGCAATGGCCCGTAGCCATGGCTTGCCAAAATCGGGTAGACAATCACCAGCATCAAATCCCTGGAGGCGACAATCAAGGCTAGCCAAAGTGGAATGTTTCCATTGATGGTCAGGCCAATGAGCGCTGCAAAGATGAAGAGCCGGTCGGCAGCTGGATCCAAGAGCTGACCCAGCTTGGTGATTTGGTTGAAACGCCTAGCGATTTGCCCGTCGAGCCAGTCGGTTGCGCTGGCAACCACTAAAACAATAAGAGCCGCAACAAATTGACCAGTCAGCAATAGCAGCAAGAACACTGGCACCATAAACAACCTTAGGACGCTCAGCATGTTTGGAATGCTTCTCAGCTCCTGCATTACGCCCATGGCCAGAGTCTATAGGTCTGCTGTGAATCAACTAGTTCGGCTCGCTCTTGGTTGAATCTAATAGACATTTCGCCTCACCCAAATAAAAAGACGGGCCAGTAACCACTGGCCCGTCTTTTTATTGCTTTTATGTCTTTAGTCGATAACGGTGATTCTTCCGTCAGTGACCAAAGTTGTTACTTTGCCGGCAGCCGCATCAGCTTTCAGCCCATCGGTGAAGACGTCAACCAGAAGATCACGGATGACCTGCTTGCTCTCATCGAACTGTGTATAGCCATCTCCGCCGTAGACCAAGAAGTCAAGCGTTGCCACCGAATAGACCTTCGAGTCCTTAGCAATAGCAACCCCAGCAGTTGTCGTTACCGAAGCGACCCTGGCACCGGATGCTTTAGATGGGTCAAACGAAAACTTAATGCCTGACACCTGAGGGAATCGACCATCTGTTGGGTAGTTGGAAACCCCATTTTCAAGTGCTGACCAAAGACCAGTTCCGGTAATTTCTGTGAGGCTAATCGAGTTTCCAAACGGGAACACCGTGTAGGCATCGCCCAATGTAACATCGAAAGGACCGACTGTAGAAGTATCTGAAGGCCTCCTGAGTTCAGTATTTTCTGGTGAGTAAGTAGCGGCTGGGAATGTATCTCGAATACCGCCACCGTTGATTAGCACCAAATCAACTTCGTACTTGGCCCGGAGTAGGTCGGCTGTATAACTTCCAATTGCAACTTCACCCGAGCGCTCAACGGCTGGTTTGCCGCCGCGGGGAGAAAGGTTTGCAACGGTGCCAATTTGACCATCCAGTTTGGCGCTCAACTGAGCCTTGTACCCGGCAACCATCGAAGCGACGGCAGCGTTTGGTGTGAGTGCCGAAACGTCAGCCTTGTTTATAAATTCAACTGATGAACCGAGCACTTCATTTGCGCGAGTGTCGACACAAACTTGAGTTCTGGTGTACTGAACACCAGAGTTTTTCACCATCGCCGTTGTCACTCCGTTGATGACCGAAGCGTACTGCTGGTGAGAGTGACCGCCGTAGACGGCAGCAACGCCCTTTAGTTTGTTGGAAAAATCAATCAGTGGACCGGATGCTTTGCCATTCAGGTTTTGATTCCAACCCTCGTGAACTAGTGCGACAACCATGTCCGCACCTGCAGCCTTGGCAGCTTCCACGGCCTTCTGGGCCTGGGTGAGACTTGCCTGAATCACTATCTCATTGGTCTTACCCGCGTAGGTAAAGTCAAGGTTGCCAGGGAAAATCTGCTCAACTGTTTGCGAAGTATTGATTCCAATTACACCAACCTTCACGCCGCCGCGATCAACAATTGTGTAGGACTTGGCTCGTTTTTCGTTCGAAGCCTGAAGACCCTTGAGACTGCTGTAGTTACTGGCGACCCACTGGAAATCCGAGTAACGAATTATGTGACGCAAGTGTTCGGTGTCACGGTCGTGCTCGTGGTTACCGAAGACCGAAGCATCCAGCCCCATGCCGTTTAGGGCTTTTATGGTTGGTAGCTCTGCGAACTGAGATGAGATTGGAGGCGCCGCACCAATGTTGTCTCCGGAAGAAAGTGTGAGAGTTGCCTTAACCAGTTTTCGGTCAGCATCAAAAGCTGAGGCCATAACGGCAGCACCAATTCCGCTTCGGCTCGCTTCAATTGCTCCGTGAAAATCACTGAACTGTAGAAGCTGAACACTCTTCAGGTCGGATGAAGCAAGACTCTTGGCCGTGAATTTGCCGGCTGATTCTGTAGCGGATGAGAATCCATATTCGTTTACTGCCTTCACCGTGATAGTCATTGGGTCTGCATCTAACACTGGCAGTTCTGCACTTCGAGCTGAGCCATCAACGATTATTGGACAACTTCCAGGACCACCTGAGATCACGTAGTTCGTGATTTCTGGCGAACCCTTGGCTCCGCGCCAATAAACTTTAAAGCCACCGGTTGCCTGGCTAACTGTCACCTTGATTGGCGCAGAAGGGACCGCGTAAGTCTCAGCAGAGACAGCGGGGGTGCTGAAGATGCCAGCACCCAGTAGAAGAGCGGCAGATGCCGCGATGCCGAACTTCAGTCGACGTTGGTTTAGTGAGTTCATGAGCATGAACCTACTCTTTAAAAGGTTCACCAATTTAACCAATGAGTGAAATCAAATCAACCTCTAGGTGAACGTTAGATTTAGTGCAATTTGTGCCGGCCGCTTAAAACGACACTAATAAAAAAGGCCGCAACGGTTTGGTATAGTTGGAGCGTCGCTTTTGATTTGCGACAACTAATCCCCCTTTTTGGAGTTTTGATGATCGGCGTGCGCGACCTCGAGATCCGAATCGGTCCAAGAGTACTTATGCACGGAGTCAATTTTCGGGTGGATAAAGGCGACAAAGTAGGCCTCGTTGGTCGCAACGGCGCTGGGAAAACAACTCTCACCAAAATACTGGCCGGAGATGGTCAACCTTCTCAGGGCTTTGTAGATCGTCAAGGGGAAATCGGATATCTTCCTCAAGACCCCCGCAGCGGAGACCCTGAGCAATTAGTCCGAACCAGAATTTTGAACGCCAGGAACCTTGGCGACACCCTGGAGGGCATGAACAACGCTGGTCTAGAAATGGGAAGTGACGACCCTGCAATCTCTGCGGCAGCCATGATTGCCTATGCCAAGTTTGAGGAACGCTTTCAAGCCGCCGGGGGTTACGCCGCCGAAGCTCAAGCTGAAGCCATGGCAGGAAGCTTGGGAATCAAAGGGCCAACCCTAGACCAGCCCTTAAAGACACTTTCGGGTGGACAACGAAGAAGAGTTGAGCTTGCGAGAATTTTATTCAGCAATGCGCAAACCATGATCCTCGATGAGCCTACAAACCACCTAGATGCCGACTCAGTCGTGTGGCTGAGGGAGTTCCTCAAGTCCTATAAGGGTGGGCTGATTATTATCAGCCACGATGTTGCCGTAGTTGAAGAGACTGTAAATCGCGTCTTCTACCTGGATGCCAACCGCACCGTAATCGACATCTACAACATGGGCTGGAACCAGTATAAAAAAGCTCGGGAGACTGACGAAGAGCGCCGCAAGCGCGAGCGCTCCATTGCCCAGAAAAAAGCCAGCACTCTGCAATTACAGGCTGCTAAGTTTGGAGCAAAAGCAAGCAAAGCAGTCGCCTCCAAGCAGATGGTGAGGCGTGCCGAGTCCCTGCTTGCGAATCTGGATGATGTTCGAGAAGTAGACCGCGTTGCAAAAATCAAGTTCCCAGACCCAGCACCTTGCGGCAAAACACCATTGATGGCCGAAAACCTGAGTAGAAGCTATGGCTCATTGGAGATTTTCACGGCCGTAGACCTCGCCATTGACCGCGGCTCCAAGGTTGTAATCATTGGCCTAAACGGAGCCGGCAAGACCACCTTGTTGAGAATTCTTGCCGGAGTCGATCAGCCGGACACCGGTGCACTAATTCCGGGACATGGCCTCAAGATTGGTTACTTTGCCCAGGAACACGAAACCTTGGATGTCAACAAAACGGTTCTTCAAAACATGCAGGATACTGCGCCTAACTTAGCTGACACGGATGCCAGAAAGGTGCTTGGTTCATTCTTGTTCTCAGGAGACGATGTATCCAAGCTCGCAGGAGTACTATCCGGTGGCGAAAAGACAAGACTTGCCCTGGCTTCACTTGT
>FUWD013231175.1_pt1 | contig 17306 bp, 8 predicted proteins | sample 1063281 | NCBI WGS metagenome assembly FUWD01 (sample SAMEA79048168, study PRJEB19326) | metagenome | biome: marine | reverse complement strand
ACACGCGTATGGTCCGACAACAACTGAATCCGAGGATAATCAGAATATAGAGAATCATACGATTTTTCAGTTCCTAACCACACCCATGGTTTCGTCGGCGGGGGCATCGTGGAATGGACATACGGACTATTATCAACCGTATTATGTATTGGCGTATATAATGAAGATGTCAATGTAATGCCAAGTTGCAGGTTTCATTTCCCTGATGTTTAAACGTATGCTATTGCGTGGTCTAACGATTAATTGATAAAATTGAATAAACCATCTAAATAATATGTGTAGATTATAATAAGATGACCCAGCGTACAAACGGAACGATTCCAACCAAAAAGGCATCCAAAATCATTGGAATACAATTTTCAATCTTATCTCCAGATGAAATTCGTAATGGTTCCGTTGCTGAAATTACAAGCCGTGATACTTATATCAATAATAAACCAGTTATAGGAGGATTATTTGATCCAAGGATGGGTATTTTAGAACCAGGTATGATTTGTCCTACGGATGGGTTGGATTATATGCAAACCCCTGGATATTTTGGACATATTGAATTAGCAAGACCTTTATTTTACCTTCAATATTTATCGGTTGTCACCAAAATATTACGATGTGTATGTTTCAAATGTAGTAAACTGCTTGTGTCTAAAGAAACCTATAAATCCGCACTGACAATGTCTGCTGACGCAAGATGGGATTATGTATTTGAAGTGGCAAGTAAGGCGGAACGATGTGGTGAATCTACCTCAGATGGTTGTGGATGTAAACAACCCAAACGTATACGTAAAGAAGGATTTGCAACGTTGATTGCCGAATGGACGAATATCAAAGGATTAGATGAAGATAACAAAGAAGAAATGAAACTGGTATTAACGGCGGAGATATGTTTAAAAATATTAAGAAGAATCACTGATGAAGATGTAACGTTTCTTGGATTTAATCCAATTTGGTCTCGTCCCGAATGGATGATTTGTCAAGTATTGGCCGTACCGCCACCGGCAACACGTCCGTCCGTAAAACACGATGCACAGCAACGAAGCGAAGATGATTTAAGCCATATCATGGTGAGTATTATAAAAACAAATAAAACCTTACAAGAAAAAATGCAAAGCAATGCTTCTGGAAATGTAATACAAGATTGGACTACATTGTTACAGTATTATATTTCAACCTTGGTAGACAATAACATACAAGGTGTAGCCGCCTTTGCTCAAAGGTCAGGACGTCCGTTAAAGTCCATCAAAGACCGTATCAATGGAAAACATGGACGGGTAAGAGGAAATCTTATGGGTAAGCGTGTAGATTATTCCTCACGTTCGGTCATTACACCAGACCCAAACTTATCTATTCGTGAGTTAGGGGTTCCCAAAAAAATCGCAATGAATTTAACTTATCCGGTCAAGGTAAACAAACGAAATAAGTCGTATTTGACCACTTTGGTGCAGAATGGACCAAATGTATATCCAGGAGCTAAAATACTTGTTCGCAAGAATGGTGAAAATATTTATTTAGAAAACATGGACCGTAACTCTATACAGTTGGTGAACGGAGATTGTGTACATCGTCACATGTTAGATGGAGACGCTGTTTTATTCAATCGTCAACCTACCTTGCATAGAATGTCTATGATGTGTCATATTGCTAGAATTATGCAAGTCGGGGATACTTTCCGAATGAATGTAGCCGATACGAAACCTTACAATGCCGATTTTGATGGGGATGAAATGAATATGCACATGCCTCAAGACATTGAGTCCATAAGCGAATTGGTGAATTTAGCGGCGGTACCATGGCAAATTATTTCTCCGGCCAACAATCAAACGATCGTTGGAATATTTCAAGACTCGTTGTTAGGGTCCTACCTATTTACACGTGAAAATATACGATTTACAGTTCGGGATGCCATGAATTTATTAATGTCGTGTAATACCGTGGATATTTCATTGATACCAGACATGGACGTTAGTAATTTTGACATCCTTTCACAAATCTTGCCACCCTTGTCCTTGAAATATAAAACAAAACAGTTTAAAGACACGGAAGACTCCAAAACGTCCAATCATGTGTTACATATTGAGAATGGACGTTACCTTCGTGGGCAAATGGACAAAAGTGTTTTAGGAGCTGGGACAAAGGGTATATTGCATAGAATATGTAATGATTTTGGAAATATGCGTGCCTCCAAATTCATTGATGATTTGCAAAATATTATAACGGAATATATGAAATCCAGTGCCTATAGTGTTGGTATAAGCGATTTAATTGCCAACGATATCACCAATCAACAAATTATAGATGTGATTACAAGTAAAAAGAATGAAGTACGTGCCTTGATAGACCAAACTCATTTGGGTATATTTGAAAATAAAAGCGGTAAAGATAATCAAACGGAATTTGAGACACAGGTGAATGATATTCTAGGTCAAGCATTGAGTCAATCGGGACGTATTGGTCTTCAAAGTTTGCAACAAGACAACCGTTTTGTCATCATGGTTAAAGCTGGTTCAAAAGGGTCTGAAATTAATATATCACAAATGATATCTTGTTTGGGTCAACAACAAGTGGATGGAAAACGTGTCCCCTATGGGTTTGAAGACAGAACACTGCCACATTACAATAAATACGACGATTCTCCCCATGCCCGGGGATTCGTAGAGCATTCCTTTATATCGGGTCTTACTCCACAAGAATTATTCTTTCATGCAATGGGTGGTAGAATTGGTTTGATTGATACCGCGGTAAAGACAAGTCAAACTGGTTATATTCAACGTAGGCTTGTCAAGGGTCTTGAAGATTTAAAAGTAGAATACGACATGACGGTACGAAACAATAAACAAAAAATCATTCAATTCTCATATGGGGAAGACGGTTTTGACACAGTGAAAGTAGAAAATCAAAAATTACCCATTGTTAAAATGTCATTAGAAGATATTTACACGCACTATCAAATGCCAGGGGATGACCTTGGTTCAAAACTATACACAACCTCTTATACCAAAGATACACTTACAAGATATAAACAACAACAAAAAGAATTGAATCAAAGATGTAAGCAACTCATTGATTCCGTCGTTCAAATGCGTAAAATTGTCTTGAATAATGTATTCAATGGACGTGACGAAGATGGTATAAATATGCCGGTGGCGTTTCAACCCATTATAAATAACGTTCAAGGACAACACTATCTGAATGCATATTCCATGGTAGATATTACACCGTTAGAAACGTTTCAACTATTAGATGAAACTTATCAACGTCTCTTACAATTTAAATATGTACAACCAACTGAACTATTCAAACTTGCCTTTTATTATAATTTATCACCCAAAATTCTACTCATGGTAAAACGGTTCAACCGTAAAGCATTAGTGGTTTTGATGGAACAAATTATTTTATCATTTAAACAGGCGATTATTGCGCCGGGTGAAATGGTTGGGATTATTGCAGCACAAAGTATTGGTGAACCGACGACTCAAATGACATTGAATACGTTTCATTTTGCAGGTGTAGCGTCCAAGTCAAATGTTACACGAGGGGTTCCAAGAATAGAAGAAATTTTATCGTTGTCTAAACATCCAAAAAATCCTTCATGTACTATTCATTTACTTCCAAAGGAAGAAACCGACCAAAGCAACGCCCAGCGTATTATACATCGGATTGAACATACAAAACTACGTGAAGTGGTAAATTCCATATCCATTTGTTTTGACCCAGACGATGAACAACCGCTTCTTTCTTCCGACGATGTAGTTATGAAACAATTCAATGCATTTGAAGAAATTTTAAAAGAGTGTATAGGACAGGAAGAAGAATCGTCCATGCATAAATCAAAATGGGTCATTCGTATCGTATTAGATAAAGAAACCATGCTAGATAAAAACTTAACCATGGACGATATCCATTTCGCAATCAAAAATTCTTACAACGACGAAGTTTCGTGTATATTTAGCGATTACAACGACGACAATCTAATCTTTCGCATACGATTAAATCATATTTTGAAAAAGAAAGTGAAAATGACGGCTACCTTGGACCAGCAAGATGAAATATACATGTTGAAAAATTTTCAAGAACAACTATTGGATCATATGGTTTTACGTGGCGTAAAAAATATTGTTAAAGTCATTCCAAGAAAAATTACAGATAGTTTAGTCTATGAAGATGGGAAATATGAACGCAAAGAAACATGGGTTCTAGATACGGTTGGCACAAACTTAATAGATTTGTTGGCACTGGACTATATTGATAACAAACGAACGTATACGAATGATATTCAAGAAATATATACTGTATTAGGGATTGAAGCAGCTAGACTTGCGATATATAATGAAATTTCAGAAGTAATTGAATTTGATAATACCTATATCAATTACCATCATTTGAGTGTGCTATGCGATAGAATGACGTGTAACGACAATATGGTTTCCATGTTTCGTCATGGGATTAACAATGATAACATTGGTCCAATTGCAAAGGCATCGTTTGAAGAAACTCCTGAAATGTTTTTAAAAGCGGCAAGACATGGCGAGTTAGATATTATGCGTGGCATTTCAGCCAATGTAATGTGCGGACAGGAAGGTTTCTTCGGGACCAGTTCGTTTGAATGCGTAATGGATTTAGGTGCCATGACACAACTTCAAGCGGAAAAACAAACGCATTCCAATCCAGAAGATGAAATTCGTGCCGCCTTTACAGGATTAGGACAAACGAATGACCCGTGTTCAACCGATACGATTACGATCCATACGAATGCCCATCATATGAAGCCAAGCGATATGGGCGGAATGGATGCCAAGTATACAATGGAGTTTTAAATGTAATTTATGGACGATCTATCACCAAGATAGTCTTTCGTTTAGGTTTATAATGTTCTAAATAATGTACGAGTAAATCTTCCGAAGTGTTCTGTAAAGTTATCTCTTGCAAAAGGTCTGGTAAGGAGGCTACATTTATAAGTGATTTTGATTTATACACTAATAATTTATGTCCTAGACTATATCCTTGTTTCATCGCAGGTACTTTAATAAAATAATAATGATTCGTTTTGGATACATTATACAAAAGTATATTTTTTTTATTTTCAATAAACATTGTGGACGTATAAAGTACGATTGGAAGAAGAAAACGTCTTGAAATCACCCATATATCCAATGGGGTAATAAAGTAATGTTCGCTTACAACCAAGTCCGTTATGGCGACTCTTCCAATATTCAATTGATGTGCCATTAAGGATTTACCCTGTGCCCTCATAATACTCAATAGGGATTTTGAATACTTTTCAAATAAGATAGAATATTCATCGGCAAGAACATTTCGTAAATCCGATACAGTTAATATAACCTCCTTATCATAATCTTGTAGTATAGTCAACATTATATCAAAACTACATAGATTGGAATCGTTTGAAAATTTTAATTCCATACTTTCAGTTGGAAATTTACTTTTCCATTTACTTGACATGGTCCTTAATTTTGGGGGAGGACACGTTACGAGATTGGATTTAACCGTTGGCATAATAACATTACTGTACCTTTCACTGTGAAGTGGTTCCGTAGTGTCATACGTAGTCATTTGTATATATGGATTATGAATGCGTGGGATTAAATCATCAAAATATTCTTGTGTGAGTAAAGATTGTACCAATATAACTTCATCTTCTCTCAAATTGTATTTGACCTCTGAAAAATTCAAAAAAACGGTAGGTTCAAATAAAAAAGACCGAATACGACTGTATCTTACAATTTCATCGGTCATGCGTCCATAATACATGATTGAATTGTCAATATCTGTAATTAAATTTTGTTTTGGTATCAACAAAACACATGAATTTTCTTTGCTTAAACAATAGGGTTGTGAAGAACACTTGGATTTAGATAATGTATTACAATGAATGACTGTATCCACATCTTGTAGTAAGGTTTCATCCATGTCAATGAATTGAACGAGTTCATCGGTCATGGAATGTAATTTCGTTTCTATTTCACGTAATTTCGTGTAATAGGATTTATCTTCATCCGTCACAATCCCTTCAATTTCATTTCTAATTTTATAATGGTTTGGACTACCTAGTTGCATGCGAACCATATTTCTAAACGTATTAAAAAATCCGGTTTCTAATTGAATACGATGCATATATCGTATCCGTTCGTCGTCCATGGTATTGTCTTGCGATACAATCTTATCTGTATCTAAATAATCTATATCACGTAAAATTTCTAAATCTTTCCCATACACGTCTTGGGTCGGAGGATTAATTGGAACAAATTGATTGGTTTGTGTTATTATACCAACAATTAAATCATCCTCTATGACCTTTATAACTGGAGTACTTGGTATGCGTCCTTTGGTTTCTTTATACACGGAATTCAATAGATTTAAAGTATGTTTATAAGAATAACCTTTGTATTGGTCAATCCATTGAATATCACTCATAGACAAATCCATCGCGGAAGGAAACACCGGTATCATTCCTCGTAAATCACCTTTTGATATATCCAGTCCAATTACCTTTCCATTATAGTTCAATATCTGAAAATGAATAATATATTTTTTTAATTTTAGAATATGTACCATTTCATGGAACAATATGTTTCTTTTAAATTTATATACGCGAGGTCTGCTCGGTAAAGGAGTACATTTATCTTGTAACGAGGTTTTAATCGTATCTAAAAATATTTTTAATTCTGGTAAGATTCCTTTGTATTTTATACTAAATCTACGAAGGATTACATATTGTTTAATTTTGTCTTCATAGGTGACAATGGGTTCATATATATTCTCACGTTTAATAAGTATAATCGTTTTTTTATTTACGTCAAAAAAAGACATGCTATAGTGATTCGTTGGACAAATCACACCCACATTGCCGGTTAAATCGTCGTCCTTTGTCTCCAAAATTACCATATTTAATCCTTTTTCAAATAATTTATCATTGTTAAAACATATTAAATCCCATAGATATTCGTACCCCATTTCAATGTCAGGGTCGTTTAAATATCGTTTAAAATTTTCATAAGAACATATTATTTTTTTTAACAAAGATAACTCTTCTGGTATATGTGTATTTATTTTTTTATAAATGGAACTATATTTATAATTATCAAGGTTGACTTCTTTATCATCGTTGAATATAGTGATTAAATTCCCATTTTGCAATGTAAGGAATACATCCAAGTCCAACGCCTCCATTAAAATGACTTTCATTTGAAGTATCGTTGGAACTGGTGTATTGGGTAATCTCTCGGAATAAATACAAGCAATTGCGGCAATAAAGGATTGATTTACACTTTTTTCAACACCTAAACGAACGATACAAGGTGTATTCGGTTTTACATTTGTATTGATTTGACTGATTTGACATTGTTTATTATCAATGTGTAAAAATTGTTGTATCTTCACGGGTAAATAACCAATTCTACCATTTTCCAATGGAAACTTTTCAGGACCTTTTACATATTCATCAAATTTTTCAAGGTCTGGTTCAATCGCTTTCAGTTTAAGTTTTTTTTTAACTTCTTTTACTGGAGGTTGGTCGTCTCCTTCACAGGTTTGTCGTAGTTTAACTTGTGCAGGAACATCCCATCCTTTAAAACAACATGGCATACATTTACCATCTGGATGTTTAGAAGGTTTCATAAACCCCGGGTTGGTATTTTCGTACTCTCCCTTTTCATTCCGATGGTAACTGCTATCAAATTCATAAATGTGTTTGTTTCCAATAATTTCTTTTGTCTTTTTAGGTATAACCTCTCCATATTTTCCACTATCCACCTCGGTTTGAGTCAGGCTTACCCCGTCTTTTAAACTCCAATATCTTGGACATATATAATAATACTTTGGAGTATCTTTAGAAGACTGATACGATACAACGTGTTCATAGGACCCTGGATGTTCTTTATCAATTCTATCTTTTTCACCTTGGGTTAAAATGACGGGTTGCCGACGATTACTGGACGGACAACTGCGTGAATAGGAGGAATATCCAGGACCAACCGAAGTTAAAAATAATTTTGGGTCACGTTTAGATAACCGGTCTGAAAATGGATTTGGATTGGATAAATTCATACCAGTGATATCTTTCATTAAATCCTCCGTTTCAGGAGGATGTACACCTCCAGTGTCTTCTTCTTCGTCCGACGTACTATCTCCTAATAACATTTGTAATAAACCATTGGAGTTTGATTCAGACGAAGCGTCATAGGTTGGATTAAATACAATAGCAGACACAAAGTTGGGTTCTTCTACAGGCGCTATTAAATCTTCGGTTCTAGATTCACTTGTAGATGGTTTCTCTTTACATAAAGTATCTATAGAAGAGGTTAATTCTGGAGATTGTATTCCTTGCGACATGATTATCAAGGCCTGGATGTATTCTGGTATAGTGTTTAAATATCCAATATGATTTATGCCGTCTACGTTGGTAATCAAACGGGTTGTATATTTTTCAACGTTCATACGTGTTAAAAACCCAGGGTTATTTTTTATTTTAAACCGTTTATTTTTAAACGCTTCTTGAACCACTTGTTGTCCGGATACAAAATCAACCAGTAATCTTCTGGCCTCTTCTTCATTTTTAATTTGGAAATTATCTATCAATCCTTTTATTAATTCAACGTCTCTTACACCCGCATTTAAGGATTCTACAATGTAAGCTTCTTTGCTATCCATTTCATTATAATGTTCCACTTTTTTTAAACGAAGCACTGTACCATGTTCATCTTCACCCATGACATTAAATACACTGGATATACATGAAATGAATGGTTTTAATCGCATTTTTTTGGTCAATGTAGTTTCAATCCTATACTGGACTTTTTCAATACCGACATAAGATTTATACACATCTTCAAACATACGCATGGTATAACCACGTTGTTGTAAATAATTGCTTACCATTTCAATGATTGGATTACATTGTGTCGCTATAATGGTATTCATCTCATCCAACGGTTTTACATGATTGAAATCCACCGTAATTTCAAGTCGTCCTGTATCAAAAAAACTTAATATCAATGTATCTTCCCCGGATTGAATAAAGACCGATACTTGTTTTTCTCCCGCCATTTGTTTCATTAATTTAAAGATTGTACTTTTGGGTAGATATGGTATACGTCTACCATCGGTAGCAATTTTATTTGCATATAGACGATATATATTTTCTTGTTTACGGGAAGGGTTAAATTTTATCAAAGGAGCCTCTATATTGGAATGGATTAATTTAAAGACAACGTCTAACGGTAGATTATATGTAATATCTGGATTTAGTATGATTGTACCACTTTTAATACCGGCGTATATAATAAAATCTTCACCTGAATAAGAAGAACTAATTTGAGATAATAAATCAATCGTCTCTATATTATGAAGCCATACGCGGTCCTCTATCATGGTTTGTGTGTCTAATCTCATTTGTTCTAAGTTGGACTGGTACGACTTTAGGGACAATATCTCTTTATCCCTTAAATATGGATAGTATATAGAAATCATGGGAGTGGCTTCTATAGAATGGGTAGTTGCATAATCCAAGACATCTTCTACGTGACATACATATAAGGTACGGTTGTATATATTTGCAGTATGCATTAATAATCTTTGATTCGTCGTTGTCAATAGTTCGTTTGCGTGTTCTACTAAAAAGGTCTCTAATTCAATGACGTTAAAAGGGTTATACGTATATGGATAGGTACCTTCCGAGGCATGCAAGGTCTGTCCGACCGGGGTTGTGGTTAACCATGTTTCTCTTGATGTGAAATCCAAGGACAATACATCTTCATAATCATAATCTTCTTTATAGGTCAAGGATTGTACGTCAAAATCATCTATATTTAATAAAAATTGTATCAAACGTTTTCGTTCAATGGTAGATTGAACGTTTTGTACGAGAGAACGATATACAGAAACAGTAGACATTTGACTTTTGGTTTTTGCAAATAAATATAAACCATAGTAGGTAGATTTAACTTCTGGATAAGACAATATATATTTTTTTTTAATCGTCTCTATAGTATCGTCTAAATGTATACGCCTATATACAAATTTTATATCAGCCTCTTTATAATCCGTGCGTTCTTGTTCGGTAAATATACCGGTAAAGAATGCATGGTTAGGATCTTTACGATATAACTCGTTGAGGTCTACCTTTTGCCTATCGTTTCCTATAAATACCAGTACGGTTGTAATATAATTATTCTTTAAATGACACAACTTATATACTTCTTGCATATAAGTTATTCGTAGATATTATCTAACACCATATTACATTTTTATTCTTTTCCATAGTTCAAAGGCTGTAATACCGCCCGCAACTTGTGCAATGATATAAGGAGCTACTTCTGTCATTGGCATCTTTTTAGCAAATGCCATCATAATGGTTACAGCTGGATTATAATTTCCGCCCGAGATTGCACCACCCACTAATATGGCAATCGTCAACGCAGTCCCACACGCCAGTGCGTTCCCAGATGTAGATATAATTACATAAAGAAAAAACAATGTACCAATATATTCTACAAATACTTTTTGTATCATATATATCTAATTAGAAAATTAATTACGAACGTTCATTAAAAATGTATAGGACCCATTGTTAGAACCTCCAAAACTTTCGTCGTTATAAGTATTTAAAACCGATTTAAGTCGTTTATAACGGATATAATCGGACGAGTCGTAGACGTAATGTGGGTTACCACTATAAGCGGCAGTCCCAGATTGAATACTACCCCCATTTGCAAATAATTTAGAAGGTCCTATACCATTGACTTGATTGATTTGGGGTAAGCGTTTATCGGGTCCAACCCCGCTATAATTCGGAGAGGCTTGTTTCATATCACCGGCATTCATAGCTTGACGAAAGGGGGTTAAACCGCTTCGGTATGGATTATCCAGAATATTCAACCTTACTAAAAACCCATAGTGTCCCCATGCTTCGCGCAAGGTAAGACGTGCTTGACTTCGTTCACTTCCACCAATCATACCAGTTCCGCTATTTGAATTTGCGCCACCTCCTAATAATGCAGGTTGAATCCCTTTTCTTCCACCACCCGTTGCCTTACGAAGCGTTTCTTTATCCATATTATAGTATTAGGTAATAATTATTTATACTGTCATAATGCGTGGCGCAATATTCATAGTGATTAATTCTTGGAACAATAATTTACAAGCATATGGAAGTTCAATATAGGCAAAATCGGTACGATTATCACATTGCTTGCATAAATGGATATGCTTCTTGTCATTGTAGGCAGCAATGGTACCACATTTTCTACACACGTGCGTACCAAATGCATCTGACGCAAACATCATACGGTCTTTTGTAAACTACTTGCGCCATGTGAACACATACAATCCCTTTCCATTTCACCAAAACGATGACCTCCGTCTCGTCGTCGTCCTTCGGCGGGTTGTCGGGTTAAAGTAACTTTTGGTCCAAAACTACGACTATGCATTTTATCTTTTACCATGTGTTTTAATCGTTGATAAAAGGCAGGACCAATGAAAACACTGGTTTCGAATAATTCTCCTGTAAGACCATTGTACATTCGCTGATTTCCGTTGGATTCATATCCTGCTTTTTGTAAGTGCTTACAAATATCTTTCACGTCTAAATCCCCAAAACTCGTTCCATCTCCAAACAATCCCAATTCTAATAGTACTTTTCCTAAAAGGGTTTCTTTTAATTGTGCAATGGTCATACGACTAGGAATAGCATGTGGGTTAATAATAATGTCTGGTACTAGACCCTTGGATGTAAATGGCATATCACACTCAGGTATAATATTACCAATGGTTCCTTTTTGACCGTGTCTAGAACTAAATTTATCTCCAATGATAGGTTGTCTCACGGTACGCATTCTAACTTTACAAAACGTGTATCCATCCCCATTTCTATCAATAACACTTTTATCTACATAACTTTCTTCTGCGGTCCTATACATTACACTTCTATCCTCATATTTGATATGTTTCGTATGGTCGTTCCGTGCTTCTCGTATAGGAGACATTTTAGATATGATAATATCTCTATTCATTACAAGTGTATTGTCTGGAATAACCCCGTGTTCATTGACTTTATCGTAATTGGCAAATTTCATTCCTTTGGTTTTAGACGAATCATGTTTGCCTCTAATTTCTTCATCTCCTTGAACCTTTTTATCTTCTTCTTTGATAGTTGTGAAAATGGTGGTTTGAAACAATCCACGTTTTATGGATCCTTCGTTGAACAATATAGAGTCTTCTTGATTGTATCCGGTATGACTGATAATCGCAACGATGACCTGACACCCCGAAGGTAAACGGTTTAATTTAATCAAATTCATGATACGGGTATCTACAAGTGGTCGCATTGGATAGGATAATACATAGGCGGTTTTATCCATACGTTTATCATAATTCGTAACATAGACGCCCATGGCTTGTTTACCCATAGCACATTGATACGTGTTACGCGGGGATTGATTATGTTCAGGAAATGGAATACAAGAAGCAAGGATGCCAAAAATGGTACTTGGATGGATTTCACAATGTGTATAATTATACACTTTGTAATCGTCGTCTTGTAATAGTTGTTTTGGTTTCATCGCAATCAAACTAGCGTTTTGTTCTGCTGGGTCAATGTATTCTATGACCGATTGTTCTAAGGTCATGTTGGTTAATAAATCATCCCAACATATCGTTTTATCCATAAGTCCATCCATAATGAATTTGGTAACATGTATTTTATTATCTTTTACACGTAAAAGAGGTCGTATGAGTCGTCCTGCATCATTACATACTCGTATTTCTTTTCGCTGTATATCAAATACAACGGACGTATAAATATTAAGAATACCCTTGTATTTTTTTTCCTTTAATGACGTATAAAGTGCCATAGCATTCGTGGTGTTTCCTAACCATCTCCCATTGATGAATACTTTTACACCCTTCCAATCTTCCTTGGTTAAAAGTTCAAACGGTGTAACCAACGGAAGTATATATTCGTTCAACGCATCTGAGTTGGAAGGTATAGTAATATGAGTAAGGTAACTTAAATTTTTTACAACTCCAACACTATGACCTTCGGGAGTTTCGGCCGGACATAAATACCCCCAAGAAGTATTGTGTAATTTTCTGGGTGGAATCAAACGTCCACTTTTATCAATCGGTGTATTTACACGTCGCAAATGACTAAGACTAGCAATATAGGTCAGACGATTTAACACTTGTGCGACACCTACCTTATTACTGTTCGTTTGTTTAATACCAAAATCTCCAGTAGACAATGCCCGTTTGATACCATTTTCAATGGTCGTTGATTTTACAATTTTATAATATTCGTCATATTTATAATGGATTTATAATCAAAGGTTGATTTCCAAGAACCGTTATTAATTTCGCGAACAATTTGTTTTTGCATATCCTTGACTAATTTATTAAAATAATTACGAAATAAATTGTTTAATAATATTCCAACTAAATCAATTCGTTTATTCAAGTATGAATCACGGTCACTAATGGGTTCCCAACCAAAACTGGTTCTAAGTAGTTTGTTGGTCATATATCCCAGAAAGTATATTTTATGTTGGAGTGTATTACAATGTGGAAATAAATCTGTATTCAAAACCTCTACAGTATAATCCGATTTCTTTTTATGAGACGCGTCTTTATCCGTATAAATCGTATTGTACATTACATTTGACGTTATATATTGCAACGCATCTTTGGTTGTCCTACACTCATTTGCATCTACGGCAGAGGCGTGCAAGGCCGTTAACATTTGTACATAATTCTCGCAATCAGGATTTTCTACATGTAATAAAATTTTTTGACAAATATCTTTGTCGGATACAATCCCGAATGCACGAAATAATATGAATAACGGAATAGGTTGTTTTATTCTTGGAATTTGAACGTATATAGCATGTCCAAACCCATTGTTTTTGGTTACAATATAAATATTATTTTGTTTCGGTGAAACAGATTTATTATCTGGTACTGATTTGATTTCTGCACTCCAACTCCATTTTGTATTGTTTTTCTCAGTATTAAAACATTGAATGATATTTTCGGCGGATCGTTCTTGACCAATGACCGTTTTTTCAGAACCATTGATGATAAAATAACCGCCTGCATCTAAACTACATTCTCCAATCATTGCACTTGGAACATGTGAATATTGATGCAATACACATAAGCACGACTTTAACATTACCGGTAATTTACCTAATTGAATCTTTGAAAACGTTTTATACATGGTTTCTTCCGAATTAAGATGAACTCCACTTCGTATAATGTATTTTACAGTCATGTCTATAACCATATTACACGCATAAGTAAAATCACGAAGTCTGGCTTCATGTGGAAACATTAATCTAACCGCCCCCGTATTTTCATGAAATTGAGGTCTAAATATATTAAAATTTTCAAATGAAACAAATATTTCCAGTTTATATTTTCCACTTTCTGGGTCAAAAGATTTATCCGACTTGACATGAATTGGATTGAACATGGATATCGTTTGTTTGATTTGTTGATTTACAAAATGATTGTAGGACTCAATTTGATGCCTTACAAGTTGGTCCAAATGTTTTCCATCAAAATAAGAACGAATGATTTCCCATGGTTCTTCCGTATAGGCATTTCCCTCGTTTGATACACACTTATCCGACATATTATATGATTGCATCATGAATATGTAATGATTTCATTTCAATTTATCTTTAAATGATTTCGGTTTAAACCAAAAGGATTATATACTATATACCGTACATGACCAATACACTTGTACTTACACAAAGGCATACCCATTGCATTAACATTGCAATGGAACAGGCCATGTGTTCGCCGTGTAATCATAAACACGGATGCGCAATACTGGCAGGTGGAAAAATAATTGGCAAAGGGTTTAATAATTACAGAACCTTTTCCCATGATAAGTTAATACACGATTGTTTAACATGCCATGCCGAAATCGCTGCGATTCGTGATTGTTTACGCACTCATCACAATGTAGTTCAAGGCTAAACCTACAAACCGAAAATATATATTGTACGTTGTAAGATTGTCTTCTAGCGGTTTACGTTCCTCTGGTCCATGTATGCAATGTTTAAAAGTTATAAAACTATATGGTATAAAATGTATTATTTTTAGTAACGACGATGGAACATTTCATAATTATAATACAAATGACTACACGTCTAATCATATTACAAGCGGAAATCGTCCTACTATATAAATTAGTTATATGTATTGAATATATATATATATTCTAGTTATGAGTATAAAAAAAATACATATAACAGATAGTTTAGTAGATTCAACCTTGAAAAAAAAACCGCCTAAGAAACCTCGTCAAAAAAACATTAACCAAACCCTTCGTAAAGAATTTTTTAAAAAAATCAAAGAAAGACAACATAATTCTATCCCACCGAGTACTTTGACTGTAGGTAAAGATGAGTTTGAATCTGAATTTGATAAGTCTTTAAGTTTTTTAAATTCATTAATAGTTGAAAAGACAAAACCAATCACGATAGAGACGAAACCAAATACGATAGAAAAACCCTTGCAGGTAACTGTCTTGCCAAAGACAGATATAATCCTACCGAAATATGTCGCCACACCGACCCCCTATACCTCCTTAAAACATACAGGTAGACCTACCTACCGTCAAATGAAACAAATCAAACCAGATACACCGTCTAACGCAACCATTCCCTATATTCTACGTATAAAACGAACCACAAAAACATTGAAACGAACCTTAGGTAAAAAGGACAAGTCTGTCTCGGTATTGATTAAAAATATGACCATCAAACATAAAATACAAGAAGAAACTCAAAAACTTAAACATACGAATATTCATGACATAAAAATGTATTTAATTCAACGAAATTTATTAAAATCAGGAAGTCAATGTCCAAAGGACGTATTAAGAAAAATGTATGAACAATGCATTTTATCAGGGGATATAAACAACAATAATTTAAATACTAAAATGCATAATTATTTAAACCAGATTTAAATATTTAAAACCGCGCCTTTTACACCTTTTCTCATTTCAAACGCCGAATTTATACAATGAAACAAACAACCTCATCATTTTTTAATTTAATTTTTAATTCCATACTATTTTTTTTTATTTTTACAATGTTAATTATTTCTTGTAAGGTTCTTCTTGCGTCAGAACCTTGAATTGAAAGGCCTAATTGGTTGTAATATTCAAACCCTTTTACGTATATTTCTTGGTGCGATATGTTTAAACTAGTATTTTGTAATATTATTTCTTTATCTGTAGTAGAATATAAATAAATGAGTAATTTTTTATATTTATGTATATCATTATTAATATTATTTATTTTACAGTATATTAAAGTGCTTCCTCGTAAATCTTTTTGAAATAATGTTCGTTCGTCTATAAAATGATTTATTCTTGTAAGAATAAGATTTCCATTTATTATTTGCTGTGTAAATTCTTGAATATTTGGAATAGTAATTGTATTATCCATTTTATTTTAATTTACACTTTATTATTTTTATTTCAATTTTTTTAAAAATAATAGGCGTTTGAAATGTAAATCCCAGTGTATCACACCATTTACAGAAATAGCAAATACCCCAGTATATTTTTTGAATACTTCTTGTGATTGTGTTTTTATTATACAACGCTTACCTTTATTACTATAACAACGAATTCGTTTTTGTAATGATTTTATACTTGTTTCATCAATACAAATAATATCTTCTATTTTATATTTTTTAACTTCATCATAAAACTCTTTTATTTTTGAATTAATATTTATATCTTTACCAAATCGTTTTATAGGTTTTAAATATTCAAGGGTGTAAATGGAGCAAGTTTTCGTTGTATATTTTTGGATTGTAAAAAATACATACTTAATTTAGGTAATATAGAAATCATACTCATAACCGTTTGATATTTAAATGAAATTATAGTAGCGTTGCGTTTTATTTTGAAACTATACCACCAATAAGCAGGAATGTATATCATATGTCCTTTCGGTACAATCACTTCTAGACACTTTACTTTATTAAATTCACTACTATATTCGGGTTGAACGTTCCACGGGTTAACGGGTGAACTAAATTCAAAATTGTCGTAATCTTCTTGTGGAGATAAATATTGAATATTTTTTGGAGGAGCCATTAAAACAGTGACCTCTCCTTCTGTAACCATGTAATAATTACGATATTGAATATCGTATTTGAATGGCGTACTGGTCCCTTCCCCTACCATTACAAGGTCATATATACATTTTGTAACTAACGAAGGACGTATAAAGGCATCCGCTTGTTTAAAAATATTCAACAGTCCAGTT
>FUWD013231826.1_pt1 | contig 17332 bp, 17 predicted proteins | sample 1063281 | NCBI WGS metagenome assembly FUWD01 (sample SAMEA79048168, study PRJEB19326) | metagenome | biome: marine | reverse complement strand
GCAGCGATGGATGCTCTTACCAATGGTGAAATTGTCGCAGGCGATGTAGTGGTCATTCGCTACGAGGGACCTAAGGGTGGACCCGGTATGCGAGAGATGTTAGCCATCACCGCAGCAATTAAGGGTGCGGGACTGGGTAAGGATGTATTACTGTTGACGGACGGTCGATTCTCAGGCGGCACAACCGGACTGTGTATCGGCCATATAGCTCCCGAAGCAGTGGATGCAGGTCCCATTGCTTTCGTGAGAGATGGTGACCTGATTCGGGTAAACATTCCATCAAGGACGCTAGACATTCTTGTCGACGACGACGAACTAGCGAAGCGGCGCGAAAACTGGCAGCCGCTCCCTCCCCGGTACACCCGTGGTGTTTTGGCCAAGTACCAGAAATTGGTGAAGTCAGCAGCACTCGGCGCGGTAACGGGCTAACCCAGAATCACTGCGACTTTTTATCAAGACTGAGGCGGATAAATCATGGCTGGAAAGCCAAGCGATAACGTGAGTGAAACGATGGAGCCAACCCCCGAAGAGTTGCGCAAAGCGCAGATAGCTTCGAAGGCGCCCGTGTTGACAGGCTCTGGGGCAATTCTCAAAAGTTTAGAGCTGTTGGGAATCAAGGATGTCTTTGGGCTTCCCGGCGGAGCGATCATGCCCTTCTATGACGAATTGATGTCTGCTGACAAAATTCGTCACATCTTGGTTCGTCACGAGCAGGGCGCCGGGCACGCAGCCGAAGGCTATGCGTCAGCTTCTGGCAAGTTAGGCGTGGCAATTGCCACCTCCGGTCCCGGAGCCACGAACCTCGTGACCGCTATTGCGGATGCGCACATGGATTCTGTGCCGATGCTCGCTATCACCGGCCAAGTTTTCTCGACCTCTATGGGGACCGACGCGTTCCAAGAGGTTGATATCTCGGGTGTCACGATGCCAATTACGAAGCATTCTTTCTTGGTGACGAAGCCCGAAGAAATCCCTGGCGTCATTGCCGCTGCTGTTCACATTGCAACAACAGGGCGTCCAGGGCCTGTCTTGGTGGATGTCACGAAAGACGCCCAACAAAAGAGTGCGCCGTTTTTATGGCCACCAGACATCGATTTGCCTGGTTACCACCCGGTGACCAAAGCAAACGCCAAGCAAGTGCAACTGGCAGCGCAGATGATTGCCAAGGCTAAGAAACCTGTGCTTTATGTTGGCGGTGGAGTTATCCGAGCCGGAGCCCACAAAGAACTGGCCGCTTTTGCCGAGGCTGTCGGAGCGCCCGTGGTCACAACACTGATGGCCCGCGGAGCTTTCCCTGACTCAAGCCCACTGACGCTGGGAATGCCCGGCATGCACGGAACCGTGCCTGCCGTTTTGTCTTTCCAAGAATCCGACTTGCTCATCGTTCTCGGCGCAAGGTTCGATGACCGTGTGACAGGGAAACCCAGCGAGTTTGCTCCCCTTGCCGAAGTGATTCACATTGACATTGACCCTGCGGAAATTGGCAAAATTCGCCACGCTGAAGTTCCCATCGTCGGTGATGTGAAGGATGTGCTTCACGAACTCCTTGCCGCCTTCGGCGAGGCGTCGAAAGAACACACCCCCGACTACTCGCAGTGGTGGGACCGTCTTCATCTGCTGCAAGAGCAATACCCCTTGGGTTTTGATGAGCCTGACGACGGTTTGCTCTCCCCTCAGGGAGTCATCCAGAAGATCGGGGAAATGTCTGGCCCAGAAGCCATTTATGCCGCCGGTGTAGGGCAACATCAGATGTGGTCTGCGCAGTTCATCAAATACGAACGCCCCAACTCTTGGTTGAACTCTGGTGGTGCAGGAACCATGGGTTACGCCATCCCTGCAGCGATGGGAGCCAAGGTCGCCGAGCCTGATCGTTTGGTCTGGGCAATCGATGGAGATGGGTGTTTCCAGATGACCAACCAAGAATTGGCGACCTGCACGATTAATAAGATCCCGATTAAGGTTGCGATCATTAACAACTCCTCGTTGGGGATGGTTCGGCAGTGGCAGTCACTCTTCTATGACGGCCGCCATTCCTTCACGGACCTCGACACCGGCCATGACACCGTTATGGTTCCCGACTTCGTCAAGCTCGCCGACGCCTATGGCGCTCTGGGAATTCGCGTGCGAACAAAGGAAGAAGTGGAGCCAGCCATCAGGTTGGCGATGGAAACCAATGACCGACCCGTGGTGATAGATTTCATTGTCAGCAAAGATTCGATGGTCTGGCCCATGGTTCCCCAAGGTGTGGGAAACTCCGAGGTGCAATATGCCAGGGACCACGCGCCAGAGTGGGACGACGAATAGCCATGAGCCACGTACTCTCCTTGCTCGTCGAAGACAAACCGGGTCTACTTACTCGTGTTGCCGGGTTGTTCGCTAGGCGGGGATTCAATATTGAATCCCTGGCTGTGGGAAAAACAGAGATCCCCGGGTTATCTCGCATCACCGTGGTCGTAGATGTGGAGGATTTGCCGCTCGAGCAGGTCACCAAACAGCTCAACAAACTGATTAATGTGTTGAAAATCGTCGAACTCGAGCCAGAGCAGTCTGTCCAACGCGAGCACATGCTGATCAAAGTCCGCGTGGATAACTCGACCAGGTCTCAGATTCTTGAAGCAACAAACTTGTTTCGCGCCCGTGTTGTTGATGTGGTGACTGACGCCCTGGTGATTGAAGTAACGGGTGATTCGGCCAAGGTGCGGGCATTGTTGAAAGTGCTGGAGCCCTATGGCATTAAAGAGATTGCTCAATCTGGATTGCTGGCCATTGGGCGAGGATCCAAGAGTATTTCTGACCGCATGAATAAGAACTAGGCTTTTACCCTGCCCACACCTCAAGGAGAGAATCACCCGTGACCGACATTAAGTATGACAAAGACGTAGATCTCAGCATTATCCAGGGCAAAAAGGTTGCCGTCATTGGATATGGATCCCAAGGCCATGCCCACGCCCAAAATCTGCGTGATTCGGGTGTTGAAGTGGTTGTTGCGCTGAAAGATGGATCTGCCTCGCGTGTGAAGGCTGAAGAAGCAGGCTTCCAGGTTATGTCCAATGCTGAGGCCACCACATGGGCTGATGTCATTGTGATTCTTGCGCCAGACCAGCACCAGCGTCACCTCTATGCCGATGACGTTGCCCCGAACCTCACCCCAGGAAAAGCCCTGGTCTTTGGTCACGGGTTCAACATCCGCTTTGGATACATCAAGCCCCCACAGGATGTCGATGTCATCCTGATCGCTCCCAAAGGCCCAGGCCACACGGTTCGTCGCGAGTTTGAAGCGGGACGGGGTGTCCCCGTCATTGTTGCTGTGGAAAATGATGCGACCGGAACGGCATGGGATTTGGCCTGGTCGTATTCCAAGGGCATGGGCGCTCTTCGTGCCGGTGGAATCACCACCACCTTCACCGAAGAGACCGAAACCGATCTCTTCGGTGAGCAAGCAGTACTTTGTGGTGGAACCTCGCAGCTTGTTCAGTATGGCTTTGAGGTATTGACTGAGGCCGGATATCAGCCAGAGATTGCTTACTTCGAGGTCCTGCACGAGCTGAAGCTCATTGTTGACCTGATGTGGGAGGGCGGCATCGCCAAACAGCGGTGGTCGATCAGCGACACCGCTGAATATGGTGACTATGTTTCAGGCCCCCGTGTTATTTCACCCGAAGTCAAAGAGAACATGAAAGCAGTGTTGGCGGACATTCAGTCTGGTGCCTTCGCTGCTCGATTCATTGCCGACCAGGATGCCGGAGCACCAGAATTCACCGCTCTCCGCGCAAAAGGCGAGGGACATCCCATCGAGGCAACCGGGAAAAAGCTCCGAGCGCTATTTGCTTGGAAGCAGAGCGATTCTGACTATGTCGATGGCAAAGCGGGTCGGTAACTCTCCGTCGATTCTCTCTAGAGGAAGGCACCAAGGGTGACCAAGCCTGTTGTGTTGATTGCGGAAGAACTCTCTCCCGCAACCGTCGAGGCGCTCGGGCCTGATTTTGATGTCCGACACACAGACGGTGCTAATCGTGCTGAATTGTTGGCCGCGTTACCGGGGGTTCATGCCGTCCTCGTTCGCTCAGCCACCCATATGGATTCCGAAGCTCTCTCGGTGGCGAAAGATCTAAAGGTCATCGCCCGGGCGGGTGTGGGGCTCGATAACGTCGACATCAAAGCGGCCACAGAAGCCGGGGTGATGGTGGTCAATGCCCCCACCTCCAATGTGGTCAGTGCTGCTGAGCTTGCCGTGGGGCACCTGTTGTCCTTAGCGCGTCATATTCCCAGGGCTCATGCTTCGTTGTCCGCGGGAGAGTGGAAGAGGAGCTCCTTCACCGGGGTTGAGTTGTTTGAAAAAACAATTGGGATAATCGGATTAGGAAGAATCGGGGCCTTAGTTGCCGAGAGACTGTCTGGTTTTGGCGCCACCCTCATAGGGTTTGACCCTTATGTTCAACCGGCGAGAGCGAGCCAGATGGGGGTGACTCTGACCACGTTGGAAGACCTCATGGCTCAGAGTGACTTCATCACCATTCACATTCCGAAGACCCCGGAAACCACCGGAATGATTGGCGTTGAGCAGTTCAAATCTGCCAAGCCAAATCTGCGAATCGTCAATGCTTCCCGAGGGGGAATCATTGACGAGGATGCTCTGTTTGAGGCGCTGTCAAAGAACTGGATTGCTGGCGCAGGAATTGATGTTTTTGTGAATGAACCTCCCACAGGTTCCCCACTCCTTGGCTTACCCAACATTGTCGTCACACCACACCTGGGCGCCTCCACCGATGAAGCCCAGGAAAAGGCAGGAATTGCTGTTGCTAAATCCGTCAAGCTCGCCCTGGAGGGTGAACTTGTCCCGGATGCGGTGAATGTGGCCGGTGGGATTATTGATCCTTCGGTTCGACCAGGCATTCCTTTGATGGAGAAGCTGGGACAAGTATTTGTGGGGTTGTGTCCTTCTGCCCTCTCCAGCATCGATGTTGAGGTTCGCGGGGAAATTGCTTCCCACGACGTGACTGTTTTGAAGCTCGCCGCCTTGAAGGGTATTTTTTCCAGGATTGTGAGCGAACAAGTCAGCTATGTGAACGCTCCCCTTGATGGCAGAGGCTCGTGGCATGGAGGTCACGCTAACAAAAGACGAAACGAGTAATGATTATCGCAACCTGCTCACCCTTCGAGGTGTGCTTGCCGATGGTTCCGTCGTTTCTGCCTCCGCAACACTGACGGGTGCGAAGCAGACGCAGAAGCTGGTGGGAATTAATGGCTATGAAGTGGAAGTGCCACTCGCCAGCCACCACATCGTCATGATGTATGAAGATCGGCCAGGAATCGTGGCGGTCTATGGGAAAGCCTTTGGTGATGCCTCCATCAATATTGCTGGCATGCAGATTGCCAGGGACACCAGAGGCGGGCAGGCCTTGAGCGTCCTAACGGTTGACTCCAGGGTTCCCGATGAGCTTTTAGCAGAGGTGGGTGTAGCCATAGCGGCGACAACAATGGCTCCTATCGACGTCGTGGATCTCTGATAACCGGCTGGGAATCTGGTTATCGCCATGCAGGACTTTGATACTTTCACTTCAGCCCTGGAGGCCTTCGCCACCTGTGAGCCGGTGCTAATTGCTTTGGACTTTGATGGCACTCTCGCGCCCCTGGTGGATGACCCCGAGGATTCTCGGATGCTCCCTGAGGCAGAAGAGGCGCTTCTGGGCCTGACGGCACTTCCCGGGGTGAGTGTGGCCCTGGTGTCGGGGCGAGCAATCGATAGCCTGCTCCGTGTTGCCAACCCTTGCGATGAGTGGTTTCTTGTGGGATCCCATGGCGGGGAAATCGTTGCCGCCGGACACCACTTGGATTACGTGGCCCCGTCATTGGTCCCGCAAGAACTCGACCACGCTTTTATGAACGTCGTGGCGGCACACCCTGGAACCCGGTTAGAGCGCAAGGCTTTCGGATTAGCCCTCCACACCAGAGGAGTGAAGCCGGAGCTAGCGTCCCATGCCGAGCACGAGGCCAGAGCACTGTGTGAAAAGTGGGACGATGCGCTGTCGATCAGGGTGGGGCATGGAATTCTTGAATGCTCTGTCCTGCAGGCGACCAAGGCTGATGGAATTCGAGAGCTGCGCAGGATGACCGGAGCTGAAGCAACTTTGTTTGCAGGTGATGACGTGACGGATGAAGATGCCCTTGCGGTGCTCTCAGGACGAGATATTGGGATTCGGGTGGGTTTTGGGAACAGTGTTGCTGACTTTCGAGTAGCGGATGCTTCGGAAATGGCACGGACCCTTCAGAGCCTCTTTGCCCTCATCGCCGCTGATCGGGGATAGCCTCCAGGGGTCTGTCCGGGCTTTAGGGTTAGAGAATGACAACAGTATTGAATCTCGCCGTGATCGGCGGGGATGGAATCGGCCCCGAAGTAACCGCAGAGGCCATACACACTCTGAGGGTTGCCTCTGAAGGCGTGCTTGATGTCCAAACCACCGACTACACCCTGGGTGCTCAGCATTATCTCGACACGGGAGAAATTCTTTCCGATGAGTCCGTGGAGAAGCTTTCTCATCACGATGCGATTGTTCTCGGTGCTGTGGGCGGCGACCCGCAGGACCCGAGGCTTGCAGGAGGAATTATCGAGCGCGGGTTGCTGTTGAAGCTGAGGTTTGCCTTTGACCATCACGTGAATCTCCGACCCACGGCTTTGATGCCCGGTGTTGAATCGCCACTTCGTAATCCTGGGAGTATAGATTTTGTCGTGGTTCGCGAGGGGACCGAAGGCCCCTACGTCGGCAATGGTGGGCGCCTGAGAGTGGGCACGGTGCACGAAATCGCTAATGAGCTCTCGGTCAACACCGCTTTTGGTGTCGAGCGAGTGGTGCGGTTTGCGTTCCAGCTCGCACAAAAGCGCCGACACAAAGTAACCCTGGTCCACAAGACCAATGTTTTGGTCCATGCGGGTGGGCTGTGGGCGAGAGTCACGGCGGATGTTCACCAGGACTTCCCCGACGTCGAATTGGATTATCTCCACATTGACGCCGTCACCATTTTTATGGTGACCGACCCTGGTCGGTTTGACGTCATTGTCACCGACAATCTTTTTGGGGACATCGTGACCGATTTAGCCGGTGCCATCGGCGGGGGAATTGGACTGGCTGCTTCGGCAAACCTCAATCCCTCCGGCGTATTCCCCAGCATGTTCGAACCGGTTCACGGTTCAGCGCCAGATATTGCGGGTAAGGGGATAGCGGACCCCACGGCCGCCATCATGTCGATGTCTCTGATGATGGACTTCTTGGGTTATGGCGAACTTGGCTCGCACATTTCTCAGGCCATCCATGCTGATGTTGCTTCGCGTGCGGGGAATAACTTGGGCCGGTCCACATCGGGGATTGGCGAAGGAATCCGGGCACATCTGTGATTTTGCTTGTGGGCGATAAACTAATGACGCTGTGAATCCACAACGGGATAACAGTAGAGAGCGCGCGATGTCGAATCTTCTCCCCATGGCTCCGAAGGATATGGTGTTCCACGTCGAGCTCAACCAGGAGCCCTTGGATGCTGCTAAGCGTCAATCAATCCTCGAAAAACCAGTGTTTGGCACCGTCTTCACTGATCACATGGTTGATATTTGTTGGTCAGAGAGGGGTGGATGGCACCGCCCTCGGGTTCAGGCCTATGGCCCCATTCCACTCGATCCTGCTGCTTCTGTTTTGCATTATGGGCAAGAGATCTTCGAAGGGATGAAGGCATACCGTCACGAGGATGGTTCGATTTGGACTTTTAGACCCGAGGAAAATGCGAAGCGCTTGCAACGCTCCGCGAAGCGCATGGCGCTGCCGGAGCTTCCTGTGGATCACTTTCTCCAGTCTTTGCGGGAATTGATTGCCGTTGATGGGCAATGGGTGCCAAGCGCACCCGAGACATCGTTGTACCTGCGCCCGTTCATGTTTGCCAAAGAAGCCTTTCTTGGCGTAAGGCCCGCCAAGAAAGTCGCTTACTACCTGATTGCTTCCCCCGTGGGCCCCTACTTTGGGGGCAACGCTGCCCCCGTGTCCATCTGGCTGTCGACGCACTACACCAGGGCGGGTCGGGGCGGTACGGGTGCTGCGAAAACAGGTGGAAACTATGCCGCATCTTTGTTAGCCCAAACAGAGGCGTCAGAAAACGGGTGCCAGCAGGTACTGTTTCTTGATTCTTCCGAGGGTAAATATCTCGAAGAGCTCGGGGGAATGAATATCGTTCTTGTGTTCAAGGACGGCACCCTGGTGACACCGCAGAGCGACACGATTCTCTCGGGGATTACCCGGGACTCAGTGCTTGCTCTCGCGAGAGACAAGGGCCACGTGGTGGAGAGTCGACCCATCAGTATTGATGAATGGAAGAGCGGATTTGAGTCGGGAGACATTGTCGAGGCCTTTGCGTGTGGGACTGCGGCAACGGTGGTGCCCATTGGTCAGCTAAAGACGCCAGACTTCACCATTGGCTCGCCTGACGCGGTGGCTGGGCCAGTAACCCTTGCTCTGCGCCAGGAGCTGATTGATATCCAGTACGGGCGCGCGGAGGATCGACACGACTGGATGGTCAGACTGGATTCGTGAGGCTTAGCTCACCGGTGAAAGCCATCCTCGCCTTCCTAGCTTCTCTGTTGGGGGGAGCCGGGGTGGGTGTCATAGCAAGCGTGTATCACGCTGCTTTCTTCCCGTGGGGTTTGGTCGCTGTGCTGTTCTCTATTGGTGGCCTGTTGGCTGGCTTGAGGGTTATTGCCGATACCCGCTATCCGGCGGTGATGGCGACGCTGGGGATCGTTGTGGCCATCACCATACTTGCCGGAGCAGATGGTCGAGATTCTGTGATGGTTGCCGCAAATCCCCCCGGCTTTGCTCTTCTCATCGGAGTTGCGGTGCTTGCGGTGTTTGCTAACGGTTGGCCTGGCAGACTCTCGGTTTCGCCCGTTAAGATGGGGGGACGCGAGCCTGAAAGGACACCCCAGTAGTGACCTACGTAATTGCGCTTCCCTGTGTGGATGTGAAAGACCGAGCATGTATTGACGAATGCCCCGTGGATTGCATCTATGAAGGCGACCGGATGCTCTACATTCACCCCGATGAGTGTGTCGATTGTGGCGCGTGCGAGCCGGTCTGTCCTGTTGAGGCTATCTATTACGAAGACGACGTTCCCGAACAGTGGGCCTCCTACTACACGGCTAACGTTGAATTTTTCAAAGAGGTCGGATCCCCCGGTGGGGCAGCAAAAGTCGGCGTGATTCATCACGACCACGAAGTTGTTTCCGTCTTGCCGCCCCAAAACTGAGTCGATGCTCTCGCTCCCGGATTTCCCGTGGGACTCTCTTCTTCCCTATCGAGAGCGGGCTAGTAACCACCCTGCCGGGCTTATTGACCTCTCGGTGGGCTCACCGGTCGATGACACTCCCGTGGTTGCCCAGCAGGCTCTAGCGGCGGCGTCCAACGCTCCCTCCTATCCTCTCACCGCAGGGTCACCAGAGCTGATCTTGGCCATGACACAGTGGTGGGAACGGCGACGCAATACGGGTCCACTTGATTCGACACAGGTGCTCCCCACCCTGGGTTCTAAAGAAATGGTGGGACTTCTTCCGACCCTCCTGGGGTTGGGGGCGAGCGACACCGTTGTTATTCCCACCATTGCTTATCCGACCTATGCGGTCGGAGCTGCCGTGGTCGGGGCCACCGTGGTCACAGAAGATGATCCTGACCGGTGGCCCTCCTTCTGCGTCTTTGGTGTGGATTAATTCTCCGAGCAACCCCACCGGCCAGGTTTTGCCGGAGGGTTACCTAGTTCGAGCGATTGCTCGCGCTCGCGAGATTGGCGCTGTCTTAGCCAGCGATGAGTGTTATGCGGAAATGGCGTGGGAGGTGTCCTCGAGTCCCTCCCTCCTTGATCTCGGGGTGACCAACGGGAATGTCTCTGGCCTCCTCGCGCTCTGCTCGTTGTCCAAACAATCAAATCTTGCCGGTTATCGAGCTGGTTTAGTTGCGGGGGACGCGACCCTTCTTGGCTCTCTTCTCCTGGCCCGAAAACACCTGGGGCTGATTATGCCGGCACCCATTCAAGGTGCGGTCGCTGCAACGCTGGCAGAAGATCAGCATGTCCAGGAACAGCGCGGGCGCTATCGGGCCCGCCGGGAACTGATTTTTCCAGCCCTTCGGGCTGCGGGCTTCCGCATCGATCACTCGGAAGGGGCTCTATGCGTGGCGTCCAGGGATGAAGAGTGCTGGAGCAGTGTGAGCTGTCAGTGAGCGGGGAATTCTTGTGGCACCGGGCTCTTTTATGGGCAAGCAGGCCAGCATCACATCAGAGTCGCCCTCACGGCAACGGATGCGGCGTGCGAAGCAGCCCCATCGCGCCTTCGGGCATAGCGTTTGTCGCCTCGGGCTAAGGCCTAGCCACCTTTGTTAGCCATCTCAGCCAGTGGAGCTTGTGTCCTCTAGGCTGTAGGGGATGATGGGTCGAGGGACAGGTTTTTAATGGCTGATTCAGACAAAGTCTCTCTGCAGTTTCCTGGTGGAAACGCAGAGTTTCCTATTGTGCCCTCGGTGGAGGGCCCTTCCGGTATTGATTTTTCCACGTTGACCAAACAAACCGGGTACACCGCCCTGGATCATGGGTTTGTCAATACTGCTGCAACAACCAGCACCATCACCTACATCGATGGCGACGAAGGAATCCTTCGCTATCGCGGGTATGCCATTGAAGACGTCGCCAAGAACTCCACCTTCCTGGAGGTTGCGTGGCTGTTGATTCGTGGTGAATTACCCAGCGCTGCGGAGCTGCACGAATTTGACGATGAAATTCGTCACCACACGCTGTTGCACGAAGATTTGAAACGGCTTTTTGACGCTCTTCCCCACAGCGCCCACCCCATGTCGGTGTTGTCATCTGCTGTCAGTGCAATGTCGACCTACTACGGCGACTCCTTGAGTGTTCACGACCCCCGACAGATTGAGCTTTCCACCATTCGACTGTTGGCAAAACTTCCCGTCATCGCTGCCTACGCCCACAAAAAGAGTGTGGGTCAAGCATTTCTCTACCCGGATAATTCCCGCGGGTTTGTGGAAAACTTCTTGTGGCTGAATTTTGGCCTGATGGCAGAGCCCTATGTGTCAAACCCCGTGCTGGTCAAAGCATTGGATCGTCTCTTGATTTTGCACGAAGACCACGAACAAAACGCTTCCACCTCTACTGTCCGGATGGTCGGCTCGACCGAAGCAAACTTGTTTGCCTCTATTTCTGCCGGCATTAACGCTTTGTCGGGACCGCTTCATGGCGGTGCCAATGAAGCGGTGTTGTCGATGCTCGCCGAGATTCGCGACTCCGGTGAAGGGGTGGAGCGCTTCGTCGAGAGGGTGAAGCGTAAAGAAGATGGCGTTCGGCTAATGGGCTTTGGCCACCGGATCTATAAGAACTATGACCCTAGGGCGCGCCTGGTCAAAGAAAGTGCCGATGAAGTACTCGCCCAACTGGGAATCCATGATGAGCTCTTGGGGATTGCCAAGGAGCTGGAAGAAATCGCCCTCGCCGATGACTATTTCATCGAGCGCAAGCTCTATCCCAACGTTGACTTCTACACCGGGGTTATTTATAAAGCGATGGGGTTCCCCACCCGGATGTTTACCGTCTTGTTCGCAATGGGTCGTCTCCCCGGCTGGATAGCGCACTGGCGTGAAATGAACGCTGACCCATCAACGAAGATTGGTCGCCCTCAGCAGTTATATGTGGGGCCTGCGGCGCGCCCCTGGCCAGCTCCCTAGTCCTTTGCCAACGATTCTGAGGCATCGTGCCACTCGAAGAAGGATGTGTTACCCACCCTCTCGTCTCCCCAGCTTTTCTTGCGCCAGTTAATCCAGTACTGCGGGGCGACGAAGGGGCCAGGGGCCGAATCTGAGGCGAGAAATGCTGCCCACCAGGACAGCGAACTCGCAGAGAGAATCCCTCCCGCGCACAAAGACATCGCCAGAAAGCTTTCCGTGACTTCTGCCTCGACGATGGCGACATCTGGGATCCCCCCCAACTGTGTTGTGCAAAAGGGGATGTCGTCGGTGAATACGAGAAATTGCGCAGAGGAATCTTTTTCTTGAAGCCGTTCAATCTGGCTCCTGAACCACGCGGCAGGCAGCGCAGCGGGGAATTCTGCACTGGGGTGGGTCAGGTAGTCTCCGCGCCGGACATGGACAAAGTACTTTCGCGTAGCAGGTGATGTCGGGGAGAGCAGCCCCCATGATTCGAGAACTTCAGAACTTTCGTAAAGAGCGTTGTCTCGCAACGTGAGGATGCTGGCGCGATCAACGAGCCTTTGATCCTGGCAAAATCCGCCATCAAAAAGAACCAATCCGCGGAGTCCGGGGGTTCTGCGAAGGTGGGAGTGGTTCTCGGACAGCGTGAGCTTTTGTGCGAGCCGAAGCCGAGCCAGGCCTCTCAGGATTCTCTCCACGGTGTTCCACCTCCACCAGTGAGAGCGCGGAAGGGCAAAGTGGCGGACGGAGTCGAGTACTTCGGGGAAGGTACGAACGAGGTCCTCAAATCCGACCAGTACGATTTTCTCACGTCTGTTCAGCACTTTTTGGCACGCTGAGTAAACAAAGAGTTGGTTTCCTAATCGGCCCTCTGATCTCACGATGAGCAAAGATTTTTCCTTCCAGAAAGCAGCTTCAGCCGTGGAGGCTCTGGTTCAGCGCCACACCGTCTCCAACGCGCAGCGTCGCCTCGACACCGCCCGTGAGCGAATTCCGGCGATAGAGAAGGCTCGATTCACCACTGAGATCCCTGGCTTTCACGGAGTGGGAGGTTTTTGGTGAAACAACCGTAAGTTTTGTCCCCGCCGTGATGTAGAGACCAGCTTCCACAACGCAGTCATCCCCTAGTGAGATACCGATACCTGAGTTAGCACCCAGGAGGCACCGTTTGCCCAGGGAAATGACTTCTTGGCCACCACCGGAGAGGGTTCCCATGATGGATGCTCCACCTCCGATGTCTGTTCCTTCTCCCACGACCACACCCTGGGAGATGCGGCCCTCCACCATGGAAGCCCCGAGTGTTCCCGCATTGAAATTCACAAATCCCTCGTGCATGACCGTCGTGCCAGGGGCTAAGTGTGCACCGAGGCGAACACGTCCAGCATCAGCGATTCTGACACCAGGAGGGGTGACGTAGTTCAGAAGGGGCCCAAACTTATCAAGACTGGTCAGCGTGGCGCCCTGCATTTGCAGCGTGAGACGATGGGTGGTGAAGTACGAGGGCTCAACAGGTCCCCTGGTGGTGAAGGCAACAATCGGCAAAAGGGGGAAGATCCCCTCGAGGTTGAGGGTGTTGGGTTGCACGAGGGTGTGACTGAGCAGATGCAGACGCAAATACGCGTCAGTGGTTGATTGGGGCGAAGTATCAAGATCGATGGCCAGCGCTATTCCCTGAAGGTTCACATCACGCAGGGCGTCCTCGCCCTCGAGGGCACTGATGTGAGCGGGAAGAAGGTGGGAGTCAAAGTTGTGAGGCGGGGTGCCCACTTCGGCGTGGGGGAACCAGGTGTCGAGAACGACTCCCGTCGTTTTCGACACTGTTGCAATGCCGTATCCCCATGCGCTTCGTGAGTCATCCACCATGGTTCAAGCTTAATGGCGCCAACCGCCCGTTACACTGACGCCATGGTGGGCGAGAGCATTGTGATGGACACTTCCGCGCCGATTGAGGTTCTGGTTCAACAACTTCTCGATATTCCAAGCCCCTCCGGATCTGAATCCGCACTGGCCGGAGCAATCGAAAAGGCTCTGAACTCAGCCCCCCACCTGGAAGTACTTCGGGTGGGAAACACGATTGCTGCGCGAACCAATACCGGTCGCGAACACCGTGTGATGTGGGCGGGACACACGGACACTGTCCCCGTGCATCACAACCTGCCCTCCCAGGTTCGGGATGGCTTTTTGTGGGGACGCGGCAGCGTCGATATGAAGGGTGGCCTTGGCATAGGGCTCAAGTTGGCCCTGGAGCTTGCGGAACCTATCCATGACATGACCTGGATCTTCTATGACAACGAAGAAGTCGAAGCGTCTAAGAATGGGCTGGGGTTGTTTGGAAAAGCCCACCCAGAGTGGGTATCTGGCGACTTTGCGATTGTGGGGGAGCCGAGCAACAGCGCTGTGGAGGGTGGATGCAACGGGACTCTTCGCGTGGTGATCACCACCCGTGGAACCCAAGCACATTCGGCCCGGTCTTGGATGGGCGTGAACGCCATCCATGGCGCCGCTGAGGTGCTTTCTCGGCTAGAGCGATACGAGGCTCAAACGGTCATGGTGGACGGTCTTGAGTACCGCGAAGGCTTAAACGCCGTGGGGATTTCTGGTGGGGTGGCGGGAAACGTGATTCCTGATAAGTGTGAGATTACGGTGAATTATCGTTTCGCCCCCGATAAGTCGGTAGCGCAAGCGCAAGAGCACGTCGAGGCGGTATTTGAGGGCTTTAACGTGGTGGTGGTTGACTCGTCTGCTGGAGCCAGGCCTGGACTAACGAGTGATTTGGCTCTGGGTTTTGTGGCCGCGCTGGGTGTAGAGGTGAGACCCAAATATGGTTGGACGGATGTTGCCAGATTCAGCGAATGGGGTATCCCCGCTGTCAACTTTGGCCCAGGGGACCCATCGCTTGCCCATTCCGATGACGAACAAGTGTCGATAGCGGCGATCAACGCTGTCTATTCGAGCCTCAAGAAGTGGCTCTCCCCAGACCACTGACTCACCAAGACGGGGTGTCTTGTCGGATGACGGTGGCGGGGCCCAGATGGTGTGGCTAAAATGTCACACTTTCACTAGTATTAAGTGACATTACGGGAGATGGCATGGTGAAGATCCTAAGCGGGGTGCCTGAGGGGAGCTTCGTCCGGAGTTCCTCCCTTCCCGGTAGCCCCGCGGCGGCGCGCAAAGCCCTCTCAAGAGCGGCTGCGGAGGGAACATTATTGTTCATCAGGCCTGGGTTGTATTACCGCGGAGCAATGACCCGTTACGGAATGGCGACGCCGAGTATTCAGGAGGTGGTGACCGCTGTCCTCGGCCGAGAGGGAGTGGGACCTGCCGGTTTCTCGGCCGCTCGCGCGTGGGGGGTCACCACGCAGGTACCGGCGACTTTTCATGTGGCCACGCTCAAACCGGTAGCAGCAATTGCGGGTGTAAGGCAGGTTAGCCGGCGGAATCTTGCTCGAATGCGATTGAACCAGAAGGAAATTGCGCTGTTAGAGCTGTTGAGAGCGCCCGAAGTGTATGTCGAAGGGGGTTGGGCATCGCTGGTTGCGGCAGTCTCTGATGCTCAGCGGGCGGGTCTCGTTAACTGGGAAAACCTGCTCGAAGTCGGAGCTACGGAGTCGAATGTGAAGGCAAAGCTCGGGCTTCAGCTCATGTCGGAGGGTCTGAATACCCTTGCGGCATGAAACCCCCTTTGCGAGATTCCCCTGAAGAACTAGCGGCACTCATTACCGCTACAGCCGCTCACCTCTCCGTTCCCAAAGACTATGTCGAGAAAGACTTCTGGGTGACGGAGGTCCTGCGGATTGCCAGCAGAAAACGGATGCTGGTATCTGCTGATGGTGAATCCATCACCATCGGTCCGATTTTTAAGGGAGGCACGAGTCTCAGTCGTGTGTTCGGAATCACACAGCGATTCTCCGAAGATGTAGATCTCTTGGTTACTTTCCCAACCCCTATGGGTGCGGGCGCTCGTCACAAAGCCTTCAAAGCTATCGCCAACGATGTTTCCGCCCACCTCTGTATCGAGGCAATTGTGCCTGCGGGTGGGTCAACTACCGGGGTGAAGCGGAGTACTCGATACCCCTATACACGTGATTCTCGAAACCCTGCGATTTCTGAATCAGTTCTGTTAGAGCTGGGGAATCGGGGAGGTGCCTGGCCAAGTTCGACACACATTTTTCGCTCACTCATCTGTCACTACGTTCGCTCGGAGGGAGCACCGGGAGGGGAGCTTTTTCAGGAATTTGAGCCCTTCGAAGTAGAAGTCCTGGCTCCGGTACGAACACTCTTGGAAAAACTTGCGGCAGTGCATTGCGCCGTCCAACTCGAAAATGCTCCTGCAATAGCCCAAAGCGGCCGACACCTCTACGACATCTTTCACCTCCTATCCAACGAAGAGGTTCGAGGAGACCTTCGCAGGTTGGGACAGAGCGCGGTAGCGGAGCTGTCGGAGGAGATAACACCCACAGCCGCAAGGGCTCTGCTCGCTTGGGCGCCTCGACCTGATGGTGGTTTGCGGACAGCCCAATGTTTGACGCACAACATCCGGCGCGAGCGAGCATCGTCTCGGCCTTCGATTTCGCTCAGGATCTGTTTTTTGGGGGAAAATTTCGGTTGCCCGAGCTTGACGAGCTTGTTGCCCTGCATCGCAACCTGCTGTAGCGGGCATCCGCAGAGAATTGCTTTTCCCCTGCCCATTGCAGGCTTCAGCCCCCGTTGTCTCGCAGGCTTGCAAAACTGGGGGATAATAGGAACACGTTAGGTAACAAAAAGAGGAGAAACCTGCCATGGCAGCAATGAAGCCCAGAACCGGTGATGGACCCATGGAGGCGCTCAAAGAGGGGCGTTTGATTATTGTCAAGGTCCCACTCGAGGGTGGCGGCCGCTTGGTTGTCTCTGTCACTCCTGCCGAAGCACAAGAATTACACGATGCTCTCGCAGGAGCACTCGGACAGTAGGTTTGAAAAGCTTTTAGGGCGCTCGGACGATGTGAACAAGCCCATCGCCGACCATGTTGAGGGTGTGGGACACGTCCTCACAGTCCTCAAGGGCTTTGAGTAACCACCGGTAGGCAGACGTTCTGTCATCGCGTTTGGCGGGGTCTGAGACCAAGTCATCAGCGAGGGCCCCAGCAACAATCACGCTGCCGCGGGGTTTCACCAGGGTGAGCGCATGGTCGACATAGGCCTGAACATTGGTGAAGTCAGCGTCGATGATGACAAGGTCGTAGCTGCTTTCATTCATTTTGGGCAATACGTCAAGGGCTTTTTCCGTAATCAGCCGGACCTTCGAGGGCGCTATACCTGCATGGGAGATCAGTTCCCGCACGGTGACGTGGTGGTCAAGCTCTGAGTCAATTGTGGTGATGTTCGCATCGGGACACGCTTGGGCAAGCCACAGCGTCCCCACGCCTAAGCCAGTTCCCACTTCAATAATGCTTCGGGCATCGATAGCCGTGGCGATCGTGGCAATGTATTGCCCGGCACTGGCGGTGATCGGATCAATGCCGTGTTCGAGGGAAGCGCGACGGGCACGTTCAACGGCAGGGGATTCGACAACCCGCTTCTTCGAGAAAGCGCCAACTCAGTTCTTTGTCTGAC
>FUWD013021687.1_pt1 | contig 17333 bp, 27 predicted proteins | sample 1063281 | NCBI WGS metagenome assembly FUWD01 (sample SAMEA79048168, study PRJEB19326) | metagenome | biome: marine | reverse complement strand
GGAGGCAATCGTAAGATGCGTATGATCGCTTCGAAGTCAAAGGCAGGCGGTACAGTGTATACTACTGTTGCTGACTTTGATCCGTCGACGACGAAGGCTGCTGGTGCACCTACCATCAAGCCCGTCAATCCACAGATCACTGACGCTGTAACGCAAGCGAAACCAGTAGCTGCAGGTCTTGGTCCATTGGCTGCGCTCCAAACCAAATGTGGAATTGCTGCTGACGGTAAGTGGGGACCTGGCACATATAAGGCAGCGCGTGACTACTTCAAGCTGACTAACAATCAAGCTGCGCACTTCTTTGGTCAGTGTGCTCACGAATCAGGTGGCTTTAAGGTATTCTCCGAGAACCTGAACTACTCAGATAAGGGACTCAACGGAATCTTCAAGAAGTATTTTCCTACGATCGCCTCGACTGCAGGTTATGCACGTAAGCCAGAGAAGATTGCAAACAAAGTGTATGCTAATCGGATGGGGAACGGATCAGAAGCCTCTGGAGATGGCTGGAAGTATCGTGGTCGAGGCCCGATCCAACTGACCGGGAAAGCGAACTATACAGCCTTTGCCGCTGACGTAAAACGTCCTGACGTCTTAAAGAATCCTGATCTTGTGGTTGGTGAGTTGGCTTTTGAGTCTGCATTGTGGTTCTTCCGTAAAAATGGATTGCTTGCAATTGCAGACAAAGGTGTAACCGATGCTGTGATCACTCAAATCTCGAAGCGAGTGAATGGCGGTACACACGGTCTTGACGATCGTTTAAAGAAAACAAAACAATACGCCAATTGGGGATAAATTGAAGGGGAGCTTAAGCTCCCCTTCTTTTTACTTGGTTTTACCTTCTGCCAAGAATTCGGCAGCTTGCGACGGATATTCCTCGTCGTTAATTTCTACCTTCTTAGGTTTCTTATGCTCAGGAATAATAGCTTCCAGCGCAATCTTAAGAATACCGTTCAACATTGTAGCACCGCGAATCTCTACATTATCTGCGAGAGTAAAAGTGCGAGTGAACGGTCGCATTGCCAAACCTTGATGAAGAACTTGTGGCCAAGTCCATTCACCTTTCGAATCCTGCTCTGTAGGTTCTCCAGCGTGTGTGTTACCCTTGATGATTAGCTTATCATCAGCAATCTCAATTTCAAGATCTTGCTTTGCAAAACCGGCCACTGCGAGCTCGATGGTGTATCGATTCTCATCAATCTTCTTTAGATTGTATGGCGGGTATTTCGTACAAGATGCAGCTTGATTTTGAGCTTCGATTAGCCTTTTGCCAATCTCATCGAATCCGACAAAGAAACTATCGAGATTCTTAAATGCACGAGCGTCGTAAAAACTTTTCATTTATACCTCTCCATTACTTGCAACGACTGAACAGATCACGGTTGTTGTAAAATTCATGCTTTGACAGACCGCGATCGCGATCAACATCTGCATATGTAAAGAATTTTGCATTAACTTTACAACCGGTTTTTTCGATTTCAGCGACTGAAAGAAGTCCATTAGCATCTGTATCAAGACGTCCAAACATTTCTGACTTCCACGATGCGAGTGCTGGAGTTGCAACGAGAGTTGCGGCCAGAAGGCCGATAAGTGTATTTTTCATATATGCTCCTATTAAGCGAGTTTGTGTTGTGTCACCCAGTAGGCGTGACAGGTGTATTTATAAGATAAAGTTGGACGCCAGCTTCTTGAAACATTTGTTTTGTGATATCCCATCGCAAATGCGGTCGATCTTCAGTTGGATAATAGGATATTACCTTCTTGATACCCTTCTGAATGATCGACTTAGCGCACTCATTACATGGCAATAGAGGACTGTAGAGCGTGCAACCTTCGACAGAGAGCGGTGCATTATCAAGTGCATTCCGTTCTGCGTGCGCTACGAAGAGGTATTTTGTTTCTTTGTCATCGTAACGATTAGCAAGATCCTTGATACCACGAGGAAATCCATTGAAGCCCAATGATACCACGCGATTCTGCTTATCGACGATCACACAACCTACCTGAGTAGAAGGATCCTTCGACCACGTAGCTACATGCTCGGCAAGATCCATGAATCGGTCAGCCCATTTGCTCACTTCTTTTTCTCCGATTTGATAATACGTTCGCGCAAACCTGATGAACTATAGTCGTGCTTGCGTGAGCAGTAGTGAATAGGAATGGCAAGATCTGATCCTGTAAAGTCAGTACGACCGTAATAATCAGATCCTAAGAAACGTACGGACCAATCGAAACTAGCCAATAGATTATAAAGATCAGCTTCTGTATCGTATGCAACCACATTATCAACAAATTTGCATGAATCTACTTGAACGTATCGCTCATACAAACCTTGAACCGGCTTGTTCTTCTCAGGCCGATCGATTGTAGGATCTGACTGAAGAGCAACAACCAATCGATCGCATTCTGCTCTCGCTTCCATTAGCATAAGGACATGACCAGCATGAAACAGATCAAAACAACTTGCTACGATACCTACGCGTTCTTCAGATTCCATTTACCAAAACTCCTATTACCATTCCTATAACTAGCAAAAGCACCATATAGAGACAGCCTGATCGAGTCAGGCCATCCCACATCTCGCGCTGACGAGGATGATTAGTCATACTCGATGCCATCATCCTGCTTGCGGCCCATATAGTGGTCGTCACTCACACAATGAAACTGTGCTTGCAGACTAGTATTGACGATAGTCTTTGTCACCTGTCCAGCAAACTCTACACACTGTTCCTGGCTGCCAGTCTCATAGACATCCTTGGCAAAGTACTCACCATCAGCGGTGAACAGAAAAACAATCAACCAGAAACTCATGACTTCACCTTTACAAGATTGGCAGGAACAACACAGTAAGCACCGGCATCGGTATCAACCTTAATCATACCGGTATCATAGCAAGCCTTCGTAGTTGCTGCAGCCAGAGCTTTCTTATCATTATCGTTTTTGATAGCGGCTGTCAAAATAAGCAGCAACAAAACAATTGCAACAGTCATAAAACCACCAAAGCTAAACACTGCATCAAAAATTTCTTTAACAATTTTCATAATCAATTTCCTTTGTATTGAACCCATTTTGCATAAAGGCCGACTTCACGACCGTATGCTTCTATCTCCCAAGGAGCATCGAAGTATGCATCTTCTTTGCTCTTTGGTTTCCAGATTTCACCCATCCACTTGCTGTAGATTTTGAAACCGCCACGCGCAACAACCGCATGGCCGTTCTGAAGTTCGTTCTTGGCATGTTGTTTGACGTGGACCATCTCATGGCCAAGAATCTTAATCATCTCTTCGATGTCTTCTTGATACTTAAGTCCAATGGTGAACCAGCGAGGATTACGGATACCATCCTCATCAACACACTCACCATCCACACGCATGTTGTTACGAACCTCGAGATCGATGGTGATGTTGCGGACCATACGAGGGTCCATCAGTTGGTTTGCAAAGAACTCTGCGGCTTCCTTGAGAAGGGCTTTTTCTTTACGCTTGCCAATCATACCCGTGATCGTGATGTTCATATTTTCGTCCTTCATCATTATAGGTCCACCTTACCAAACTTTTGATAAAATGTACATGCTAAAAATCAGCGTGAACGATAATTTGGTCTTGGAAAATCTCTGTCTGCAAGTTCTGGAGTATCAGGATGAACATAGTGGATGAACAACTGAACCAACGAGTCGATCTCGAGTGGATCTCTCCAATGCCACTTTCCTCCATATTCATGACCGCCATTAAAGATGATGGCATCGCCTTCATCGAGGTCGATAGGAATGGCATCGCTTTTGTCTTCGTTCTCACTGAACCATAAGAACGTATTGCCTTCACCACGTTTAGACATCGTCAAAGTCATCGAGTACTGACAAGCTTCTCGGTCGCGATGGATCTTGAGTTCAGCGCCTCGATAATATTCTCGTGAATAAGAGTATGATGGCACCATGTCCTCAATACCCCAAATCTTTTCTATGATATGCTTACAATAGAGAAGAATACTATCATCAAAAAAGTTACGATCGACTTCTTCGATAGGCCCATCAATATATGGTCCAAATTCTGGCTTTCTCATTTCCTTGAGATGTGTAATGTCGATAAAGCCTTTGTATATCTCGATCGTTTCAGGAGACAAGACTCCTTTGAGCTTTACAAATCCATTCTTTTCAAACTCAGCTTTATACTGAGCCATCATATTCTCGTCAATCATATTACCTCACTTGCTTGTGGCTCTGTATACGCCATCCCATTTGATTGGTTCATCAGTCTTCAGATCGAAGATTCTCTGTTCCATCATCTTGTAGTATTCTTGGAGCGCTCCTCCCCAGAGAGGACCCATTTCTTTCGCCATACTTGCTGCACGATCCCAACGACCAGCTCTATAGTGTTCGAGGAACATGTTGTGTGCTCTCTCAGCAGCCGGTGCAAAATCCTCAACAATCGTAAAGATTCTTGCAGGTTCTGTCTTACCCTTCACAGCAATTAGATCGAGCTCGACTACTTGATATACATCCCTAACCATGTTCGCTGTTTGTGGCCCGACGACGAGTTTAACGCCATAAGGTTTGGACCGACCTTCGAGACGAGCAGCCAAATTAACCCCGTCACCCAGGCAAGTATAATCGAAACGCTGATCACTACCCATATTGCCAACCACCACAGTGGCAGTGTTAATACCAAGACCCATACCGAAAGCTGGAATGCCTTCTCTTTCAACTTCCTCATTAAACGTCTCCAGATCTTTTAACATGTCAAGTGCTGTACGTACTGCATTTTTGGCATGATCTGGATCATCGAGCGGAGCGTTCCAAAATGCCATCTGAGCATCACCAATATACTTATCTAACGTTCCTTCGTTGTCGATGATACGCTTTGTCATTGCAGTCATGTAACGGTTCATGATCTTTGTGAGACCTTGAACGTCCTCTCCATAGTGTTCTGAGATGGTAGTGAAGCCACGAACGTCGGTAAACATAATAGAAAGCTCGCGACTCTCTCCACCAAGAGCAAGAAGTTCAGGATTCTTCTGCAGTTTCTCAACCATTGCCGGCGAGAGATATGTGCCGAACTGCTTCTTGATCTGTTGCTTCTGTAAATACTCAGAGATAAATTTGACTGTATAGATATGAATGTAGATCAGCAGCGCGCCTAATACGTTGAAGCTGATATCCAGCATTATACCATAAGTGCCGAATAAGTACACCGGTAAATACACGTAGGCAGCAATAAGTCCTGCGATATATACATACGAGAACTTAAATCGAGAGATAACTACCAATGCCAGGAAAAGAAGAAGAAATCCGCCAAGATCTACAAGCGGAATCCAATTCGGAATCGACACAGAGTCCCCATTTATCAGAGTCTCAAGAATACTCGCTTGGAGTTGATGGGGATGTTGGGCACCTGAAGGAGTCGCTACAGGGTTACTTATCCCAGCTGCAGTCACTCCAACAATCGCGATTTTACCTGTCAGATCGGGTAAAGGACTCGAGCCAATTTCGTATGACTGAAATTGGTAGTTCGGATTGATGAAGGTTCTTCCATACTCATCTGTTTTAATTGTTTCAAAAGAAGGAATTCGTAATGCTTCGACCCCAGTCTGATTTATCTTGGCTTGATATGAAGAGTCTCCTGCAGCTACACGCAGCATCTCTAGAGCAAATGCGGGATAGTATTCGCCTGATGATTGAGATAGAAGAGGAACTCGCCTTACAACCCCATCACTCTCGGGTAGGGTTGACGTTATCCCAACACCGGCAGCGGCTTCTTGAAGAGGTGCGATATTACTTAGAACGCACGGATATTGAGGAAGAAATTCAGTTGCTTCTCCATCGCCGATTACGGCAACGCCTGTTTTCCGAATTGTCGCACTTGCCCGTGAACAAGAGTCGCTTACCGTCTGACTCAGAACGACAGGATATTGCTTTAGCGAATCCGCAAGATCTCGATCAGTCCCCAACCGATCACGCTCAGGGTAAAGTATAGTGCTACCAACAAGAGCAGCCCCTCGACCATAGATCTCAGAATGAATGTCAGCGTAGACTTTACGCGGGAACGGATATTGTCCATATTTCTCAATCGCTTTCTCGCCAATATTTATCAAAACGATCTGTTCTGACTTCTTCGGTTCCGAAATCATAAGGTAGTCGTAAAACTTGAGGCGAGTGGCTTCGACGAGATAAGGATCTGAGATCTTTACTGTCATCAGAAGAGCGAACGTAAAGATCGCCAGCCATGGCGAGAGTAATATTTTCTTAATCATGTCAGTGCTTTCCATTCTTCCGGCGTTATCACTTCTCTGGTTTCCAAGAGGTTCTCATACAATTCTATTTCTTTTAACATATCTTCACGTTTAAAATATCTATTCGAAGGAAACGGATCTATATCTTTATTTGTAGTGTTGGTTTCAATGCCGCCTGGAGCAATTTTTGGAATATATTGAGATAACTCTTCAAATTTTATAATTCTAAAATCTCTATTTTTTAAAATGTGCATGTATGGACGACAATGCGCATTAAAGATATATTCTTCTATATTTAGAGGATCATCAATAAAAGATTGGTAAAAATCTAAGTCTTCTTTTTCTGCTATTCCAGTTTTTCTATATTCTGTTATCCATTCATTAAATTGTTTTTCATAAAAATTAATAGCAGAATGCATGCGTTCTACTGGATGTCGCAATACTACTACTTTTGGAGATTGATATTCTAACCAATGCGCAAACGTTCTTTGCGGAGGTACTGGCATTCCAAAATAATATGACATAGCCGTATGACCGCATTTAGTCATAGATAAGACGTTTAGATTTCCATTATCATGCACAAAAATAAACATAATTAGTTCTTTATATAGCTGTATCCGGTGCACGGTCCTGTCGTGCATGTTATTGTCATCGATGCGGAATCAACAACACTCGCATTGTTTTGAGTGACGGTAACTCCAACTCCAGGATTATTTATTATCAATTGAAATAACTTCTGCGCAGTTCCTGTTTGTGTAATGTCGACAGTTGCAGTGCCATATAAAGCACTTACATCGAGGAAGTGATTACCAGTCCCTTCTTGAAGAGTACTAATGTTGTTGTTATTTCCTGAGATATTGAAAAATGCAGACTTCGCACCGGCGTCTTTTTGCTGAACAGTTATTTGACTGCTCGATCCGTTTAACAGCAGCTCGGTGTATTTGTTATTATGCTGCTGAGTAAGTGATACGATATTATTGTTACCAGTTACAGCCACTTCTGCTAAATTCTTTCCGATAGCAGTAACAGCACTTCCTTGATTGATAGTAATGTTGTTTGTATTACCATTGATAAGCATTGCCTGTCCACCGTTGATACCACGTACAGCATTGAACTTTGAGAACTGTTCTATATTGACAGTGTTGTAGTTACCAGTAGAATTGATATAGATCGAATTGCCTGATATATTATTCGTCTGATTGATCTTATTCGTCTGAGTTGCAGATACAGTCACAGCCGGATATGTAGGTGTAGGCGCCGGCGGGGGTGGAGCAGAAGATCCAGCATTTGGTTGAACAGGAGCAAAGGTTGCACCATTTAACGACGTAGTGCCTTGCAACTGATCGATGAATAGAATAGGAGATAACGACGTATCTCCAAGATTGAACGAAGCAAAGCCAAGCGTATAAGTGCCATCAGCAGGAACAGTGAACACCGCTACCTGCCATCCAGTTGCACCATATGAATTGGTAGAATAGTTACCAGTTCCAGGATTCGTGAATCCAAGTAAGGCATAATTTTGAGTAAGACCGTTGACAGTCGGCGTTCCTGCACCGCCAGTAAGTGTGATGATAGATCCATCATTGAATGGAACATAGTCTGTCGACAGATATTGCCACGAAAAGGTGTAAGTAACACCTGCTTGTAGAGTTACACTTCTTTTGACCCACGATGCGTTTGTCGGTGTAGAGTTTCCGCCAAGAGATGTGAGATAAGATCTGATGCTTGTGATGTCAGAAGATTGAAGACCAAGAGATGTCATGGCTGGATCAAAGTTAACAGAACCAGAACCAGCTTGAATAGCAAGCATGTAAGAACCATACGGAGTTACAGTCCAGCACTTGCCACCGCCTGGACAATAGTTCTGCACGCCAGTTGTAACTTGTGCTCCAGATCCGCTTTGACTCCATGTATTTTTTAGAGTCGTAGATCCGTTACTTACGGTCCATTCGGTATAGTTTCCGTTTTCAAAACCATAGTTGACCTGAGCATGGGCTTGAACGCTGAACATCAACATCAGTAGAGCTAATAGCTTTTTCATCTCGCTCCAGACTCCTGAATCACGGTGATGTTGCCCTGTGGTCGACCAGTGCCAGAAGTGGTCCACTTGTCATCCATAAAGTTATAGACGTCGATCATGCCATTCTGCACAGATACAAACTGTACTTCTGTATCTTTTGGAAGCCATGTCACTACGAGTTGGTTCTTATCGTCTGAGATTCTTGAGTATACCCAACCTACCTGTACATTCTTCTTGAATGTAGGAGAAACATTGGTATAGATGGTTTCCTTCGGTCTCTGACCATCATTAAACTCAGCATATAGTTCTTGTAGTTCTTCTTGTGTAGGCATACGCATCACGGCTACAGCAACTTCTTCTGTGCTATCTCCACCAGTATTTGGATCTTTGTTATCATCAGAAGCTGCTTTAGCAGGATTGATGTACTTCTTGAGAGCTTCACGGGCAGCATTGATTAGCGACTGGCCGTCATCTGTCTCGAGAGGAGAGATCTGAATGTTGTTATCCATACCCTTCATCGAAGGATTGATGACTACAGGAGGAGCAGGAGGTGCGTATGCATTCTCGACTACTGTTGCTTGGAAAGGTTTGTTTAATGAAACAACACCAGACGCAGTGATGACATCGATTGCTCCAGCTGGACATTCGAAGTTGATTTTTGTGATATCTTTGTCGTTATAGCATTCAGGAACAAGGACAACAGTCGATCTGCCGGCTTCGTCGACTGACATCACGAAGTCGGTGCCTCTTACGGCAATCGTTGCGGTGGGTGTCCGTATACCAACACCGCGAGCGTTGCCATGAGCAATGCCACCAGAAGTATATCTCGCAGTTCCCAAAGCAAGCTTAAGGCCAAGCTTGCCTTTGCTTTTATTGTTTCCATCATAGACGAAATCATCGATGACTAACCTTGAATTTTGTGTGATGTTGACGATAGTTGCATCCACGAAGGTGATCTTAAATCGACCCTGTGAATTAGTAGAAACCGTATCGTTCTTTTCGATGTTCGACCCTTTGGCCGCAGGTGCAACTTTAGCACCGCGCTTGACAGATCCGCCACCCTTAAACTCTGATATCGATCCCACACCCGCAAAGGCGGGAACCGATATCAGAAGTAAGAGATTAATGGCCAGTTTTAATATTAAACGTACCATTTGAACCCACTGCATTGATGTTAATTACGGTTTCAGAAGCTCCGTATTGTTGGGTTGTGATGGTATTCAGCGAGCCAGTTAGATTTACAGACAGCGAGTGTCCAAAAGATCCACCGAGATCGGTCTGCGTAATGTCAAAGTCATTGTAGTCACCTACTACAGTTACTGTCTGGCTTGCATTAGGTGACAAGATGTCCATATTGAAAGTGTTGTTGTCGCCAGTGATATCCATTGCATTACGGATGTTTGCACCCGAACCGTGGAATACTAGGGCGTTCGAATCACCAGTAAAACGTACATTCATATCAAGTTGATTACAGCCAGCTTCGCCTTGGCCAACGCCGCAACGAATATCTGCTGTATTGAGATCGCCGATTTGACGAACGGTTACATTAGCAATGCCTGATGCACCGACCGTAGATACGATGCCCATATAGAGTTCGTTTCCGTTGCCGGTCTGTGTAGCGATTACCGTTTGGTTATCACCGCTCAGGTAAATTGGATCAGCTGATGAGCCGATACGATTGGCAGTACCAGTCTGTACGACATTGACATCAACATTGTTACCCGACTGATCGATGTAAACAATATTTGTTGTAGCCACCGCAGAAGCAGACACTTCGTTCGGTGATGTTGTTACGATAGTTGGAGGAGTTGGAGCTGTTGGTAGCACGGTTTGTGCAATCGCAGATGTTCCATAAACAAGAGCAGCACCAACTAATAAAGACTTAATTACCTTCATTTGTTGTTTCCTTTTGCTTAAATCTCCATAGATTCTTTCTTTCACCATCCTTGATCAACTCAACAACGGCCGTTTCTATGGCTGAACGGATCGCATAACTACCTGCTTCATTTGACGTTTGTTGCCCGTCAAATTCAAAAGCCTTGGTTCCCATATCGAAAAACTTGAATGCTGTGATCCCTTCGGATGTAGAGAGCACATTCTTTTCTACTGTCACAGTAGATAACACTTCGCCTGTTTGCACTGAGACAAGACGCATGCTAATAGTAACTTGATCTTCAGAGTACTGCTGATAAGGCCCGATACCAAGGAATCGAGCACCAGTACCACCAGTCTTGGTGTTAGAGTTATAGTCGATGATTCCACCTTCGAGAATCAAACCAGCGACCATCAAAGGAGGAAGCGGTTCAGCACCTTCTCCTGAAATCTGCTCTCTCATCTGACGAACAAGCTGGCGTTCTTTGATGAGTGAATCGATACCTACGCGTTCAACTGGACGGAACCACTTTCCACCGCCGACATCTGCCAATGTTTTGATAACATAAGCATCGGCACCTTGAGTCACGGCAGTCGAGAAGCTGGCTTGTGTGGCCGAAGGCTTACGTTGGCCAGTTCTATCTACGAATGAATAGATGGCAATAGGAATGATTTGACCATCAAGTTCAGGAAGGTTCTTGAACAGTTTCGGATTCGCAAATCTTTCTACCTCTGCATCTCCACGCAGAATGTAAGATTGATTGAGTTCTGGATGTAAAGCGCCTACACAACCTGAAGTTGCAAGAAGTATCGGCAAGAGTAATAACTTTTTCATGACTTCTCCTTAGAACGCAAACGTGGCGATTGGAACAGTCACAACGGTAGTATTACCTTTTGCATCTACGACAGTCAATGTTACTTCAGTACCAGTCTTGACGTAACTGATCGTGTTACCGTCAAGATTAAATGTTCCTTGTTGTGCAGAACCCTCTGCAAAGAGGTTATTTGAAAGCTGTGTAGCCAATTGAGCATACACTTGGCTCGTGAACAATGCCATAAACTTGGCAAGAGGTGTATTGGCAGCTTCAGCTTTGGCTAACTGGGCTTTGGCAGCCTCAGCATCCTTAATCGCTTGTTCACGTGAACGTTCTTGAGCGTCTATCGACTGGACGTGAGAAGACCACCCGTAGCCGTTAAAGCTCGGGCTTTTAAACTGTTGTACAATCGGATCAGCTTTTGCTTGGCTGCTTACTAGGAGCGCCATTAGGAGCAGGCTCTTTTTCATCTTTCTTTTCCCTCTTAAAAGGTATATCTTTGTTCGAAGAAAGATTAAATTCAAGCGAGAAGATCTTAACGATTTCAATCTTTAGATTTATAGTCATCGTGATCTTCCTTTATTTGCAATACTACACTCACCTTCTGTTGTAACCGAATCATATCATTATCAAGCATACGAACACGGTCGATGAGAGCAATCAGAATAGCGTTGGTCTCACCAATCAATGGCATTAATTTATCTGTAACAAATTTGTAGATAAACCATACGAAATATCCCATACCCACCGAGGAGACAATAGGAAATCCATACTGTTTTACAAGTTCAGCAATTACATTGACATCCATTAATCTTTTCTCGCATCGTTCTTTCCGTCGGCTCGAGCGATACGATCCAGATCCGGTTTTAGTCCTAGTGCAGAACTTACAACCGCATCCATTCGAATGATATCATGGTTCATCGTTCGAACTCGATTGTCGAGTCCCATGATAATACCTTGCATACCCTTAATGGCTTTCACAACACTTTCTAAAATATAATTAATGACAAAGTAAACAAAAACCCCGGCAATCAGAGCTGCCGCGATGGGGAATCCGACATCAGCAATCAATTTAAAAATAGCGTCGTAGTTCATACGACTATTTATACTACTTCGTAACTGAGGCGCTACATTTGGTGCAAATGTTGTTATAGGCTCTGTCGATGGTCTCGACGTGACGATCACTCATCCACATCTCAGTAAGATCTTGCTCGATAATGTTACCGTATACGTAGTCGAAGTTATAGTCGTTACAGCAGAGAATGGCATCACCCCTTGAGTTGACGCTCAGCCACTCATAGTTGCGATCACCCCAATTTTGACATCCTACGACCTTACGACCTTTCATACGATCGTTCATATAGGCTTCTTCAGTCAGATAGTCTGCGATGAGGCCAGTACGATCGATCAGATCAGACTTTTCTACGTCAAAGTTAGGGAACATCTTGTGCGCAAGATCTACTTGTTGTTGATGTTCACCGGTCCGAGAATCAAGATCGATGTCGAGTTCATCAAACTTCGGTCCTTTTTTGACAGAACCTGCTTTGAATGTGACTTCGTCCACACCATTAATGATCAACTTTACTCTACCTTGTAGCTTACGAGTAATAGCATGATTATGTAGATTTTCGAGATTCGACATCAAGTCATCGAATCGCTTGGCAGGAAATCCAGCTCTCTTCGACCACAACTCCGCATCAGAAATGATAGGCACGTTCAGACCAATCTCTTGGATCACTGAAGGTGTATACTTATTGATGATGTCGAGTTTCTCAGGCGTAAGATTAACACCATTGCTAAGAATGAATGTCTTCAGACCGTAGTGTTGTGCGAGCTGCAAAAGCTTCTCGAAATCCTTGTACAGCAAGACTTCGCTGTAGTGTGTCGTCAAGAAGAGATTGAAATCGGAACTTACTACACCATTCGGAGTATCTCGTTCGACGATTAGCTTACGGAAGATCTTCTCGACATCCTCGATAGGCATCTGCTGCTTGCCTTCTTCAGGCTGAGGAAGATACCGTACAGGACAATACCAGCATTTGGCATTACAGAACCCAAAAAGGTCGATAGCCAAGCGCTGGATCTGATAGGACTTTAGACGAGAACGAATAAATTGAGACACATTTCACCTCACAAAAAACTGTATGTGAAGTATTTATTCAGCCTTCAGGAAGAGCTGGTCAGCATTCAAAAACAATTCATCAAACTTCTTCAGCCACATCGCTTTAAATTCAGTGTTCTCTGCACGCTTAGATGCAACGAGAACGTTCTTCAGACGACGGGCAAGTACTCGATCTGGTTTCATATAATAACTCCTACAAAAAGAATGGTAACGATAAAGGCATTTACGACGAACAGAGCCTTATCTTTGGCAACTACGGCTACATAAGCCCAAAGGCCCGCGCCGAAGATTGAGAGAATAAGATCTATCGTGTGGAACTCAAAGGCTCGGCACGACGCGGCGATAATGACGCAGAGTGTGCCAATCCACTTGATGGTTTCGAGGAAATTAGTCACGCTGATAATTCTCCAGCAGAGCGAAGCCAAACGAAGCGCAACGATAAAGCTGACCGTTATATTCAAGGATGTCACCGACTGACATCGACGAGCAAGGACCGAGTTTCTCGACCTTCGATTCATCTTCCCAGAGGTTCATGTACTCAAAAGCTTTTTCCATGTCATTGGTATCAACAGTAGCAACGTGAGTGTAGTACTGAAAATTTTCAGCTTTGAAAGTACCATCGAAACTACGATCGAAGTAAGCCTTGATGCGGTCGCTAGTTTCACCGCTGTTTACGGCAGCAATCTCTGCATCGGTAAGCTGGATCTGATAAACCTTAATCATTTTTTGTTTCCTTCTTGATTATAGTTCCACCTTACATTGTTTTGATAATAATGTACATGCTTAAAACACAAAAAAACGCACTCAAAATCACTCGAGTGCGTTTTTTATTAGCGGTTAGGAAACTGCTGAAGGAACCGTTCATCTCCATGGCTATGCCATATGCCACCGATCTGGACTCTCATGTACAGATTATATTTGGCTCCATGCTCGTAGATCCATGATAAAACTTCAGGCGTGATCTTCTCTCCTGTCTCTCTGACTTCGAGATAGGATCCACCTTCCCAATCACGATGTGTCATGATCACGTTTGAAATATCAGGTCGAAACCATTCAGGAAAGATCTTACGATCGTCGAGCATCCACGAGCAATAGTAATCCTTACACGTAGAAGGTCTATGCTCGTAGATGGTGCACGACTTACAGAAGAAATGACATGGACGACCAGGATACATTTCATGGCCTTCGATGTTAGCCGATTGCCATCCTTCGCAACATGCGGTACAATCACCACAGTTCCGATTCATTACAACGGTCGTCGCTTTATTCGTCGCCATTTTTCTGAGGATACCTCTGATAATATGATTCTTCGATATTTTCTCCGAAGAAATCGATATCGAGTTCGTTGAGTTCCTTGACAACACGGTAGCCGAGGTAGGAAAGGATTCCTACGACTGCTACGCTTGCAATTCCTGCAACGACATTCTTCTTATCCATTTTCTTTCAGCCAGTTCAAGATGTTTTCTGGTGATGTTTCACCGTAAGGATCTGTCTCGCAGTTATCTTCAAAACCCGGTTCAACGAACCACTTCTCGATCTTACCGTTGTTGACGATGCAAGCATAACGCCACGAACGTTCACCAAAACCAAGATTATCTTTAAAGACGCTCATTTGCATGTCACGAGTAAACTTACCCGACCCATCAGGAATCATCTTCACTTTCTTGATCTTCTGCTGCTTAGCCCAACAGTTCATCACAAATGCATCGTTGACCGATACGCAGAGGATGTCGTCAATGCCGAGTTCCTTGAAAGCCTTGAAGTTTTCTTCAAAGCCAGGAAGCTGATACGTCGAGCATGTAGGAGTGAACGCGCCAGGCAATGAGAAGAGAACTACACGCTTCTTCGCGAAGTAGTCGAACGTTGTCTTATCTTCCCAACGATACGGATTCGGTCCTTCGATAGAATCATCGCGGACACGAGTTTTAAATACGATATTTGGAACAACTTCTGGCAGTTCGCTGAACTCGCCATCTTTAAACTTGTGCCAATAACGTTTAACAGCAATTGTTTCTGCCATAATAATCTCCATGAATAAAGGCGAAGTGGGAGGATTCGGATATACCTCCAAGGCCCAGTCAATTTCCTATGAAATCTCAGCCCACGATCCCTTTGCCGGTTAAGCGGGAGACCAATCCCAGGATCTGCCTTATCCCCACTGACAAGGGGAACATTCGGCCACACTTCTTACCAGGTCCGTCGACCCAGATATTAGAACCTTACACCGAGTCCTACAAGACCACCATGCTGGCCAACGCCACCATCAAAATCGGTGTAACGGTATTCGATCTTACCATAGACTGGACCATAAAGATTGGCTTCAACACCACCGCCTACGCGGAGACCTTCAAGTTCAGCAGTCGTGGTTTGCTTCCAGTTGGCATAACCAACCTTGCCATATACAAGTGCCTTATCGGCAACTACGAAGCCGAGACGAGCTGCGGCACCAATGTTGCGACGATCAAAGACATTGTCGACAGTAGCTTCAACGCCAACAACGACGTTCTTGTAAAGCTTTGCATCAAGACCAACGCCAGCACCATATGCCACGTCAGTCGGATCAACTCCACCAGTAACATCATCTAAACCTGCAGTAACTTCTGCGCGTACACCAGCAAAGTCATTTGCCATAGCTGGAGTAGCTACAAACGCTGCCGCAACAGCAAGAGGAGCGAGATACTTTTTCATACATTTACCTTTTATTGTTGTTGAGGTCGGCAGTTTCGTATCATGCCGAGGATAGTGGACTTATGGAGACCGGCATTACCCGTAAAGATATCCTGCCACAATTATAAAGGCTACTGAGGTGTCGACTCGCTACAGCCGGTAATTTCGCTCTTTACGTTCCTATCTTCCCCCAAATCGCTTGGTCGCCACAGGAACTTCCTTCATAAACTGGCCGTTTTGTTTTCATCATATAGTTATATATGATGGTTCAGCAGACGGTACTGCTTATTTGAAACTCTAGCATAACTTGGGCTTCTTACCCCATCATCTACTCGGCGCCTGCTAGTTCCGAGGCTTAGTTACTCACCTTGCATCGTATGCATCCTTTGCAAGGATATGAAACTGGCTCCTCAAGATGGATTCGAACCACCGACCAGGCGATTAACAGTCGCCGGCTCTACCGCTGAGCTATTGAGGAATAACTCTTTATTTATATGCTATTGCTATCTTTGTTCATTGCCATCTGATCAAGCACACGCTGTTCTTCTTTCAAACGAGCCGCTTTCGCAGCAGGCGTTTCAATCTTCTTTGCGTTATGCTTATCACGCTCTTCAACCGTCATCTTATTTGTCATATCAAGAATGATATTAAACAACCGATTAAACTCAGAAGAGTTAGGATAATAGCGTTGAACTGATGCGAAACGATTTTCAGCCATAGTCAAATAATCAGAATTAGTCATTATAATCTCCATTTCTTATTATTCAATCTACAACATAATGCATAATTTGTACACAGTTAAATGCGATAATTATGCATTAATCCAGGCTTGAATATCCGCAATCTCGATCTTACGATCATGATACTTTTGTACCATCGACAGAACTCTTGGAAGAACGTAGCAACAGAGTTTGACTGTATCCTTCACCTTGTGTTCTACAGTCTTGTAGGGAACACCGGCGATAAAAGCTCTTGCCAAGAAGGTTGCTCGATTCTCATTACGAACATTCCACTTGCGGTGGCTTGTAATTGAGTTGAGTTTCCAGACTAATTTATCGTTTGGAGAGTAGCGATCACAGTACCAACGGATCTGCTTCTTCAGTTTAGCCTCTTCAAACTTAATGACTTTGGCTTCGAGGCCAAGATGTTTTGATTTGATTTTTAGTTCTATCGACATAATTAATTCCTTTTTAATATTAGAGTGTGTTTAGCAGACTAATATCAATTAGGGTGGTTCACGTGACTTAGCAGTCTATGCGCCTGTGCTCATAGTAGTTCTCCTTCATTTGGCGCCTCTATGGGGAATTGAACCCCATTCAAACAGTTTAGAATTGTCTGCATAACCAACATGCTCTAGAGGCATAAACTATATATATGGTGCCCCCGACAGGATTCGAGCCTGTAACCTTTCGCTTCGTAGGCGAGTGCTCTATCCAGTTGAGCTACGGAGGCATAAATGGTACCGGATGACGGGATTGAACCGCCGACCCTCTCGGTGTAAACGAGACGCTCTACCGCTGAGCTAATCCGGCATTAAATTGGTACGGATGAAGGGACTCGAACCCCCACGACCGAAGTCACTGGTACCTAAAACCAGGGCGTCTACCATTCCGCC
>FUWD013022129.1_pt1 | contig 17365 bp, 20 predicted proteins | sample 1063281 | NCBI WGS metagenome assembly FUWD01 (sample SAMEA79048168, study PRJEB19326) | metagenome | biome: marine | reverse complement strand
AATTGATTTAAAATTGTATTTTTTTTTAATTATAGATTTTGGATTAATTATAAAACTTTTAATTTTTTTATTATTCAGTTCATAAACTTTGGTTTTATTAAAAATAGATATTTCATCTAAACCTTCATTACTGTGAAAAACCCATGCTTTCTTATGTCCTAACGCCTTTAAAACATTTATGTATGGAAGTAATAAATTTTTATCAAAGATGCCAATAATTTGCCTTTTCACTAAGCCTGGATTTATTAAAGGACCTAAAAGATTAAAAATTGTTTTAAAAGGAAGATTTTTTCTTACATTAGCTACATTTTTCATTGCTAAATGATAATTTGGAGCAAATAAAAAAATAAAATGATTTTCTTTAATTTTTTTTCTAAATTTTTTTTATTATCCATTATATTAATTCCAAGTTTTTCTAATACATCAGCTGATCCGCATTTTGAGGTAATTGATCTATTTCCATGCTTAACTACATTAACTCCTAGCCCCGATAGTACAATTGCAGCTGCTGTTGAAACATTTAGAGTTTGTTTTCCATCACCGCCTGTACCACATGTATCTATTGAGTTTTTTGGAACTTTAACTCTGATTAACTTTTTTCTTAGAATTTTTGCAGCTATAAAAATATTCTTATAGTTATGTCCGTTCCTAGAGATCAAAGTTAAAATTGCAGAGATTAAATTCTCGTTAATTTCAGCACTAATAATTTTATTAAATAAAAAATTTAGTTCTGAATTTGATAAATCTTTATTAAGGATTAAACTTGTTACTATATTTTTTAATATCATTTAATTTTTATAAAGTTTTTAAAGATTACTTTTCCAAAATTTGTTTTAATACTCTCAGGATGAAATTGAATGCCATACAGATGATATTTTTTATGACTAATACCCATAATGATATTATCTACCGTTTTTGCCGAGATTTCAAAATCATCAATAAGAGTTTTTCTGTCAATTATAAGACTATGATATCTTGTTGCATAAATATTTTTTGGAATTTTTTTAAAAAGCTTTGATCCATTGTGCATAATTTTACTTAATTTTCCGTGCATAACTATTTTTGCTTTTTTGATTACTGAGCCAAAAGCAGCACCTATAATTTGATGTCCAAGGCAAATTCCTAAAATAGGAATTGTTTTATAAAATTTTTTAACTAAATTTATGCAAATTCCAGAGCTATCAGGATGGCCTGGGCCTGGTGATATGACAATTTTATCAAACTTATTTTTTGATATTTCTTTTAATGATATTTTGTCATTTCTAAAAACTTCAACTTTTGCACCCAACTCAGAAAGCGAATGAAAAATATTATATGTAAAACTATCATAGTTATCTATTAACAGTATTTTTTTCATTTAGTTAGCAGCCTCAAATAACGCCTTTGCTTTATTTACCGTCTCTTTGTACTCCTTTATAGGAACACTATCAGCCACAATCCCAGCTCCTGATTGTACATAGATTTTATTATCAATAATTAAAGCGGTTCTTAAAGCTATACATGTGTCCATTTCATTATTGGGAGTGAAATATCCAATACCACCAGCATACAATTTTCTTTTAGTTAATTCTAAATTATCAATAATTTCCATGGCTCTTATTTTGGGGGCTCCCGAAACAGTTCCGGCTGGAAAACCTGAGAACAAAGTATCTAATAATGTATTTTGTTTATCAAAATCTCCAACTACGTTTGAAACTATATGCATAACATGTGAATATTTTTCAACTTTAAATTTTTGATCAACTTTTACGGTTCCAATTTTTGAAACTTTGCCAACATCATTTCGTCCCAAATCAAGTAACATTAAATGTTCAGAAATTTCTTTTTTATCATTAAGAAGTTCTTTTTTAAATTTATTATCTTCTTTAATATTTTTTCCTCTAGGTCTGGTCCCTGCAATAGGTCTAATAGTAATCTTGTTATCTCTTACTCTAACTAAAATCTCGGGACTACTGCCAGATATTTTAAATTTATTAAAGTTAAAGAAGAACATAAATGGAGAAGGATTTATAATTCTTAATTTTTTATAAAAATTAATAGGGGTTTTATTTAATTTACTTTCAAATCTTTGACTTAAGACAACCTGAAATATCTCGCCACTATTAATTAATTTTTTAGCCTTAATTATAGATTTCAAAAAAGTATTTTTTGAAATATTGCTTTTAATAATATTTCCAATTTTATTTTTTTTAAATTAGGATTAGAAATACAAACGTTATTTATTCTCGCAATAAATTTATTTATTTCTTCACATTTCAATAAATATTTTTTTTTAAGGTTTATTTTTTTTGTGTTCTATAAATATTTTGTATAAAAAATAATTTATTTTTCTCATTGTCATAAATGACAACTAATTGTGGACGAATTAATTTTACATCAGGAATTCTAATATCATTTTTGCAATTATTAGGAATTTTTTCTTTAAACCTTATTATATCATATCCAAAATACCCTGCTATCATTGCTGACATTAATGGTAGTTTTTTTGAAGTCTTAAAGGAAAATTTTTTTATTAACTTATTTAAATATTCAAAAGGTTTTTTTTTAATTATTTTTTTTTATTATTTAAAATTTTAATTACATGATTATTATTTACCTCAATTATCTGGTCAGGATTAAAACCAAATATAGTATAACGTCCTCTATTCTTAACCTTTTCTACTGACTCAAATATAAAACTATCTTTACTTAATGAGACTAACTCAATTAATTTCTCTATTGTTTGTAATTTTGGCTTATCTTTTATAGCATAAATCTGCGTAAAAAATTTTTTTTTTTAAATCTTTTTTAAAATTCATTAAAAGTTGAAAATTTCATTTTAAAAATTTTTAAGGTAACTATTTAATTGTTTTTCATTAATTATAATTTGATATTTTTCCTTAAAAAATCTTCGTATAGGATATTTATTTTATTACTAAGAATAATTTCAGAATTTTTTTGTTGTTAGGAATATATCCACTAATTGAATTTATAATTATTTTTGTTTAAGATTTTTATTGATTTGTTCCTCAAGAATTTTTGAATTTATATTTTTTTCTAATAAAAATTTTTCATATTTTGTTCTTGAAAAAACTTCTTTATCTTTAAATTCATTACTATTTTTTATTTCTATAGCTATCACTGTATCATCGATCATAATTCCCAAATTTTTCGCGTGAAGCTTTAGCAGTTTTTCGGATATAATGTTTGATATAGCAAGTATATGAATATTTTTCTCAATTGCTATTTTTTGAGATTGAATATTATTATTTCTAATTATTTTATTGAATTCATTGGCAAATTCACTAAAAGATATTTCATCACCATCGATTTCTGCTATAGTGCCATTATAGTCCGATCTATAAAAATCATTAATTCCCCAAAACACAAAACTTAGAGCAATTAATGCTATGAAAATTTTAGCCATTACTGTTTCTGAGAATTTTCTTAATGATGATAGCATTTAATATTTTAAAAGAGATTATTTTAGTCTAGATATAACTTATTTATGAGCAAAACTATATATTTTATAGCCAACTGGAAAATGAATGGTAATTTTCATTCTATTACAGAAATTGAAAATGTTAATAATTTTTTAAGAAAAACGTATTTTCAAAATTAAAAAAATTATATTTTGTCCACCCTCTAATTTGTTAGTATCTTTTACTAAAAAAATTAAAGCTAAATTAATAGATTTTGGGGCACAAGATATTAGTAAAATAGATTTTAGTCACGGTCCATATACAGGTCAGCTAAGCGCAAAGATGATTAAAGATTCTGGCGCTAACTATGTTATTATCGGTCATTCAGAAAAAAGGTTATTAGACGAAGATTATAAAACTATTAAAAAAAAATTAGTATTGCTATAAAAATAAACTGAAAGTTATTTTTTGTATCGGAGAAAATTTATCGCAAAAGAATAAAAATTTATCGTTTAAAACTTTAAAAAATCAAATTACAAATTCTTTAGATAAAAAAATTGACTTTAATAATTTAATTATTGCTTATGAGCCAATTTGGTCTATTGGAACTGGTATTATTCCATCGAATAATTATTTAGATCAAATTTATCAAAATTTAAAAAAATTTTTAAATGAGAAATACAAGGTTAAATATCCCGTCCTAATATATGGTGGATCTGTTACCACGGATAATGTTGCAATTTTAGCAAAGAATAGTTTAATATCTGGTTTTTTAATTGGTGGAGCTTCTTTAAGAAGTAAAAGCCTCATTAAGATTATAAAAAATTATTTTAAATAATTAATGGAAACTTTATTATTAGTAATTCATATTACTTTAGCCATTCTTCTGATTGGATCAGTATTACTCCAGAAATCAGATGGTGGGGCTTTAGGAATAGGGGGGAATAGTGATAATCTTATGTCATCGAGATCAGCTGGTAATTTTTTGACCAAATTTACCACCGTTCTAGCTTTTTTATTTATTATAACTAGTATTTCTTTAACTCTTATTAATAAAAAAGATAATTCACAAAAATCAATCATTGATAAAATTGAACAGTTAGATAAAAATAGCAGTTCACAACCAAAAATTCCTAGTTCAAAATAATTTATTTTAATATTTTCTTTGTCATAACTGCTAAATAATCTATAGTGATCTTCCATGGTCCGTTTTATTTTTGTTACCGGCGGCGTGGTTTCATCACTTGGCAAGGGTATTGCTTCTGCTTCAATAGCTACATTATTACAGTCACGGGGTTACAAAGTAAGAATTCGAAAATTAGATCCTTACTTAAATATAGATCCAGGGACAATGAACCCTTACGAACATGGAGAAGTTTACGTGACAGAAGATGGCGCTGAAACTGATCTTGATCTTGGACATTACGAAAGATTCACGGAAATAAATACAAAAAAATCAGATAATATTACTACAGGAAAAATTTATCAAAATATAATCACCAAAGAAAGAAACGGTCATTATAAAGGATCAACAGTTCAAATTATTCCGCATGTCACGGATGAAATAAAAAAATTTATTACTAGTGATTTGACTAATGAAGATTTTGTAATTTGTGAAATAGGAGGAACGGTTGGAGATATTGAAAGTTTACCATTCTTAGAAGCAATCAGACAATACTCTAATGAAGCTGGAACTGAAAAATGTTTATTTATCCATTTAACATTAGTACCATATATTAAAAGTGCAGCAGAATTAAAAACAAAACCAACGCAGCATTCAGTAAAGGAATTAAGAAGCATTGGTATTCAACCTGACATGATTTTGTGTCGTTCAGAAAGTTTAATTCCTAACGAAGAAAAAGCTAAAATAGCGTTATTCTGTAATGTAAAAAATCAAATGTATTTCAATCCATAGATGTAAAATCAATTTATGAAGTACCTTTAAAATACCAAGAAGAGGAATTAGATAAAAAAATATTAGATCACTTTGGTATTGAAAGTAAAAAAAATCCTAAATTAGATAATTGGAAGTCATTTAATAAAAAACTTAATAGTAAAAAAATAATATTAAAATTTCAATTGTTGGTAAATATACGCATTTAAAAGATGCTTATAAATCTTTGCATGAAGCTCTAATCCATGCTGCAGTTTATAATAATGTTCATTTAGATCTAAATTGGATTGAATCATCTGATATAAAAAATTCAAAAGATTTAGAAAGTAAATTAGAAAAAACTAATGGAATTTTGATACCGGGCGGTTTTGGAAAACGTGGTGTTGAAGGTAAAATTTTATCTGTTCAATATGCAAGAACAAAGAAAATTCCTTTTTTTGGAATTTGTTTTGGAATGCAAATATCTATTATTGAACTTTCGAAAAATTTATTAGGTTTAAAAGATTCAAATTCTACAGAGTTGTCTAAGACCAAAAACCCAGTAGTTTGCCTTATAGAGGAGTGGACAAAAGGAAAAAAAATTTTAAAAGGTGAGAAATATAAAATTGGTGGATCTATGAGACTAGGCTCATATCCAGCTAAAGTTAAAAAAGATTCATTACTTTATAAGATTTATGGAAATAAGAGTTTAATCCATGAAAGACATAGACATAGATATGAAGTAAATAGTTCATATAAATCAATGTTAGAAAAAAAAGGAGTTATTTTTTCAGCAAATTCTCCAGATGGAAAATTGCCAGAAGCTATAGAGCTTAATAATCATCCTTGGTTTATAGGTGTTCAATTTCATCCCGAATTAAAATCAAGACCATTTACTCCTCATAAAATATTTATTTCTTTCATTGATGCCGCTATTAAAAATAAAAATTTAAATTTATGAAAAATAAAATTATTAAAATAAAAAAACTTAGTTTAGGAAATAATTTGCCATTAACCTTAATTGCTGGCCCTTGCCAAATTGAAAGTAAAGATCATTGTCATATGATAGCTTCGAGAATTAAAGAAATAACTAATAAATTAAAAATCGGATTTATTTTTAAAAGTTCCTTCGACAAAGCGAACAGAACAAGTTTGAAATCTCAAAGAGGAGTTGGCCTTGAAAAATCTTTATCTATATTTGATTTCATTTCAAAAGATTTAGATATTCCTATTTTAACTGATGTGCACAACGTAGAACAATGTAAAATAGTTTCTGATGTTGTTGATATTATTCAAATACCTGCTTTTTTATGCAGACAAACAGACCTGCTAGTAGCTGCAGCTAAAACAAATAAAGTTATTAATGTTAAAAAAGGTCAATTTTTAGCACCATGGGATATGAAAAATGTTATTAAAAAAATTGAAGATACTGGTAATGACAAAATACTACTTACCGAAAGAGGAGTAAGTTTTGGGTACAATACATTAGTTTCTGATATGCGATCATTGTCGATTTTGTCTGATTTTGGATATCCAGTAGTTTTTGATGCAACCCATTCTGTTCAACAACCAGGCGGCAAGGGTGATAGTAGTGGAGGGGAAAGAAAATTTATTAGTTCATTATCAAGAGCTGCCGTTGCGGTGGGGATTTCAACAATTTTTTTAGAAACGCATGATAACCCAGACAAAGCACCATCTGATGGAGCAAATATGATACCACTAACAGATCTTGAGTATTTGCTTAAAAGTTTAATAGGAATAGATAAATTAATTAAGACAAAATAATAATGTCAGTTATTACAAAGGTTAAAGCTAGACAAGTCTTTGATAGCAGAGGTTTTCCTACAGTAGAAGCAGAAGTAATATTAGCAGATGGATCTATAGGACAGTCCATTGTTCCTTCAGGAGCTTCTACAGGCTCCTACGAAGCTCATGAACTTAGAGACAAAAGTAATGAGTACCTTAAAAAAGGTGTTTTGAATGCAGTAGAGAATATAAATTCAGAAATTAATAAAACGTTAAAGGGACTATCTACCTTCGATCAAAAAAAAATTGACAACTTTTTAATTAAACTTGATGGCACTGATAATAAAAAAGATTAGGCGCAAATGCTATTTTGGCCGTATCTATTGCAAATGTTAAAGCAGCTGCCGCTTGTGATAAAACTCCACTTTATAAGTACCTGGGTGGTAATAATAAAAATAAGCTACCTTATCCAATGTTAAATATAATTAACGGAGGAGCACACGCAAATAACTCTCTGCAAATACAAGAGTTTATGATTAGGCCAGACGGGGGAAAATCATTTTATGATTGTTTGAGAATGTCATTTTTAGTCATTCAAAATTTAAAAGAAGAATTAAAGTTAAAAAAATTTAATACTAATCTTGGTGACGAGGGAGGCTTTGCACCTTCCTTTGATAATGATGAAATAGCACTAGAATATATAATTAAGGCTATAAAAAAAGCTGGATTAAAAATTGGAAAAGATATTAATATTTGTTTAGATGTTGCCGCCAATGAACTCTACGTTTCTGGAAAATATAAGATCAAAGAAAATAATAAAGCTGTAACCGCAGATGAGTTAATTAATTACTATAAAAGTTTATGTAATAAATTTCCAATTGTTTCAATAGAAGATCCAGCCTTTGAAGACGATTGGAATGTTTGGAAAAAATTGACAAAAGAATTAGGAAAAAAAATCCAAATTGTTGGAGACGATTTATTTGTAACAAACTTAATACGACTAAAAAAAGGTGTCAAGGAACTAGCTGCTAATGCAATTTTAATTAAACCAAACCAAATTGGAACAGTTTCGGAAACTCTTGAAGTTATAAATTTTGCTAAAAAAAATAAATTCAATACAATTATTTCTCATCGATCTGGTGATAGTGAAGATACCTTTATAGCCGATTTAGCAGTTGCAACAGAATCTTCACAAATTAAAACTGGATCTTTAGCAAGATCCGAAAGAGTTGCAAAATATAATAGATTATTAAGAATTGAGGAAGAAATTGGACAAAAAGCTGAAATGGCAAAATTAATATGAAATACGTTTTAGACTCAACTTCTGAAAAAAATTTTTTTAATCTTGCTTATAATATTTTTATATATTCTTTATAATTTTTTTGGTGGAGATAGAGGCCTTATTGAATATTTTAAAAAAAAGCACTTTTAAAGGAATTTGAGCAAAAAAATTTAGAAATAAATAAGGAAATTAATTTTTTTGCAAAAAAAATGATTTCCTGTCAGCAAATATTAATCGTGATTATTTAGATGAAATATATAGAGATTATTTTGTATTGGGAAAAAAAGGAGAAAAGATTTATATTATTAACAAAAAATGACAGTTAGACATCCTGAAAAAATTAATAATATTGATAGTCCAATTCAAAAAAACCGGCATGGATAAGAGTAAAGGCTAGTTATTCGCAAGATTATATTGAAACTAAAAATATATTAAAAAAAATAATCTTATTACAGTTTGTGAGGAAGCTTCCTGTCCTAACATCAACGAATGTTGGAGTAAAAAACACGCAACTTTCATGATAATGGGGGACACATGTACTCGAGCTTGTGCTTTTTGCAATGTCAAAACTGGCATTCCTAATATATTAGATTTGCAAGAGCCCAAAAAAATCGCACAAAGTGTTAGCGATTTAAATTTATTGCATGTAGTTATAACTTCAGTTGACAGAGATGATCTAGTAGATGGTGGCGCAAAACATTTTGCAGATGTTATTTCCGAAATAAAAAATAAAAATACTAAAACAACGGTAGAAGTTTTAACACCTGATTTTTTAAGAAAAGGTGATGTTTATAAAATAGTAGTTGATGCAAAACCTGATGTTTTTAATCATAATCTAGAAACTGTCCCACGTCTTTACTTAAGAGTAAGACCAGGCTCTAGATATTTTCAATCATTAGATTTGCTGAGAAAAGTCAAAGATTATAATTCATCGATTTTTACTAAATCAGGTCTAATGGTTGGCTTGGGCGAAACAAAAGAGGAGATCATGCAAGTCATGGATGATTTAAGAGTTGCAGGTGTTGATTTTTTAACAATTGGACAATACTTACAGCCTAGCACTAAACATTACCCTATAAAAAATTTTATAACTCCAGAGGAATTTGAAAATTATAAATTAATAGCTGAGGGAAAAGGATTTTTATTGGTTTCTTCAAGTCCATTAACAAGGTCTTCTTATCATGCCTCAGAAGATTTTGAAGTATTGAAAAGAAAAAGAGTTAACAAATTAATTTAAATTGCCAGTTAAAAAAATTATAAAAAAATTCAACTATTCGAAAAAAGATCTCATAGAATTAGTTTTAAAAATTGATAATTATAAAAACTTTTTACCATGGTGCGTTGGCTCAAAAATTCTTTCCATTAATAAAAATAAAAAAAATCAAGAAATTTTAGCAGATTTGGAAATAGGTTTTAAGTCCTTTAGAGAAGTTTATACCAGCAAAGTTCTTTATGATGATCAAAATTCCAAAATTGAAGTAACATCTATTAATGGTAATATAAAAAATTACTTAATATATGGGAATTTAAGGAGATTAATAAAAAATCCTGTAATGTAATTTTTTTCATAGATATAGAATTAAAAAATCCCCTTATTAATATTTTGTTTAAAAAATTTTTTAATTATGGCTTTGAAAAAATTTTAAAATCTTTTGAAGATCAAGCAAGAGAAACTATAAAATAGTAATATGATCTTTAATTAATTTGATTGTTGATTTTAAAGTTTCTTGTTGAATATTTGCTCTTGATAATTTTTACTATATAAAAATTCTTTATCTCAATTTCTTTCACTTGCTATCCTATATAACAAGTCCATAGGTTTTGGATCGATCCCCCATCAGGGCCAGCTATGCCGGTAATTGATATAGCAATATTAGATTTAGAGATTTTAAGTAAATTCTTACACATCTGATGGCAAGTCTCTACGCTTACAGCTCCATATTTTAATAATGTTTCTTTTTACTTTAAGAAATTTAATTTTTGACTCATTTGAATAGCAGATAACGCCCATTTTAAAGTATTTTGATGAGCCAGGTAATTTTGTTAAATTGTAACTAATTAGTCCGCCAGAACAAGATTCAGCAACTGCGATTTTTATTTTTTTTTTTCTTAAAACTTCATTTAAGATTTTAATTTGATAATTTATACCCATAAATAAATAAAAAAAAATGTGTATAAACCAGCGATTATATCATCCATCAATACACCATTTGCATTTTTAACTTTTAAATCAAAATAGCTTGCTGGCCAAGGTTTTGTAATGTCAAATAAACGGAATAGTAAAAAAGATAATATTATTAAAAAAAATTATTTTCACATAGTAGTAATGGAATTGACTGCCCAATAAATTCATCTATTACAATTTCTTTTGGATCTGATGATGAAAAAGATCGTTTTATTGTCTTATCTAAAAAAAAATTGAATAAAAAAAATTAAAATAATTAAAACAATAAATGACAGAAGATTGAGATAATTATAAAATATAAAGTAAACAAATATAGCTATCAGAGATCCTATAGTTCCAGAAATAGGTAAAAAACCAATTCCAAACAAAGTAAAAATTTTTTTATTTAATTTAAATATTCGATACAGATGTAATTACCTCGCAAGCAATTGATTTATTTTTTCCGATATTTCCAAGTCTGTCAGTTGTTTTTGCTTTAACGCTTACTTTTTTATTATCAATATTGCAAATCTTAGCGAGATTGTCAGATATAATTTTTTTATAATTTTTAAGATTAGGTTTTTGTAAAATAATATTAATATCTACATTGTTTATCACGTATTTTTTCTTTTTAAGAAGTTTTATAATTTTTTTTAGAAAATAAGTTGATCTTTTATTTTTAAATTTTTGATTATTTGGAAATAAAGTTCCAATGTCTCCTAATTTTTTAGACCCCAATAAAGAATCTATCAGTGCGTGGATTACGGGATCACCATCTGAATGCCCAACGGTTCCCATTGAGTGAGGAATTTTTATTCCTCCTAAGTATAATTTATAATTTTTTTCTAATTTATGGATGTCATAGCCGATACCATAGGAAATTTGATCATCAAATTTCAAATCTTTCTTAAGAGTTATTTTGACATTATCATAGTCACCTTTAATTTTTTTACTTTTAATTTTTAAAAAAAATAAAGAGGACTCATCGCTAAATTTATTATTTAAAAACTCTTTATGAAGTAAAAATATTTTTTTATATGAAAAACATTGTGGGGTTTGAATAGAAAATACTTTTTTTCTATCTAAAATTTTATTTTGGTAAACTATTGTGTCTGTATTCGATATACATGGTATAACAGCGTCGTTTTTTTTAGATAATTTTATAATTTTGTTAATAAGTTCTTTTTTAATAAAAGGTCTTGCTGCATCATGAATTATAACTTTTTTATAATTACTATTTTTTAATTTATTAAGGCCAAGAAATACTGAGTTACTTCTCTCTTTGCCCCCTTGAATTATTTCAATCTTTTTATTTGTAAAAACTTGAGTTCTAAATTTATTGAAATCAGCCCTATTAATTACCAAAATAATCTTTTTTATTGAATTTATTTCAGAAAATATTTCAAGAGATCGATTTATTATTAATTCATTATCAAGTACTGTATATTGCTTTGGTATAGTTTTTAAATATCTATGACCTTTGCCAGCAGCTAAAATTATAGCGCAATAATTCATATATAATGATTAAAAAAATATTAAGTTCAAATTTAGTTTTATACTTTAGTACTTTTCTTTCAATCATTTTTGGAATTTTCACTCTTTACACTTTTTCTGGCACAAGTTTTGTTGAGTTAAGTGAAAATAATATTCAAACCTTATTAGTTATAAACATAATTATTATATGTTTATTGTTTTTTTAATAATTAGAAAACTTATTGTTTTTTTTATAAATCTAAAATAATTACAGGATTAAGTACTAATTTAAATTTTATAAAATATTTTATTTTTGTAACAGCTATTCCAGCAATTTTTATAGCTGTTTTTTCTTTAATGCTTTTCAATCTTGGTATCGAAAAGTGGTTTGATAAGAAAGTAAATGATGTTGTAAATAATTCAGTAGAAGTTGCTAGAAATTACCTCGAAGAAAATCAAAACTCTATTAAAGGCGAAATTTTAGCAATGGCAAACGATCTTAATAGAAATTTTAATTTATATAGTGAAAATAAACCACTATTTCAAAATTATTTTGATCAACAATCAAGATTTCGTAAAATTGAAGAGTCGTATTTAATAAGTAATGAGGGTGTTCTTTTATTATCAACATCTTTTACTAATAAAAATAATTTTTTACCGCCATTGAAAACTTTTATTGATATGGCTAATAGCGGACAAACAATACTAATTTCTGATGCAAATAAAAATCAAACAAATGCTCTGATAAAATTAAATGAAAACATTTTTTTATATGCAATTCGATATGTTGATGCTGAAACAGTAAATTTTTTAAAAATACGGGTGAAGCCTCTACTTTTTATTATAAATTAAAATCTAATAAACTTGGTCTGCAAATAACTTTTGCAGGAGTTTATATTATAATAGTTAGCTCATTAATTTTAATCTCTGCTGTTTATGCAATTAATATTGCAAATAAAATTTCAAAACCAATAATTAAATTAATTTATGCAGCTAAAGAGGTATCTAGTGGAAATTTGAATGTAAAATTAAAAGATGAGAAGGAAGATGATGATTTTAAAAAATTATATAATACGTTCAACATAATGACACAAGAAATTCAGGCTCAAAAAAATAAAATTGCCTTGTCAGAAAGATATCAAGCTTGGGAAATGGTAGCAAAAAAACTTGCTCATGAAATTAAAAACCCACTAACACCAATTACACTTTCGTTAGAAAGAATTAAAGATAAATACTTAAAACAAATAAATATTGATAAACACGACTTTGAAAATTATTTAAATATTATATCAAGACAAGTTCAAGATATTGGAAATTTAGCTAATGAGTTTTCAGATTTTGCAAGAATGCCCGTTCCGGTAAAAAAAATAAATAAATTTAAAAAAATTAATAGAAGATAATATCAACTTATATAAATTATCAGAAAAAATGTAACTTTTTATTTAGAATATAAAAGTGAAAAAGTTTTTTTAGAATTTGATTTAGACCAAATTTCAAGAGTTTTGGTAAATATTATTAAAAATTCCCTGGAGTCTATATATGAAAAGCAACAATTAGAAAAAAATTTTCAAGGTTTAATTAATATAAAGATTGAAGATGATAATGATTATATTAATATTACGATTGATGACAACGGAGTTGGTTTTAAATCTGCGCCTAAAGATTTAGTGTCGCCACTGACCACAACTAAAAAACATGGATCTGGCCTTGGATTATCAATAGCTTCTAAAATTTTGTATGAACATGGTGGAGATATAAAATTTATTAAAAAGACCGACGGGGCTAAAATTATGTTAAGTATTAAAAGTAATTAATGAGTAGTGAAATTTTATTAATTGATGATGAAAAAGATATAAGATTTGCTGTTCATGAAATCTTAAAAGAAAATAATTTTTTTGTACGTGAAGCAGATACGGTTGAAAAAGCTTTATCAGAAGTTAAAAAAAAATTGCCTGATTTAGTAATTCTGGATGTATTGTTGGATGAAAAAAATAGAGATGGAATACATATATTAAAATTTATCAAATCAATAGACGCTGACCTTCCAGTTATAATGATCTCTGGACATGCAAATATTCAAATTGCTGTAGACTCTATAAAACATGGCGCTTTTGAATTTTTAGAAAAACCTTTTAATAAAGATAGATTATTGAATTTTGTTAATAGAGCACTTGAAAATTCATCTTTAAAAAAAGAAAATAAGTCTTTAAAAAAAAATTTATATTTATCAAATGAGTTAATTGGAAATTCATCCACGCTTGTAAAATTGCGAAATTCTATAGAAAAATTTTCAAAAACTGATAGCCGAATTTTAATTTTTGGACCTGCCGGATCTGGAAAAGAGTTAGTAGGAAGACTTATCCATGAAGCCTCATCAAGATCTAATAATTCTTTCAAAGTTGTGAATGGCGCTATTTTAGACCCTAATCATTTTGATTTTGAATTATTTGGTTCAGAAAATAATGATAAAATTATTTCAGGAATTTTTGAAAAAACTAATAATGGAACTTTGTTAATTGATAATATTTCAGATGTTCCTCTGCAAACACAAGGAAAAATTTTACGAGTATTATCTGATCAAAAATTTCATCGAGTCAATGGTGCAAATGAAATTAGCGTTAATATTCGTGTTATGTGCTCTACCAGCAAAAATTTAAAAGAAGAGATAGTAAGTGGAAATTTTAGAGAAGATCTCTTTCATAGAATAAATGTAATTCCAATACAAACTCCATATTTAAAAGATGTAAAGGAAGACATTCCTTTATTGACGGATTATTTTATTAAAAGAATTTCTGATACCAATGGTTTGAAGCCTATTGCAATTAATAGTAAAAATGCAGTTTTTTATGATTATGACTGGCCAGGAAATGTTAGAGAACTAAGAAATCTCATTGAAAGAGTTGTTATTCTCGCTTCTGGAAAAAATGAGGATGTTGATAAAATTTTATCCGACTCATTGAAAATTTCATCAATCAAAGAAAACAAAAGCGAAGATGCTTTTCAATTTCCATTAAAGGAGGCTAGAGAAAAATTTGAAAAAAATTATCTTGAAATTCAACTTAATAGACACAATGGAAATGTTTCTAAAACTGCAGATTATATCGGAATGGAAAGAAGTGCTTTACATAGAAAACTAAAGTCTTTAGGAATTAATTAAATATGAGAATTAAAGTTGCTATTAATGGCTTTGGTAGAATTGGCAGAACAATTTTAAGAGCGCATTATGAGAATAAAAAAAAGCATGATTTAGAAATTGTTGCTATTAATGGTTCTGGTAATGCAAATGATAACGCTCACTTGTTAAAATATGACTCCACTCATGGAAAATTTAATGAAGAGATCAAATCTAAAGAAAATTATATTTTTATTAATAAAGATAAAATTGAATTTCTAAATAAAAAAGATCCAAAAAATTTACCATCATGGAAAAAATTAAAAGTTGATTTAGTTTTAGAATGTACAGGTCGCTTTACTTCAAGAGATGATGCCCAATTGCATATTAATGCAGGAGCAAAGAAAGTTTTAATTTCGGGTCCTGGATATTCACCTGGTACAGGTAAAGAGGTGGATGCAACAATTGTCTATGGTGTTAATCATAAAATTTTAAAAAAAACACACACAATAATATCAAATGCCTCTTGCACTACTAATTGCTTAGCTCCAATTGCAAAGGTGTTAAATGATAGTTTAGGTATTGAATCAGGGATTATGAATACGATTCATGCTTATACAAATGACCAAGTGTTAAATGATGCTTACCATAATGATTTACGAAGAGCGCGAGCTGCAGCTTTATCAATGATACCAACAAAGACTGGTGCTGCAATTTCTATTGGATTAGTAATACCAGAATTAGCAGGTAAATTAGATGGACTTTCGGTAAGAGTTCCAACTAATAACGTTTCTTTAGTTGATCTGACCTTTGTAGCAAAAAAAAAAACATCGGTTAAAGATGTTAATGAAATTATTAAGTCTTCAGCAAAAGGTAGTTACGTAAATATTATTCAGTATAATACCGAACCATTAGTATCTACAGATTTTAACCATAATCCTTATTCTTGTGTTTTTGACTCAACTCAAACAAGAGTATCAAGTGATGGTAGGTTAGTTAAAGTACTGGCGTGGTACGATAATGAGTGGGGTTTTTCTAATCGAATGCTGGATACATCTATTGCTTTAATGAGGGCCTAAATTATTAACAAATTGATTAAAAAAAATAATTGTTAAAACTACTCTAAATTTAGTTGCGCCCTTAGCTCAGCTGGATAGAGCATCGGTTTTCTAAACCGAGGGTCAGAGGTTCGAATCCTTTAGGGCGCGCCAATTTTATATCTTATGGCAAAAATTTTAATTTTAGGAGCAGGCTCAATGAGTACTGCCTTTGCCTTTCCTTGCAGTGATAATAATCATCAGGTTTCAATTGTAGGCACTCATTTAGAAGATAATTTTATAGATATTTTTAAATCTAAGAAATACGTGCATCCAGTATTAAAATCTAAAATTCCAAAGAATGTTAAGCTTTATAAATTTTCTAATTTTAACAGTTTATTAAAGCATGCTGACTTAATAGTTCTTGGCATAAGCTCTAAAGGTTTCAAATGGGCATGTGAACAATTAACAAAAATTAAAAAAAGCAGCAAATTTTAATTTTAACAAAAGGATTGGGAATTAATAAAAATAGGTATGAAGTATATCCAGAAATGATAAAAAATTTTTACTTAAAAAAAATTAAAAATATAAAAATTTCAGTTGCAGCCGGACCCTGTTTAGCAGCAGAGTTATCCAAAAGAGTTTTTACAAATGTAGTCTTTGCAAACAAAGATATTTCCGTAGTTAGAAGTTTATCCAAAATGATAAGCACTTCTTATTATAAAATTAAGTGTTCAACAGATTTAATTGGTGTTTCTGCGTGTGGTGGAATTAAAAATATTTACTCAATGATAGTTGGAACATCTATGGGGATGAATTTAAAAAATGTAAAAGATAATAAAAATCTTAACACTGCGGCAGCATTATTTAATCAATCAATAAAAGAGATGCGTTATTTTATTAAAAAAATAGGAGGGGAAGAGTCTACCGTAATGGATTTAGCTGGTATTGGAGATTTATATGTAAGCTGTACCGGAGGAAGAAATTCGAAAATGGGTAAATTTATTGGAATGGGTTTGACATATAAAAATGCAAAGAAAAATAAAATGCCAAATGAAACAGTTGAAGGAGCTGATTTAATTTTAGATATCGGAAAAAAATTATTAAAGATTTTACTATGAAAGAACTTCCGCTAATGAGCTCTTTTATAAAAGCTCTAATTTATAATACTAGATTCAAAATTGAAAAAAAACTTTTCTTATAGTGCAAGGGAATTTTTTTGTTTATTTAATTTTGAATATTAAAGATCATAAAACTNTTAGTTACGTAGGATGGAC
>FUWD013230116.1_pt1 | contig 17377 bp, 20 predicted proteins | sample 1063281 | NCBI WGS metagenome assembly FUWD01 (sample SAMEA79048168, study PRJEB19326) | metagenome | biome: marine | reverse complement strand
ATTATATTTATAATAATTCATGTTATATTTATAATATACAAATAGACAAATATTAATATAAATAACGAAATAAAGAACTAATAATATTGGTTAATAATATATTAACAAAAGTGCTAACGCTAGATGGAATATACATAAATCAAGATATTACTTCACCAGATAGCCTAGATATCCCTAATATTAGTAGAGACGTTAATCAATCATTGATACTACCAGAAAATCTTGAACGTCTTTATATCTCAGGAGAATTTAATCAATCATTGATACTACCAGAAAATCTAGTACGTCTTTCTATTAAAGGAGAATTTAATCAACCAATTATTTTACCATATTGTTTAGAAATTCTTGAAATCTCAGGAGAATTTAATCAACCACTTGTTTTACCAGATAGGTTGAGATCTGTTTATATCTCAGGAGATTTTAACCAACCACTTGTTCTACCAGATGCTATATATTATTTAGATATTAAAGGTGAATTCAATCAATCAATTATATTACCAAACAGTGTAATTCATCTTAATATTAGTGGAAAATTTAATAAACCAATTATACTACCATATAGTCTCAAATTTTTGTCTATTGATGGAGTATTTAACCAACCTATTGTTTTGCAAAATAATATAGAAGAATTGTATATTGAAGGTGTATATAATCAACCAATTATTATTCTATCACATAAACTAATCTATCTTACAATTAGAGGAAAATTTAATCAACCTCTTGTTCTACCATATAGTCTTAAAATAGTTGTGATTAGCGGTAAATTTAATCAACCACTTATTTTACCAGATGCTATAACTTGTTTAGATATTGAAGGAGAATTCAATCAATCAATTATATTACCAAATAATCTTACAAATCTTGATATTAGTGGAAAATTTAATAAACCATTGGTTTTACCTGATTCTATAAATTTTTTGAAAATTGAAGGTGAGTCATATCAGTAAATTATTTTACCAGATAATTTATAGTTTATCTCTCTTGTAGAATAATATACCAAATAGTATAAACATTCCTTATATTAGTGACGATAGAGACTAATTGTTGATATTACCAAATAATCTTGTATATTTTTAAATTAAAGGAGAATTTAATTAACCAATTATATTACTATATACTTTAGAATAACTTAATATTATTAATAATAACTATAATTAATCACTTATATTATCATCAATTATATATTTATAAAAATTTGATGATAAATAATATTATAATTTATATTAAATATAAATATGTTATCATCAAATATTGAAACTAAAAATACTAATATTGATATTGATATTGATTTATCAATTAGTAAATCAATTCGTGTAAATGTAAATAAAGAGACTGGATATTATACCAATGTCAGGCAAATTAATAAAATAACTTGGCAATCAGAACCTTTAATAATTTTTTATATTATTGGAGATTTTGACCATCCAATTATACTTCCAGATAGTCTAAAATATATGTCTATTGGTAAAAAATTTAACTCTCCGATAATTCTATCAAATAATATATCTGAACTTGAAATTTCAGGAGAATTTAATCAACCAATAATATTACCAGATAGTTTAGAATGGCTTGAAATCTCAGGAGAATTTAATCAACCAATAATTTTACCATATAATTTAAAATTGCTTAAAATCTCAGGAAAATTTAATCAACCACTTATTATACCAAATATCTTATTTACCCTAATAGTTGACGGTGAATATACCAGATAGTATATATATTTAAAATTAGTGATAATATTTAATTAACCTATTATTCTACTGTCATCTATATAGTATTATATGTAGTGAGAAATTTAATTAAAAAGTGATTATATTTATAATAATTCATGTTATATTTATAATATACAAATGTCAAATATAAATAACAAAATAAAAACATTAACGCTAGATGGAACATACATATATCAAAATATTACTTTACCAGATAGTTTAAAAGTGCTTAAAATCTCAGGAGAATTTAATAAACCAATTATATTACCAGATAGTTTGAGAAAACTTGAAATCTCAGGAGAATTTAATAAACCAATTATATTACCAGATAGTTTGAGAAAACTTAAAATTTCAGGGGTATTTAATCAACCAATAATATTACCAGATAGTTTATATACTCTTAAAATCTCAGGAGAATTTAATCAACCAATTATTTTTCCAGATAGTTTATCATTGCTTGAAATCTCAGGAGAATTTAATCAACTAATTATTTTACCAGATAGTTTGTTAGAGCTTAAAATCTCAGGAGAATTTAATCAACCAATAATATTACCAGATAATCTGGAACAGATTAATATCTTAGAAAAATTTAATCAATCAATAACATTACCATATAGTTTGAAATGGTTTAAAATCTCTGGAGAATTTAACCAATCAATAATATTACCAGATAATCTATCACAGCTTATTATCTCAGGAGAATTTAATCAACCAATTATTTTAACAGATAGATTAAGATACGTTAATATCTCTGGTAAATTCAATCAATCTATTATTCTACCAGAAAGTATAAGATATCTTAATATTAATGGAGAATTCAATAGATTTATAGAGAATTCATCCAATTATTTTAACAGATAGATTAATATGCGTTAATATCTCTGGTAAATTCAATCAATCTATTATTCTACCAGAAAGTATAAGATATCTTAATATTAATGGAGAATTCAATCAGCCAATTATACTACCAAATAATCTTGAAAAAATTGTAATTAATGGAGAATTCATCCAATCAATTATTCTACCAGATAGTATAACATATATTAAACTCAATGGTGAATGTCAATTATGATAAATTCTATCATAACATTTATATATATTTAAGATAGAAATTAAGTTAAATCAATACCTATGTAGTTTACTTTTATATATAATAGGAAACTTATAGTTATTTATAATAAAAAATTATAATCCAAATAATTTTTCTTAATATTAGAGATGACTTTAAACAATTATGTTACCAACTAGTCTAAAACATATGCTATATTCTAAATCTATATAAAAACTTAAAGAACTTAATAAAAAGTGATTAAATTTATAATAATTCAAGTTAAATATATAATATATAAAAATGTCAAATATTACTCTAAATAACAAAATAAAAATACCAAATATATTGATTAATAATATGATAACAAGAGTATTAACGCTAGATGGAATATACATAAATCCAGATATTATTTTACCAGATAGTCCTAATATTAGTGGAGACGTTATCCAACCGTTGATACAGCCAGAATATCCTGAATATCTTACAATTAAAGGATTATATAATAAACAAATTACTTTACCAAATAGCCTAAATATTCCTAATATTAGTAGAGACGTTATCCATCCGTTGATACTACCAGAAAATCTTGAATTTCTTACAATTAAAGGAGTATTTAATGAACAAATTGCTATACCAGATAAATTATACAAACTTAAAATTTCAGGGGTATTTAATCAACCAATAATATTACCAGATAGTTTAGAAGATCTTAATATCTCAGGAGAATTTAATCAACCAATTATTTTACCAGATAGTATGGGAAGGTTTTTTATCTCAGGAGAATTTAATCAACCAATTACTATACCAGATAGTTTGGACTGGCTTAAAATCACAGGAGAATTTAATCAACCACTTATATTACCAGATAATCTAAGAGATTTTGAAATCTCAGGAGAATTTAATCAACCAATTATATTACCAGACAGATTGGTTAGGCTTAAAATTGGCGGAGAATTTAATCAACCAATTATTTTACCAGATAGTTTGATAACTATTAAAATCTCAGGAGAATTTAATCAGCCAATAATATTACCAGATAGTTTAAAATTGCTTAATATCTCAGGAGATTTTAATCAACCATTGGTTTTACCAGATGTTCTAATTCGTTTAAAAATTGAAGGTGAATTAGATCATTAAATTATTATACTAGATACTTAAATATATTAATAATAACTATAATCAACCAATTATACTACCATATAATATAATTTTATTAGAACTATATATCAGTTTAGATATAAACTTATCAACGTTTATATATTTATAATAAATAAGAATAATATTTATAAATTTGATGATAAATAGTATTATAATTCAAGTTAAATATAAATATGTTATCCTCAAATATTGAAACTGAAAATACAAATATTGATATTGATATATCAATATCAATTAACCAATCAATCCGTGTAAATGTAAATAAAGAGACTGGATATTATACCAATGTCAGACAAATTAATAAATTAACTTGGCTATCAGTACCTTTAATAAGATTTGATATTAGCGGAGAATTTAACCACCCAATTATACTTCCAGATAGTCTAAGATATATGATTATTAGTGGAGAATTTAACTCTCCGATAATTTTATCTAATAATATTTGTTATCTTGAAATTAATGGTATATTTAACCAACCAATTATACTTCCAGATAGCCTACTATCTTTGTATATTAATGAAGAATTTAATCAACCAATTATTTTACCATATAGTTTAAGATGGCTTCGAATTAGTGGTAATTTTAATCAATCTATTATTTTACCAGATAGTTTGACATGGCTTGAAATCTCAGGAGAATTCAATCTATCAATTATTTTACCAAATAGTATTAAAAGACTTTATATCTCAGGAGAATATAACCAACCTCTTATTTTACCAGATAGTTTGGAACGGTTTCAAATCTCAGGAGAATTTATATAAATAATTTTTTAATTAACCAATAATATTACTAGATACTTTAGAAGAACTTAGTATTATTAATAATAACTATAATCAACCAATTATACTACCATATAATATAATTTTATTAGAACTTTAGATCATTTTAGATATAAACTTATCAACGATTATATATTTATAAAAAAATTGATAATAAATAATATTATAATTTATATTAAATATAAATATGTTATCCTCAAATATTGAAACTAAAAATACTAATATTGATATTGATATTGATATTGATATTGATATATCAATTAAAAAATCAATTCGTGTAAATGTAAATAACGAGACTGGATATTATACTAATGTTAGACAAATAAATAAACGATCTGGTCGGTCAGAACCTTTAATAAATTTTGATATTAGTGGAGATTTTGACCATCCAATTATACTTCCAGATAGCTTACAAGAACTTAGTATTAGACAGAATAGTATATTCAACCAACCTATTATTCTACCAAATAGTCTTCAAGCATTTTCATTAGATGGAATGTTCAATCAACCAATTATTATACCAAATAGTCTACGCAATTTTGAAATTTATGGCAAATTTAATCAACCAATTATTCTACCAAATTTACTGAAAATGCTTATTATTAGAGGTAAGTTTAATCAATCAATTATATTACCAGACAATATAATTGATCTTATTATAGGAGAAGAATTTAATCAGCCAATTATTCTACCAAATAGACTACAATACTTATATATCTTTGATAAATTTAACCAACCAATTATTCTTCCAGATTATATAAGATATCTTAGTATTAATGGAGAATTTAATCACTCGATTATTTTACCAAATAATCTAAGATATTTTGAAATTGGTGGAGAATTTAATCAATCAATTATACTACCAAATAGTATTCAGGAACTTGTAATTGAAGATAAATTTAATCAACCAATTATTCTTCCTAATAATCTTGATAAATTAGTAATTACTGGAGAATTTGATCAACCTATTATTCTTCCAGATAATCTAAGATATTTTCAAATTGGTGGAGAAAATCCTATATGAGATATTCTATCTAAACTCTATATAATAATTAAGCAACTCAATATATAATATTTATTATAATATTTATTATAATATAATTAAATAATGGAGGTATTACTCTTATAAAATTTTATATTGATTGTGAATTTAAATATTTTATATAAATAAATTTATCAATGATTAAACCCATTTGAATAATTCAAATAAAATTGATTTTATATATTATAATAATTATAAGTTAAATATTAATATGCTAAATTCAAATACTTATATGCTAAAGCCAAATTCTAATATGCTAAAGTCAAATATAGAAATTCAAAATAAAATTATTGATATTGAAGTATCAAATACAAAAACGCTGAGTGTATATTTAGATAAAGATACTGGATATCTTTCAATAATAAAATTCTTTAATCCTAATACGGGTAAATTACTATCCTTATCTAACTTTAGAATTGGTGGAGAATTTAATCAACCAATTATTATACCAAACAGTACATATTGTCTCTATATTAGTGGTAAATTTAATCAGTCGTTGATATTGCCAGATAGTATGGAACTACTTAATATTAACGGAGAATTTAATCAACCTATTATATTACCGAATAATCTTTCACATCTTTATATTAGTGGTAAATTTAATCAATCATTGGTATTGCCAGATATAATGAAACTACTTAATATTAAAGGAGAATTTAATCAACCAATTATACTACCGAATAATCTTTTATTTCTTAGACTTGCTGGAATATTTAATAAACCACTTATTCTACCAAATAAGCTACGAGACATTGTTTTTACTGGAAAATTTAATCAATCAATTATTCTACCAGATAGTTTAGAAAATCTTGAAATTAATAAAGAATTTAATAAATCAATTATACTACCACATAGTCTTAAGGAATTTGTAATTGGATATGATAGTAAATTTAATCAACCAATTATATTACCAGATAATCTTGAAGATATTGAAATAAATGGTAAATTTAACCAACCACTTATTCTGCCAGATAGTCTTTTACATCTTACTATAAATGGTGATTTTAATCAACATCTAGTATTACCAGATAATCTAGAGTTTATCTATCTTACAGACCAATATACACAACCACTTATTATTCCAAATGATATAAGTCTTCATATTAATGAATGTAATATATAGCTGAATTTCAATATTTTATATAAATAAATTTATCTATGATTGAACAATTCAAATAAAATTGATTTTATATATTATAATAATTATAAGTTAAATATTAATATGCTAAAGTCAAATATAGACATTAAAAATACAATTATTGATATTGAAGTATCAAAAACAGAAACGTTGAGTGTATATCTAAATAAAGATACTGGATATCTTTCAATAATAAAATTATTTAGTCCTGATACAGGTAATTTACTATTATTAGATGCCTTTAAAATTGATGGAGAATTTAATCAACCGTTGATATTACCAGATAAATTGATAATACTTTGTATTAGTGGAAAATTTAATCACCCGGTTATACTACCAAATAGTCTGGAACAACTTGAAATTATAGGAGAATTTAACCAACCAATTATACTACCAAATAGTATCAAATTTTTGTTTATTGGTGGAGAATTTAATCAACCAATTATACTACCAAATAATCTTATATCCCTTAATATTTTTAAAGGAAAATTTAATCAACCAATTATACTGCCAAATGATCTTAATTCCCTTCATATTACTGGAATGTTTAATCAACCACTGATTATACCAAATAATATAAATAGCATATCATTTAGTGATAAATTTAACCATTCAATTATACTACCAGATAATCTAATATATTTTGAAATTGGTGGAGAATATATCATTTTGTAATTCATTGTGAATCTTATATATGATTTTAAATTTATATATAATTACATTCAAGTTGAATAATTCATATAAAAATTAATGATATATTATAATAATTATAAGTTAAATATAAATATGCTAAAATCAAATATAGACATTCAAAATACAATTATTGATATTGAAGTATCAAAAACAGAAACGTTGAGTGTATATCTAGATAAAGATACTGGATATCTTTCAATAATAAAATTCTTTAATCCTGATACAGGTAATTTACTACCATTATATACCTTTAGAATAGGTGGAGAATTTAATCAATCAATTATTATACCAGACAGAATGTCTAATCTTTATATTAGTGGTAATTTTAATCAACCGTTGATATTACCAGATAGTTTGAAACTACTTTAGTTATACCAGAACGTCTTTATTCTCTTAGAATTAGAGAAGAATATATCCAACCTCTTATTATTCAAAATAAAGTAAGGCTTACGATAGGAACCGAGTGTAATAGATAAACTCAATATACAAATAAAATTATCTACAATTAATAAATATATAAACAATTCATAATAAAATTGATAATAAATATTATAATAATTATAGGTTAGATATAACTATGCTAACGTCAAATATAGAAATACAAAATACAATTATTGATATTAAAGTATCAGAAACAAAAACAATGAGTGTATATTTAAATAAAGAAACTGGATATCTTTCAATATTAAAACCTTTTAATCCAAATACAGGATTATCAGAACCCGTGTATGTATTAAAAATTAGCGAAAAATTTAACCAACCAATTATATTACCAGATACTCTGGAATTTCTTGAAATTAATGGAAAATTTAACCAACCAATTATATTACCAGATACTCTGGAATTTCTTGAAATTAAGGGAGAATTTAATCAACCAATTATATTACCAAATCGTCTTCAAGAACTTATTATTAACGGAGAATTTAACCATCCGTTGATTCTGTCAGATAATCTTGAATTTCTTGAAATTAAGGGAGAATTTAATCAACCAATTATATTACCAAATCGTCTTCAAGAACTTATTATTAACGGAGAATTTAACCATCCGTTGATTCTGTCAGATAATCTTGAATTTCTTGAAATATATGATAAATTTAATCAAAAACTGGACCTACCAAATAGTATGAGAGAGTTTATTGTTGAAGGAGAATTTAATCATCCACTTATTCTACCATTTAGTTTGCATTTATTTTCCATTGATGGTAAATTTAACCAACCACTTGTTCTACCAGATAATCTTTCTAATCTTAGTATATGTGGTATTTTTAACCATAGATTAGTTATACCAAATAATCTTTATACTCTTAATATTGGTGAACAATATACCCAACCACTTATTATTCATAATAATGTAAGGCTTACGATAGGAACAGAAACATATAGATAAACTTAATATTCATATATATTTTGGATATATTATATAAATAAAATTATCTACGATTAAGAAGTATATAAAAAATTGATAATAAATATTATAATAATTATAATTTAGATATAACTATGCTAACGTCAAATATAACAAACCAAGATACATTTATTGATATTAATATATCACCAATACAAACAATATGTGTCCTTTTAAATAAAGATACCGGATATCTTGAAATATTAACAAATTTTAATCCAAATACATATATAAATAAACCTCTCACTAAATTAGTAATTAGAGATGAATTCAATCAACCAATTATTATACCAGATAGTGTCCAAGAACTAAAAATTAGTGGAAAATTCAACCAATCACTAATTCTACCAGATAGACTGAAAATACTTACTATTAATGGGCAATTTAATCAGCCAATTATTCTGCCAGACACGTTAGAAGAACTTTATATTGGCGATTGCTTCAACCTACCTGTTGTACTACCAGATAATCTTAAAATACTTGTAAGTATTGGAATATTTAATCAATCTATTATTCTACCTGATACTCTTACCAATCTTGAATTATATGGTAAATTTAACCAAACATTGGACCTACCAGATAACATTAGGGTTCTTAATATTGCCGGTGAATATAACCAACCAATTATTCTATCAAATAATCTATGTCAACTCTATATTGGCGGAATATTCAATCAATCGCTTATTCTACCAAATAATCTACGAATACTTCATCTTACTGGAAAATTTAATCAACCTATTATTCTACCAGATGAAATGACTAATCTTTATATTAAAGAAGAATTTAATCAACCAATTATACTACCAAATAATCTAGAAAGATTTGAAATTGGTGGAAAATTCAACCAATCTCTTATATTTCCAGATAGTCTAAAATGTATTGAAATTGAAGATGATAGTTCGTATAAACTTCCATAATAAAACTTATAGTAAGATATAATATATAAACATTCATATGATTTAAATCCCTGTTATTAATTGAATATTAAAAATGATTAAATATATTATAATAATTATAAGTTAGGTATTACTATGCTAACGTCAAATATAGAAATACAAGATACCATTATTGATATTAAAGTATCACGAATACAAACAATGAGTGTAATTTTAAATAAGGAAACAGGATATCTTTCAATTTTAAAAAATTTTAATCCAATTACAAATATATCAAAACCTCTTATTGAATTAGAGATTAGTAAAGAATTCAATCAACCAATTACTCTACAAAATAGTATACGACATATTAGTCTAATTGGAGTATTTAACCAATCTGTTATTCTACCTAATTCACTTATATCTCTTGTACTTGGTGGAAAATTTAACCAACCAATTATTCTACCAGAGATTCTTTAGGAACTTCTGATTCATAATGATTGTGAATTTATTCAACCAATTATATTTCCAGATTATCTTGAAAGACTTCATATTGGAAATAAATATATTCAACCACTTATTATACCAACTCATATTCAAAGACTTTCAATTAGTGAAGAAATCAATCAGCCACTTATACTCTCTAAATTTCTATACTATCTTGATATTAAAGGAGAATGCTCTATAAACTTACGTAAGATTTAAATTCTTTTTATTAATTGAAGATATAATTTATATAAACTTTCATATGATTTAAACCCCTTTTATTAATTGAATATTAAAATTGATTAAATATATTATAATAATTATAAGTTAGGTATTAATATGCTAACGTCAAATATAAAAATACAAGATACCATTGTTGATATTAAAGTATCGCCAACACGAACATTAAGTGTATATTTAAATAAAGAAACTGGATTTCTTTCAATAATAAAATATTTTAATAATAATACAGATAAATTAATAACCTTAATAACACTTAGAATTAATGGAGAATTTAATCAACCAATTATTCTACCAGATAGTATAGAGTATCTTGAAATTAATGGAGAATTTAATCAACCAATTTTACTACCGAATAATCTTATATTTCTTGATATTACGGGAATGTTTAATCAACCACTAGTTTTACCAAATAGTATAGAATATATTGAATTAAATGGAAAATTTAATCATCAATTGATATTACCAGATAGTCTTAAGTCATTTAATACTACCGGAGAATTTAACCAACCAATTATATTGCCAGATAGTCTTAATACATTTTATACTGATGGGGAATTTAATCAACTACTTATTCTACCATATAATCTGACAAGTCTTCGTATAAATGGTAAATATAAACAGCCAATAATTCTACCAGACAATCTTATTAGTCTTCATATTAGCGAACAATATATACAACCACTTATTATTCCAAATCAAACAAGTCTTTATATTGGAACAAACAATCGTATATATACTTAATATTCATGTAAATTTAATAGATAAACTTTAATAAAATTGATGATAAATATTATAATAATTATAAATTAGATATAACTATGCTAACGTCAAATATAGAAAAACAAAATACAATTATTGATATTAAAGTATCGCCAGTAGAAACAATGAGTATATTTTTAAATAAAGAAACTGGATTTGTTTCAATATTAAGAAATTTTAATCCATATACAAATATATCAACCCCTCTCCTTAAATTAGAGATTAGTGAAGAATTTAACCAACCAATTATATTACTAGATAGTATACGTAACCTAGAAATTAGTGGTAAATTTAATAAACCGCTTATTCTACCTACCAATCTTAGATATCTTACAATTAAAGGAGAATTTAACCAACCAATTATACTACCAAATAGCATAGTAAGACTTGATATAAATGGAAATTTCAATCAACCAATTATTCTATCAGATACACTAACTGATTTTGTACTTCTTGGAAAATTTAACCAATCAATTATTATACCAGTTACCCTGGAAAGACTTATATTTAAAGGAGAATTTAATCAACAAATTGTATTACCAGATAATTTGGTATACTTTGAAATTAATGGTAAATTTAATCAACAACTTATATTACCAAATAGTATTGAAGAACTTGTCATTAGTGGAGAATATAATCAACTACTTATTATACCTAATAATCTTGAATATCTTAAAATAAATGGTAAATTTAACCAACTACTAATTTTATCATATAATTTGAACTACCTTGAAATTAATGGTAAATTTAACCAACCATTAATTCTACCAAATAGTATTACATATCTTGAAATAAATGGTGATTTTAATAAACCATTAGTTCTACCAGATAGTCTTGATTTTCTTAATATTGGCGAACAATATACCAATCCACTTATTATTCCAAATAATATAATACTTAATATTGGAGAAAACTGTAATATATAAACTTAATATTGGAGAAAACTGTAATATATAAACTTAATATTCATGTAAATTTAATACACACTTCATTATGATTTAAAAAAGATATGGTAATTTTATAATAAAATTGATTATATATATTATAATAATTATAAGTTAAATACAACTATGCTAACGTCTAATATAGAAATACAAAATACAATAATTGATATTGAAGTATCACCAATACAAACGATAAGTGTATATCTAAATAAAGAAACTGGATATCTTTCAATATTAAAAAATTTTAATCCAACAACAGATATATCAACACCCTTGTTAGAATTAAGGATTAGTAAAGAATTCAATCAACCAGTTATTATACCAGATAGTATTCGATATCTTGTAATTAGTGGAAATTTTAATCAACCAGTTATTCTTCCAGCTAGTATAATAGAAATTGAAATTTGTGGAAATTTTAATCAACCAATTATTCTACCAGGTATTATACGACATTTTAGAATTAATGGAGAATTCAATCAACCAGTTATTTTACCAGATAGTATACTAAATATTGATATTAGTGGAAATTTTAATCAACCTGTTATTCTTCCATCTAAACTAACTAGCCTTAAAATAAATGGAGAGTTCAATCAACCAATTATATTACAGAATAATCTAAAATTCCTTACAATTGGTGGTAAATTTAATCACCCATTTATACTACCAAATAGTTTAGTCAATCTTTTAATTGACGGCAAATTCAATCAACCAATTATTTTATCAGATAATATATTAGAACTTACTATTTATGGAGAATTTAATCAACCAATTATATTACCGGATAATCTACAAGTCCTTAAAATTGATGGTAAATTTAATCACCCAATTATACTACCAAATAGTCTATTATACCTTAATATATATGGTATATTTAATAATCCACTAGTTCTACCAAATAGTCTACGTGGTCTTAGTATATATGGAAAATTTAATCAACAAATAATACTACAAAATAATATCACATCACTTACATTAGATGGAGAATTTAATCAACCAATTATTCTATTAGATGGTATAATAATACTTAAAATTGGTGGAAAATATAAGCAACCACTGATTATACCGAGCATAGATTCTCTTTATATTAGTGAGCAATATACACAACCACTTATTATTCCAAATAATACAAGACTTTATCTTGGAAGTAACTTTAATAGGATTATCCTTTGAAATATATGGAGAATTTAAATTGGAAAAAACTATAATTATACGACTTGATTATGTTAAATTAATACATATATTATACATAAACTTCACTGTGATTAAAACTCATTGATTAATTCATAATAAAATTGATGATATATATTATAATAATTATAAGATAAATATAACTATGCTAAAGTCAAATATAGAAATACAAAATACAATAATTGATATTGAAATATCAGAAAGACAAACAATGAGTGTATATCTAAATAAAGAAACTGGATATCTTTCAATATTAAGTCCTCTGTATGTTTTTAAGATTAGTGAAGAATTCAATCAGCCAGTTATTCTACCAGATACTATACATACTCTAGAAATTAGTGGTAAATTTAACAAATCTCTTATATTACCATCTCATCTTAAATATTTTAATATTACAGGAGATTTCAATCAAAAAATTATTCTACCAAATTATATATGGGACCTTAAAATTAATGGGGAATTCAATCAACCAATTATTATACCTAAAAATATAAACACACTTGAATTAAGTGGAGAATTTAATCAACCAATTATATTACCAGTTAATATAAAAATATCTTAGAATTAATGGAGAATTTAATCAACCAATAATATTACCAGATAATCTACATCATCTTAGTATTAGATGGAGAATTTAATCAACCAATTATTCTATTAGATGGTATGACAATACTTAAAATTGATGGAAAATATAATCAACCACAGGTTCTACCACCGAGTATAGATACTCTTTATATTAGTGAGCAATATACACACCCACTTATTATTCCAAATAATACAAGACTTTATATTGGAAAAAACTTTAATTGGATTATCGTTGAAAATATATTTCAATATTATTATCGTTGAAAATATATTTCAATATTATTATCGTTGAAAATATATTTCAATATTATTATCGTTGAAAATATATTTCAATATTATTAAAAGTGTATAATAAAATCATACTAAAATTGATGATAAATATTATAATAATTATAAGTTAATTATAAATATGCTAACGTCAAATATTGAAACCCAAAATACAATTATTGATATTGATATTAAATTATCAGAATGTCAATCTATTCGTGTAAATGTAAATAATGAAACTGGATATCTTACAAATATCAGAAAAATTAATAAAACAACGGGTCTATCTGAACCGTTAAAAACACTTGGTATTATTGGAGAATTCAACCATCCTATTATACTACCAGATACTATAGAAACACTTGATATTGGTGGGATTTTTAACCAACCAATTATTATACCAGATAGCGTAACTTATCTAAGAATTAGTGGAATTTTTAATCAACCTATTATACTACCTGCAGGACTAATATATTTTTTTACTACTAGTAATTTTAATCAATCTATTATATTACCACACGGACTTGAAGGTATTGGACTTAGAGGAAACTTTAATCAACCAATATTTCTACCTAATACTATTAAAACTCTTAATATAGATAAAGAATTCAATCTATCAATTATATTACCAGAGAATATAATATTCTTTTATATTAATGGAAAATTCAACCAATCTATTATACTACCTCTAACTATTGAATATCTTAAAATTAAAGGAGACTTCAATCAACCACTGATTCTACCAGATAGTTTAATATCTCTTGAGATATCTGGAGAATATAACCAATCTCTTATTCTTCCAACTAATCTTGAATTTCTTAAAATTAGTGGTAAATTTAGGCAACCCCTTATTCTTACAAATAATCTAAAAAAAATTTATTTAGATGGAGGCGTCATTTAATATTCTATATTGTAAATATAAACATACGATTCTTACCATATCTAATTCAAATAAAATTGATGATATTTATTATAATAATACAAGTTAGCTATAAATATGCTAACTTCAAATATTAAAAAACAAAATACAATTCTTGATATTGTAATATCAAGAATACAGACGATCAGTGTATATTTAGATAAAAAACAGGATATCTTTCAATAGTAAGAAATTTTAATCCAATTACGGGTATGTCTGAACCTCTTCTTGAACTTAAGATTTGTGGAACATTTAACCAACCAATTATTTTACCAAATAGTCTAAAAATACTTTATATTTTTGGAAAATTCAACAAAATGATAATTCTACCAGATAATCTAATAGAACTTTATATTAATGGTAAATTCAATAAACCACTCACACTCCCATGTAGTTTAGTAGAATGTAATATTAGTGGAGACTTCAACCAAGAGATAATTCAGACAAATTATTTTAATGAACTCGATTTAGGAGAATATTACGAACCAATGGTTCTTTCAGATCACATGGATAGTGTTAATAATAGTGAATTATACAAACCAATGACTCATCAAGATAATATGAAAAAAATTGAATTATACAAACCAATGGTTCAAGATAAAAATGAAGAATTTGATATTAAAGAATTCAAACAATTTATGTTACAACCAGATGATGTTTATGATTTTGAATATAATGAATTTGACAATATTGCATTACCATTCAGCTTAGCAACTTTTATTAAAAATACTAACTATAAACAATCTATTAGTCTACCAATAATTTGGTAATATTATTGATAGTTTTAAAATCGTATTGTAAAATATATATTATTTATAAATTATAATTTGACTATTAGTTAGATTTATTATAATATATTATATAATGAATATAAAATAATAAAATATATATTAATATATCAAAAAATAAAATGCTATCGCTATATGTAAATAAACAAATAGACAAATTTACAATTATAGAAAATATAATACAACAATATAATATATACACTCCTCTTATTAAACTAGATATTAGTGGAGAATTTAACCAACCAGTTATTATACCAGAAAGTGTTGAAATTATTAATATTAGTGGTAAATTTAACAAATCAATTATTTTTCCTAATAATTTAGAAACCCTTGACATTACTGGTGAATTTAATCAATCTATAATTCTACCAAAAACATTAGAATTACTATCTATTTGTGGTAAATTTAATCAGGAAATTATACTACCAAATAGTTTATATGGACTTGTTATTAGTGGTGAATTTAATCAATCTATCACATTACCATATAATATGGAAATACTTGAAATTTCTGATAAATTTAATCAACTAATTATTCTACCAAAAACACTATTAGTACTTAATATTTCTGGTGAATTTAACCAACCACTTATACTACCTAAAAATCTAATAGAACTTCATATACATGGAGAATTTAATCAGCCTATTATATTACCAGATAGTCTAAAAACACTAACTATATCTGGAGTATTTAATCATCCGATAATATATCCAAATAATTTATATAAATTACATATAGAAAATGAATATAAACATCCTATAATATTGCCTAAAAATCTAAAAATACTAAAAATTAATAATAATATTCAACAAATAATTACTCTACCTAAAAATATGAATCCATTTAATTTAAATAAAATTATAAATAATCATAGATTTGATATACTATCAAATAGTAATATAATAAATACTACAAATTTAGTCTATCAATTATATTATACTAGATTCTTACGAAATAAAAATAATTAAATAAAACATTAATAATTTTCATAATTAAATAATATATTAGTAATTATTATTTAATTATGAAAATTAAAAAAGGGTTAATTATAATATATCTAATAATTACTACATTAATCTATCCTATTGAATCAATTGGATTCTCAAAATATATTACAAATATTGTTTCAGATTTAAAAAATAATAAGGTAAATAAAAAAAATTTAAAAACAAATATTATTTATATTGTTTTATATATTTTTTTATTAGATTTTTATCACAAATACGTTATTATATAAGAATACGATTAAATAGTGATATTATAAATTATTCCAGAGTTAATATAACAGAAAAAATATATAATTATTATGGAAAAAAAATATAATAATATTAAATTAGGAGAAATA